>LKMJ01002893.1_pt1 | contig 15891 bp, 18 predicted proteins | sample 643391 | NCBI WGS metagenome assembly LKMJ01 (sample SAMN04112250, study PRJNA286221) | soda lake metagenome | biome: soda lake; feature: Kulunda Steppe; material: water; isolation source: sample PL-Br10 brine of Picturesque Lake | place: Russia: Kulunda steppe | collected 2010-07
CAAAGCCGCAGTTATCCCGCTCGAACTCGGGGCGGTACAGCGTTGGACCAGTAAACGGAAGTGCCTTCACGGGAGCTGCCTCTCTGTTGGTTGCGGGGAGCGGTGCACAAGCCTCCAGGCCGCCTCGCGGCGCTGGACTCTCCCCGTCTTTGTGCTGGATTAGCGGGCTTCAGGCCGAGGCCCGACCGCGCCCCATGTCTATGGGCAAATGGTCGTCCAATATAGCGATGATGGGCTTTTCAGGCAACTTCAGGTGAGCCGGGCGGGGTTGGTCAGGCGCTCGTGTTCGTCAATGGCAAACCGGTCGGTCATGCCGGCGACATAGTCCGCCACCACGCGAGCGCGGCCCCGCGGGCCACGTTCCGCCTCGCGGGTTTCGGCGGCCTGGCGGAATTGGGGAGGCAGTAGCTGGATATCCTCGAAAAAAGTGCTGAAAAGGGTCTCAACCACCCGCTTTGCTTTGGTGGTCATGCGATGCACCCGGTGATGCTGGTACAGATTCTTGTGGAGGTAGGTCTTCAGAGTCCGGTGACGCTGCTGCATGGCGGGACTGAACCCGATCAGCGGCGATTTGAGGGCACGAACCGCATCCGGATCGGTGGGCGAATGGCCCTGAATGGCCGTTTCGCTGAAGCGGATCAGATCCTGGGCTTGATCAGCAATGAGATCCCGAACAATCCGATAGACCAGGCGCCGCCCGCTTAGCTGTGGATAGCGTTGTACCGCCGCCTGGCGCAACTCGTGGATCCACTCGACCTCGGCCAGTTGATCCAGGCTGATCAGGCCGGCCCGCAGGCCGTCGTCCACATCGTGACTGTTATAGGCGATCTCGTCGGCGATGTTGGTGAGCTGGGCTTCCAGCGATGGTTGGGTGCCCTCCAGAAAACGGCGTCCGACTTCTCCAAGGCGCCTGGCCTGGCTGACGGGGCAACGCTTGACCAGTCCTTCCCGGGTCTCAAAGCTCAGGTTGAGTCCGTCGAAGTCCGGATAGCGCCCCTCCAGCAGGTCCACCACACGCAGGGACTGCAGGTTGTGCTCGAAACCGCCCCAGGGCTGCATGCAGGCATCCAGCGCTTCCTGGCCGGCATGCCCGAAGGGCGTATGGCCCAGATCATGGGCGAGGGCAATGGCTTCGGTGAGGTCTTCGTTGAGCCCCATGGCCCGGGCAATGGTGCGGGCGATCTGGGCGACTTCGAGGCTATGGGTCAGCCGGGTGCGAAACAGGTCGCCCTCGTGGTTAACGAACACCTGGGTTTTGTATTCCAGCCGCCGGAATGCGGCACTGTGGATAATTCGGTCCCGGTCCCGCTGGAAGGCATTGCGCAGGTCGGCACCCGATTCGGGATAGCGCCGTCCGCGGCTGAGGGATGGGCGGGACGCCCAGGCCGCGAGGCCCGGCGTATCGGTCTGCCAATCAACCACTGGTGTAGGCCTCAAGGGTTTCGGTCAGGGCTGCCTCGGTGTATCCGTCGGTGACCACGGCGTTGCCGAGGCCCTGCATGAGCACCAGACGCAGGGTCCCATCCCGGTTTTTCTTGTCCCGGGCCATGAACTCCCGGAACCGCTCCGGGCCGATGCCGGCGGGTGGGCGTAACGGCAGCCCTACCCGTCGGATCAAATCTTCCGCTCGAGTCTGGTCCGCCTGGCTGATCCAGCCCAGTCGGCGGGACAGGTCGGCGGCCATGCACAGGCCAGCACCGATGGCTTCGCCGTGGAGCCAGGTTCCGTAGCCGGCGGCAGCTTCAATGGCATGGCCAAAGGTGTGGCCCAGGTTCAGCAGCGCCCGCTGTCCCGACTCCCGTTCGTCGGCGGCAACAATGGCGGCCTTGTTGTGGCAGGAGCGCTGAATGACGGTTCCAATGGCGTCGCTGCGCCGAGCCATGACATCGTCCAGATGGGTCTCCAGCCACTCCAGAAAAGCCGGGTCTCCCAGCAGCGCATATTTCACCACCTCGGCCATGCCGGCCCGCAGCTCCCGGTCGGGGAGCGTGTCCAGCACTGCTAGATCGGCGATGACCGCCCGGGGCTGATGGAAGGCACCGATCATGTTCTTGCCGCGGGGGTGATTGACCCCGGTCTTGCCCCCCACCGAAGAATCCACCATGGCCAGCAGGGTGGTGGGTACCTGAATGAACGCCACTCCGCGCTGATAGGTGGCGGCAGCGAAGCCGGCGATGTCGCCGATGACTCCGCCGCCGAGGGCAATGATCTGGCAATCCCGCCCGAAGCTCCGCACCAGCAGCTCGTCAAACACCGGCAGCAGCGACTCGAGCTGTTTTTCCTGCTCGCCGTCGGGGAGGTTGACCACCGCCAGATCCCGGTCCTGAAAGCCCGCCAGCAGGGGTTTTGCGTACAGAGGCGCCACGGTTTCGTTGCTGATCACCAAAAGCTGGCGGGCGGTGATATGGCTTGCCAGCAGCGAGTGATCGTTGAGCAGGCCCCGCCCAATGGCAATGGGGTAGCGGCGCTCGCCGAGCTCCACCTGTACGGTTTCGACCGCCTCAGTCATGGTGAACGCTCTCCTTGTGTCGAATGCGGTCGGCAAGCTCAGCAGCCAACCGGTCGGGGCTCCCATCTTCGGTGTCCACGCTGAGATCGGCAAGCGACTCATACAGCGGGCCACGATCGGCGAGCAGTGCGCGCAAACTGGCTTCGGGGTCAGCATGTTGCAGCAGGGGGCGGTCGCTGCCGCGGGTGCGGCTCAACTGGGTTTGAATGCTGGCCCGCAAATAGATGACAAATCCCCGGCCACCCAGATAGCGTCGATTATTCGCGTCGAGAATGGCGCCCCCGCCGGTGGCGAGAACGGTCTTCTGTCGCTCGGTCAGTTCGGCCACCAGATCAGCTTCGCGTCGCCGGAAGCCGCTCTCTCCCTCAATGTCGAAAATTCGGGGAATGTCCACGCCGGTGCGGGCTTCAAGTTCACTGTCCACGTCGATGAAGTCAAAACCCAGGCGACGGGCCAGCCGCCGGCCAATGGTGGTTTTCCCCGCCCCCATCGGACCAATCAGAAATACACGCTCTATTCGGCTCATGGTCGAAAGTCTAGCGCGTTCACGGCAGCTTCCGGGGCTTCGATGATTCGGGGGGTGACGAATACCAGCAATTCACTGCGGTCATCCACCCGAATGCGCCGCTCGAACAGTCCACCCATGACCGGGATGTCAGCCAGCAGCGGCACCCGCCGGAATCCCTCGCGGCGGGTCTGCTCAAACACACCCCCCAAGACCACGGTTTCGCCGTCCGCCACCAGCACGTTGGTGCGAACCGCCTGAGTGTTGATGGCAGGGCCTTCCGGGGTTTCCTCACCGCGGCTGTCCTGATTGACCGCCAGTTCCAGCTGCACGCGGTCATCCGGCGTGATGCGCGGTGTCACCACCAGGCCGAGCACGGCCTCACGAAAGGTGATGCTGGTGGCGCCGCTGGACGTGGCTTGTTCGAAAGGGATCTGCACGCCCTGTTTGATTTCCGCCTGCCGGTTGCTGGCGGTGACCACCCGAGGGCTGGAGACGATTTCGCCACGATTTTCGCTTTCCATGGCTGAGAGCTCCAGCTCCAGCAGATAGCTGCCGACCTTGCCGATGGCAACGCCGGCGGCGCCAGCGGCATTGCCCGTGGGCAGATCCACCAGCAGGCCATCGCGCCCCAGGCTGCCGCCCGCGGACACCGAGGTGCCTCCCACGGAACCTTCTCCAGCGACCCCGAACTGCACACCGATTTCGTCGCTGAAGTCCTCGCTGGCGATGACGATCCGGGCCTCGATCAGGACCTGGCGAACCGGGACATCCAGTCGCTCCACCATCATCCGCGCCCGGCTTATTTCCTCCGGCGTGCCGCGGACCACCAGAGTGTTGGTGCGCTCGTCCACCCGCGCCTCTGGCGCATCCAGCAGGGGGGCCAGCTGAGTCGCATCAGCGTACTTCACGGCAATGAACTGCATGGCCCGTTCCGCGACCTCGGAAGTTACCTCATCGGCCCCGTCGACGACGGCGGTATCGCCCTCGCCCAGTGGCTGATCAGTGAGGGCATCCACGTGTTTCCGAAGCTCTTCGAGGGACATGTCACGGACATCGATGCGCACCGAATCGGCTAATGCCGGGCTGCTCAGGGACAGGGCGGCCAGTGCGCACAGCAAGCGGAGAAAAAGGGTGGGACTACGCATGGATCAGTGGCTTTTGTCGCGTTTGGTGGTGGCCAATGGCAGCCGAATGGGCGGGCCGTCGCTGTCACCATCGGCAAACTGCAGATAGAGGGCTTCCGGCGTGATCTGCTTGATCCTGAAATGCTGGTGATGGAGCGGCAGCTCAAGCTCATCGCCGGCCTGAACCGGGTGGACCGACTGCCCGAGTCCTCGCAACAGAGCCCAGCGCGCCTCACGGGTCTCTATCCGCCCCAGATAGGTGGGCAGCCCGCGATCATGCCGGAAAGGGTCCAGTCGAAGGCTTGCTGGCAGTGCTGGCGGCACCGGTCTGCCGGAGGCCGCCATCGGGGGGGCGCTCCCATCGAGCCGTTCCGACGAATGCTTCTGCCAGACCGCGTCCAGGGAGAGTTCCAGTCGGAGCCCCTCAGCACCGGCCTCCGGAGCGGCCCGGATGAACGCCATGCGGTCGAGGTGCAGAAAGCGGATCTCCTGGTTCAGGGATACCAGGAAGCCCAGCAGGCCGGGCCATGTGCCTCGTAGCTCCATAGTCAGGGGCTGACGTTGATGGTTCGCCAATGAGCGAGCCTCGCCGGGCTGGAAGCGTTCCAGGGTCAGGTCATGCCGGTCAGCAGTGGCTGACAGGTTGGCCAGCAGCCCAGCCAGATCGTTCTTTGCTGGCAGTTGCGAGTCGGATTGATGCACCTTGGTGGCGAGGCCCTCGGCCATCTCCTCCAGCTCGGCATGGGCCGTGATCCGCGCTTGTTGTTGCCGGACTTCCGCCTCAAGCGCGATGGCGGCGCTTTGGCGCGTTTCGAACGCCTCCAGGGCCGGTCGGAGCATCGTCCAGGCCCCGGCCAGAATGCCCAGGGTCAGCGAGCAGACCAGCATCAGGCAAAAGCGCCCGGGCTGGTCCGGGGGATCGGGCAACGCGAGGCCAGGCATTTGTCTAGGGTTCCTCGCCGTGCCGGGCATTCACCTGGACGCCGACCCGGAAGTGCTGCCGACCATCGCTGTTCTGGGTCGGCGCCAGATTCTCCAGTCGGGCTTGATCGAACGTCGGCCGGGACTCCAGCTGATCAAGGTATTGCGCGAGGGTGGCGGGTGCCTGGCTGGTGCCGGTCAGTTGCAGCCTGGAAGCGTCCCAGGTGAGCCGCTGCAGCACCGTCTCCTCAGGCAGGTCAGCCAGCAGATCCACCAGAGTGTCCATGGGGTCGCGGTGCTCAGCGGTCAGTGACTCGAGAACCTCCAGGCGTTGCTGATACGCAGCCACGCGATCTTCCAGCTCCCGAATGACTCCCAGTTCTTCCCGGATCCGGTCGGCCTGGAGCTGGAGCTGCTGATAGTGTTGGCTGGCCGCATCGGTGCGGTGGTCAATGGCCTGAACACCGGCGGCGCTGACCGTGATCCCGATCAGAAAAGCCCCCAGCAGTTGCTGGCTGAACCGCCGGCGTCGCAAGCGAGCGGCCTGTTGCCGCCACGGCAGCAGATTAACGCCAGTGGGCATCCGGGTCTCCTGCGTGCAGGGCAAGCCCGATGGCCACCGCCAGTCGTTGGCTTTGTCCTGCCAACGGTGCTGTTGGCCGGTGCGGCGGGACTCCCAGGCCGGCCAGGTTTTTCAGATCCATCGGCAACGCGTCCAGGCGTGTCATCAGGTCATTGCCGTGATCGCCGCCAGCTCCTCCGCCCATTAGCCAGACACGATCCAGCTGTCGTGCATCGGGGCTCCCTTCGTAGCGATCGAGGGCCCGCTCCGCCACGTCCGCTGGATCACTGTCCAGCTCCATTGGCTGATTCTGTGCATGCACCGGCTCGCCCTGATCAAAAACATGCAGTCCGATGCGTCGGTGGCCCACGTCGATAACGGCTTCCACGCTGGTCGACTCAGCGGGTGCCGATACCGCGCCGGCCAACGCCAGGGTCCGTGCCATGGCGCGGTCTTCAACATCCATGACATCGCAGCGGACCCGAGCTCGACGCAGCGCCGCCAGTCGCGCCTCAACCACTTCGCGCCGGCAGGCCACCAGCAACAAGCCGACGCGGCCGGCATCTTCAGGAGACGGCCCCCGCGTGCGAAAGTCGTAATGCAGCTCATCGGGAGGCTGATGCAGCTGCTCTTCCAGGGACAAAGCGACGTGAGCGGCGAGCGCGCTGTCTTTCAGGTGAGCGGGGGCATCGGTTCGGCGGGCAATGGCCTCAGCGGTCGGAATAGCGGCGGCGACGGTGGCAGGGCGTCGCCGCAGACGTCTCGCTGCGGTGCGGAGGGCAATGCTGACTGGGGCGTTCCGGTCCGCTCCATGGCGGATGTTAACCACCGCATAATCCAGCAGCTCTGCTGGCGTGCGGGTCGTGTCGAGTGCCACGGCCTTGACGCTGGCGCTGCCGATATCGATGCCCACGGCGACGCCAGCCTTCGGACCAATCCGGCGCAGCTGGCCGCGTAACTTTAATACACCGGTGGTAAACTGACGGAAGATAGGTACCGAGTAACCAGACTGATCTATGTCTCGCATTCTCAAGCGCTCCCTGCAGCTTCTGGCTGGCCTTTCCGCCCTGGCGCTCACGGCCGCCGGTGTTCTGGTAGCGGCCTACATGGTGCTGGCACCCGGTCTCCCGTCCGTGGAGCAGGTGCGCAATGTGCAATTGCAGGTGCCTCTACGGGTCTACACGGCGGATGGGAAACTGATCGATGAATTCGGCGAGCGGTGGCGCACTCCGGTGCAGCTTGATGACGTTCCCGACACGCTGATTCAGGCGTTTCTGGCCGCCGAGGATCGCCGCTTCAGGCAGCATCCGGGGGTAGATTATCAAGGCTTGATGCGGGCGTTCTGGTACCTGGTTCGCACCGGTGAAATTGGCCCGGGCGGGAGCACGATCACCATGCAGCTCGCCCGCAACCTGTTCCTTTCTCGGCAGCAGACCTACATCCGCAAGATCCGCGAAATTTTTCTGGCGCTGCGCATTGAGCGGCAGTTCGATAAGGACACTATCCTCGAGCTGTATCTGAACAAAATATTTCTCGGGCAGCGGGCCTATGGGGTACAGGCTGCGGCCGAGGTTTATTACGGGCGCCCGCTAAGCGAACTTACCCTGGCGGAGCAGGCCATGATCGCCGGCCTGCCCAAGGCGCCTTCGACATGGAACCCAATCGCGAGTCAGCGCAGTGCGCTCCAGCGCCGCGCCTATGTACTCGGGCGGATGCAGGCAGAGGGCTTTATCGATGAAGCCCGGTATCAAGAGGCCATGGAGGCGCCGGTTACAGCCCGCCGTCATCGCCGTGAACGCGAGGTCTCAGCCCCGTATGTCGCGGAAATGGCCCGGCAATGGGCGGTTGATCGTTACGGAGCCGAGCGGGCTTATACCGGCGGTTATCGGGTGTTTACAACCATTACCGAAGAGCGTCAGGCGCACGCCAGGGCCGCGGTTCGCCGTGGGTTGCACGCTTACGATGAGCGGCACGGCTACCGGGGGCCGCTGGATAATGTCGCGCCCGCCGGCCCCGAGGTGGACGAAACACCACTTTTCGAGCGCCTGGCGGCCTATCCTCGCCCCGGGGGGTTGCAGACTGGCCGAGTTCAGGTGGTTGATGAGCGCTCGGTGGAGGTTTTTACCGCTGAGGGCGAGGTGATCACCATTCCCTGGGGCGGGTTGTCCTGGGCCCGGCCTCACCTCGGTCGCAATGCCCTGGGCCGCAATCCGGAGGTGGCCGGTGACATTCTGACTGAGGGAGATGTGATCCATTTGCGTCAGACCGATAGCGGATGGCGTCTCGCTCAGGCCCCCGAACCTCAGGCCGCGCTGATCTCGCTGGCGCCGGAGGATGGGCGCATGGAAGCCGTCATTGGGGGCTATGACTTTGCGGACAGCCGTTTCAATCGAGCCATCCAGGCCCGTCGCCAACCCGGGTCAGCGTTCAAGTCGCTGGTGTATTCCGCAGCGCTTGAGGCGGGGATGACGCCGGCCACTTTGATTAACGACGCGCCGGTGGTTTTTTCTGACGCGGCCCTTGAGAGTGTCTGGCGACCGGAGAACTACAGCGGCCGCGTGTTCGGGCCCACCCGACTCCGGGAGTCGCTGATTCACTCCCGCAACCTGGTGTCCATTCGAGTGCTCAGAGAGATCGGCGTGGGTCGTGCTATCGATCACATGGAGCGTTACGGTCTCTCCGAGGAAGCTCTGCCCGGCAACCTCTCGCTGGCGCTGGGATCCGGTAGCCTGACGCCACTGGAGCTCGCCCGGGCCTATGCAGTGTTTGCCAACGGCGGCTATCTGGTGGAGCCGTATTTCATTCAACGGGTTGAGCAGACGGGGGAGCCGGTCTACGAGGCTTACCCGACCCGGGCTGCTGAACCTGAGGACATGCCTCCGGCCTCGGCATCAGAGGTCGGGCCACTGCGCCCGGCGGCGCGCCCGGCGGAGCGGATCATCAGCGAGCGCAATGCCTGGCAGATGCGCTCCATGCTCGAGGACGTGGTGACAAGCGGGACGGCTCGATCCGCCCGGAGTCTGGGTCGCTCGGACCTGGCGGGCAAAACCGGCACCACCAACGAGCAGATTGACGCTTGGTTTGCCGGGTTCAACACCGCACTGGTGACCAGTGCCTGGGTGGGGTTTGACGAGCTCGAGACGCTGGGGCAATTTGAAACCGGGAGCCGGGCTGCGCTGCCCATCTGGACCGAGTTCATGGGTCGGGCCCTCAATGGCGTCCCCGAGGCGCAACCCAGCCGGCCGGATGGCCTGGTGACGGTTCGCATTGACCCGGAGACCGGTAACCTCACGGACAGCGATAACACCAACGCTATTTTTGAAACGTTTCGCGAGGAGTTTCTGCCCGCCGGGTCCAGTGGCGATGGCGGTGGAGATGAGTCAGACGACGCCCGCGGCAGCGACGGACAGCCGATCTTCTAAAGGCAGAGCAGCACAGCATGGCTAGGGGTAAGGCAAGTCGAGATGCCCGCATGCGCGAGCGTATCGCGCAGGAAGCGGCCCGTGTCATGGCCACCGAAGGCGTCGAGGACTTCTCGTTGGCCAAACGCAAGGCCGCGCTCCATCTGGGTGCCCCCGGTACCACCAACCTGCCACAGAACCGCGAGATTCAGGCGGCGCTGCAGGAGTATCAGCGCCTGTTTGGTGGTGAGCGCCAGTTATCCGCCCTGCAGACGCTCCGCGAAGCCGCCCTTGAGGCCATGGGTTTTTTTTCAGCCTTCCGGCCAAGACTGACGGGGGCTGTGCTGGATGGCACGGCGGGCCCGGACACCGCCGTGGATCTGCATTGTTTTGCCGACACGCCGGAGGAGGTCGTGCTGTTCCTGATGGAGCAGGGCATCCCGTTTGACACCGAGGAGCGTCGGCTACGCTTCGACGATGACTATCTGTTTGTGCCGATGCACCGGTTTGTCGCCGGTGATGTCCCGGTTCATCTGACGGTTTTCAGCGAGCGGGACCGGCGTCATCCGCCGCGCAGTCCGGTGGACGGGCGTCCCATGCGGCGGGCGGGAAAAAACGAGGTGGCGGCGTTGATCGAGGCTGACGTCTGAAGCCGGCCCCTGATCGATGATTCGTGACTAGCCGCGGCGGTGCAGCGGGACGTAATCCCGTCGGGCCGCGCCGGTGTAGAGCTGCCGGGGACGGCCGATCCGCTGCTCGGGGTCGGTGAGCATCTCCATCCACTGGGCCACCCATCCGGGGGTGCGGCCGATGGCGAAAAGCACCGTAAAGAACTCGGTGGGTATCCCCAGGGCGCGATAAATGATGCCAGAATAGAAATCCACGTTGGGATAGAGTTTGCGTTCCACAAAGTAGTCGTCGGCCAGGGCGATTTCCTCGAGGGCCATGGCCAGCTCGAGCTGCGGATCGTCACCCACTCCCAGTTCGTCGAGCACTTCGTGGCAGGTCTTGCGAATGATGGTGGCGCGGGGGTCATAGTTTTTGTAGACCCGGTGCCCAAAGCCCATCAGACGAAACGGGTCATTCTTGTCCTTGGCTTTCTCGATGAACCTAGGCACCTGGTCGACGCTGCCGATTTCACTGAGCATGTTCAGTACGGCCTCGTTGGCCCCCCCGTGGGCTGGCCCCCACAGCGCAGCGCAACCGGAGGCGATCGCGGCGAACGGGTTGGTGCCGGTACTGCCCGCCAGGCGAACGGTAGAGGTGCTGGCGTTCTGCTCGTGGTCCGCATGCAGAATTAGCAGCTGATCCAGCGCCTTTTCTGCCACCGGGTTGATTTCATAGTCCTCGCTGGGACGGGCGAACAGCATATTGAGCAGGTTACCGGTGTAGGACAGCCGATTCAGCGGGTGGACGAATGGCTCACCGACCATATGCTTGAACGCCGCCGCCGCAATGGTGGGCATTTTGGCGATCATTCGGTGGGCGCAGAGCAATCGGTTGTCCGGATCGTTGATATCGATGGTGTCGTGATAGAACGCCGACAATGATCCAACAACGCCGGTCAGCATCGCCATGGGATGGGCATTGTAATGAAAGCCGTTGAAGAAGATGCGCAGGCTTTCGTTGACCATGGTGTGGCGGGTAATGGCCTGTTCGAACTCCTCCAGCTCGGCCTTGCTCGGCAGGTCGCCATGAATCAGCAGCCGGCTGACTTCGAGGAACGAGCTCTGCTCGGCCAGCTGTTCAATGGGATACCCGCGGTAAAGCAACACGCCCTGCTCGCCATCGATGTAGGCGATGTCGCTCTGACAGCTGCCTGTGGAGCTGTAACCCGGATCGTAGGTGAAATAACCCAGTTCGGAGTGGAGGCTGCGAATATCGAACAGATCGGCGCCGTGGGTGCCCTGACGGACCGGCAGCTCAACGTTGTTGCCGGTGGCGTTGTCGGTGACGGTTACGGTCTTGTCGGCCATCGCTGATCTCTCCTGTATTGACTCCGTCGCGGCAGTGCCTCTGCCATATCAGGCCGCGATCATGCGGCCACGCCGGCGGTTCTAATCGCGCCCGCCCTTAGCCTTGGCGCCGTAGCGGCGACGGAACTGATCCACGCGACCACCACTGGACAGCACACGCTGCTTGCCAGTGTAAAAGGGATGGCTGGCACTGGAGATTTCCACTTTGACCAGCGGATACTCCTCGCCGTCTTCCCACTGGACGGTCTCGTCGGTGCGGATCGTCGAGCGGGTCAGAAATGAGAAATCCGAGGAAATGTCCTGGAACACAACCTGGCGGTATTCGGGGTGAATGTCTTTTTTCATGGCACTTCTCGGGCCGTTGGGATTTAGAGCGCGGTATATTAGGCCCTTGCCGTCGCCCGTACAAGGGAGATGCTGCACTGCGATGCTCCGAAGCCCGGTTGGCAGCGCCCGGGGCGGCGGTTAAGATCCGCGATTCATCACCCGGTTACCCTGGAATGTGTCGCTCATGTACGACGGCCTGAAGCACCTCCACACCACACTGATCACGCTGACGGTGTTGTTTTTTATTGTCCGCTGGGGCTGGACCATGTCCGGGTCGGCGATGATCCAGCGCCGCTGGGTGAAAATATCCCCCCACGTCATCGATACGGCCCTGCTGGTGAGCGCGCTGAGCATTGCCTGGATGGGCTGGCGCTGGCCGACGGTGCCCCATGACTGGATCACCGCCAAAGTGATCGCGCTGCTGATCTACATCGGGCTGGGCACCTTTGCCCTGAAGCGGGCGTCGACCCCCGTGGGCAAGACGGCGGCCTTTGCCGGCGCGCTGGCGGTCTACGGCTACATGCTCGCCGTGGCGCTCGCCAAAACACCCTTTCCGGTTTAGGCCGGGTCACCCGCTTTCAGTCGTCATCCCGTCGGGCGTAGAGCACCGGGCCATCGGCAGTCATTTCCAGGTGGACCTCAATGGGGCGGCAGCACACCGTGCAATCCTCGATATAATCCTGATCACCGGCAGACGCGTCGACCAGCGTGGTATAGGACTCCCCGCAGTACGGGCAATCAATCATCAGTTCGTCCATGGCTGCGCTCCGACGTCGCTCATGAACAGGCCGAGAAGATCATTCAGGTAACGCTGTCCGTCCTCGGTGGGTGCCAGACGCTCAGGATCCCGCCGTAGCCACCCCCGCTGTTGGGCCTCGGCGACACCATCGGCAAAAGCCTCCCAGCCAAGACCGGTGCGCTCCAGGGCCTCCTGGACCGGCGTACCTTTGGTGAGCCTGAGCGCATTCATTAAGTACTCCAGGGGCAGTTCGTCCTGTGGTACCGGGTGTTGCTCGGCGACACTGGCCGGCGTTCCCGCCAGGGCCAGATACTGGCGAGGCAAGTGCACCAGTCGGTAGCGCAGGATCCGGCCGTCCGCAAAAGTCAGCTTGCCATGGGCGCCGGCACCCACGGCCAGGTAGTCCCCGAACCGCCAGTAGTTGACGTTGTGGCGGCACTCTTCGCCAGGCCTGGTCCAGGCTGATATCTCGTGCCGGTGAAGGCCTGCCGCCTCGATCCGGCGAGCGCAGGCGGTCTCGATGTCTGCCAGTTCATCATCATCCGGCAGGATCGGCGGCCGGTAATGAAACGGGGTGCCGGGCTCCAGCGTCAGCTGGTAATAGGAGATATGACCCACCCCCAGGGACAGGGCCGTGTCCACATCGTGAATCGCTTCTTCGATGGTCTGGCCCGGGAGGCCATGCATCAGGTCGACATTGATACGCTCAAAACCGGCGCGGCGGGCGGCCCGGATGGCATCGATGGATCCGTCACCATCATGGATTCGCCCCAGTGCCTGCAGGCAGCGGCTGGAAAAACTCTGGGCGCCAATGGACAGGCGATTGACCCCTGCCTGGAGAAAACCCTCGAAGCGACTCGCGTCCACGGTGCCGGGGTTGGCCTCAAGGGTGATTTCCATGCCTGGTGTGAGCGCCAGGCTCTGCTTCAGCCCCGCCAGCAGGCGGCCGATGGCTTCCGGGCTGAAGAGGCTGGGAGTGCCGCCGCCAATGAAAAGACTTTGTACGGGGCCCGGCGTCCACTCCCGAGTCAGCTGCTCGGTATCCCGCAGCAGCGCGTCCACATACTCGAATTCCGGCAGGTCACCCCGCAACGCATGAGCGTTGAAATCGCAATAAGGGCATTTCTGGACGCACCAGGGGAGATGGACATAAAGCCCCAGGGGCGGCGGAGTCAGACGCCCTGCCACAGCGCCTCCATGCGCGAGCGCAGGTGGCCCAGGGCCTGACCCCGGTGGCTTAGCTGGTTCTTGGTGGCGGCATCCAGTTCGGCGGCGGTGCAGCCATGCTCTGGCAGGTAGAAATGAGGGTCATAGCCGAAGCCCCCGGTGCCCCGGGGCTGATCAGTCACTTCACCGACCCAGCGGCCTTCGGCGATTAACGGCGCCGGATCATCCGCATGGCGCATGTAGACCACAACGCAGCGGTACAGGGCAGTGCGCTCGTGGGGCTCGAGGTCGATGAGCTCGTCGCAGAGCCGGACGTTATTGGCGGCCTGGTCAGCCTCGTCGCCAGCCCAGCGGGCCGATCGGACACCGGGGGCCCCGTCCAGGGCCGGAATCTCGAGCCCGGAGTCATCCGCCACCGCCGGCAGGCCGGTGTGTGCCGCCGCATTGCGCGCTTTGATAATCGCGTTTTCAACGAAGGTGGTGCCGGTCTCCGCCGCCTCGGGGACGTAGTAAAAGGACTGCGGCCGTATCTCGGCCACCAGCCCTTCCAGCAATGACTGGAGCTCACTGACCTTGCCGGGGTTGCCGCTGGCCAGTACCAGCCGTTCCACCACACCCACGTCAGGCCTCCAGGGCCGCCCGCTGAGCGAGCACCAGTTCAGCGATGCCGGCTTCCGCCAGATCCAGCATGCCACTCAGCTCTTCGCGCCGGAACGCATGGCCCTCGGCGGTCCCCTGGACTTCGATGAAATGACCGGCGTCGTTCATGATCACGTTCATGTCTGTCTCCGCCTCCGAGTCTTCGGCGTAGTCCAGATCCAGCACCGGCGTGCCCTGATAGATGCCCACCGAGACCGCGGCCACCTGGCCATGCAGGGGGTTGCGGCGCAGCTGACCGATTCGCTGCAGATGGCTGATGGCATCCGCCAGCGCCACGTAACCGCCGGTGATGGCCGCGGTGCGGGTGCCGCCGTCGGCCTGCAGCACATCGCAGTCAATCACCACCCGTCGCTCTCCCAGCGCCTCCAGGTCAACCACGGCCCTCAGGGATCGGCCGATGAGACGCTGGATTTCAACGGTGCGTCCCTGCTGACGGCCCCGAGCCGCTTCCCGGTCGGTGCGGCTGCCGGTGGCCCGGGGCAGCATCCCGTATTCCGCTGTGACCCAGCCACGGTTGGTGTTGCGCAGCCAGGGTGGCACTCGGTTTTCGACGGACGCGGTGCACAGCACCCGGGTGTCACCAAACTCCACCAGTACCGACCCTTCGGCGTGGCGGGTAAAGCCGCGGGTCAGACGAATCGGGCGTAACGCGTCGGGGGATCGGCCGCTGGGGCGCATGAAGGTCTCCTGAGGGTTGTCACTGATGCGGAAAAAGGCCGATGAGGGTAGCATTAACGCCATGGAACAGGGCATGGGTGGCACCCTTTACATCGTTTCCGCACCCTCCGGTGCTGGCAAGACATCACTGCTTCGTGCGCTGATGGAGCGTGACCCACAGATGGTTTTCTCGGTGTCCCACACCACCCGTGCTCCACGGCCGGGCGAAACCGACGGCCGCGATTATCATTTTGTTAATGATGAAGCATTTCTGGCGTTAATCGAGTCAGGGGCCTTTCTTGAGCACGCCCGAGTCTTTGATCGGCGCTATGGCACGACCCATGCCGCCGTGGCAGCGGACGTCGCCGCCGGTCGTGACGTACTGCTGGAAATCGATTGGCAGGGCGCCCGGCAGATTCGCGCCCAATGGCCGAATACCGTGTCGGTGTTCGTGTTGCCGCCCTCTCTGGAGGCGCTGGAAGAGCGCCTGCGGGCCCGCAATCAGGACAGCGACGCGGTCATTGCCCGCCGCATGGCGGCGGCTGTCAGTGAAATGGCCCATGCGGCCGAGTATGATTATCTGGTCTGGAACAACGACTTTGGCACCGCACTGTCTGACTTTGAGGCGATCGTTCGGGCCCGGCGATTGACGGTAGGCCGCCAGCTGCTTACCCACGGGCCTGCCCTGGAGGCGCTGACCGCCGCCAGGCGGGGAAGTCTGTAAACTTTTTAATCAGTGTTTTTTCGGGCTAGACTGTAAATTCATAACCTTATTCAATTTTTCTGGAGGTTGCCGACATGGCACGAGTCACGGTCGAGGATTGCCTCGACACCATCGACAATCGCTTCGAGCTGGTCCTGGCGGCGACGCGGCGCGCCCGTCAGGTCGCTCGGGGAAGGCAGCCATTCGTTGAGTGGGAAAACGACAAGCCCACCGTGGTTGCACTTCGCGAAATTGCCGAGGGGCACGTGACGGCAGACATTCTGGATGTCGAGGCCGAGGCGGCCGAGGCGCTTGGAGCCCTCGATGACGCCCATGCAGCGGAAGCGCAGGCGGACGAGGCAACCGAGAACCCGGAGGCCGAAGGCAGCGGTGAAGCATCAGGCGGCGACGGAACCGAGGAAAAACCGGAAGAGTAATCCGGTGCCTGTGGCAAGCGATAGCGCATCGGTTGCCAGTGAGCCCGCCGGGGCGGACGCGGCGGTTCGGGCCACCGAGCTGTGCTCGCTCCTCGAAAATTATCTTGAGCCGCGGCAGGTTCAAACCGTCCATCAGGCCTTCCTGTTTGGCGAGAAAGCCCACTCCGGCCAACGGCGACTCTCCGGTGAGCCCTACATCA
>LKMJ01002894.1_pt1 | contig 15891 bp, 17 predicted proteins | sample 643391 | NCBI WGS metagenome assembly LKMJ01 (sample SAMN04112250, study PRJNA286221) | soda lake metagenome | biome: soda lake; feature: Kulunda Steppe; material: water; isolation source: sample PL-Br10 brine of Picturesque Lake | place: Russia: Kulunda steppe | collected 2010-07
ATGAGGAATGTGAGCAGGTTTCGCTTGCGAGCTCATACTCTCGCGGTGGAATCCTCCATCTGGCGCGGTGGAAATGGCCACTGTGACAAGTGTTCCTGTGCTGCTGTTCAAAATGAGGTGCATGTTCCTTTTCACTGTCAAGACTTGTTTGTGTGCTCTCTCAGAAGAAAGTACTCTTTCCTTTTCTTCCCTTTCTGCCAATCCTTTTCTATGGAGGCCCCTTATATTCCACTTGCCTTGCCTAGTCAGACTGTCTTTGATTTTCTTTCTCAACGGCACAATAGACTCTGCCATTTCATTTCGGACCTTATGGACTATTTTTGGCTGGCAAAGAACAGCAACAAACCAATCAGCCTAACGACCTGGCTGGCGGTTGACCCTAATCTTGTAATGTTGTTGCATCCAAACCAGACTCACGCATAGCCATAACAACTGGTACAGCTATAGCTGAACTGACGTTAGGTGAGACCCTGCTGCTCCTTAGATTTGACAGGGAACCTTGCCATATTGCACGCGGCCTGACTTGGCCTGCTGCCGTGCGCAGTCTATTCTTTTTCTTTTCTTTGACAGCAGGATCAAATCAACTGACTTACCAACCTCTGGGTCACAACGCAGCACAAATCTGGCAATGCACTCATCTGGCGTGACAGAGCACTGAGCAAGTGCGTTTCTCGGACAAAAAAACGTATCTGTCCTATTGATTTCAATTTTATGGACTCCATTGCGTTTGTGATATGCTAGCAATGGCCAGCAAGCCCAGCAGTCAATCCATCTGGCTGACAGACTTATCCACTGGCAATGTACTATCTGAGTCTGTCAATGACCAGCAAGCCCAGCAGTCTGCCCGCCTGGCCAAACCTTGAATGTGGATTCATACTGGTGCCCTCATTCAGCAGATACAGCTATGGAGCCCCTACCATCCATACTGGAAGAACGATTAGAATACTAGATGCCCATCCTCCCAGGTCCGTGGAACTGGGTAAGCCAAATTGACCCACCTACGCTCATTAAACGTACATGAAACAAACGCTCAACATTAGCAGGAGCATTCCAGCCTTTCTACCCTCCTTGGATATTATTATGCCAGTCTGGGTATGGTTTGCATAATTGAATTCCATTGAGCATTCTAGACTGTGCCAACTTTAAAACTTGTGAATGCTTCAAAAGATTAAACAGTTGTAAAGACAGCTCAACACAAATATGCCGAGTGCAACAAAACACTGCCAGCAGGAAGCACCCCCTTTTCAAAACAAGTTTGTCAAGCACCAAGACACCTAAACGGCCAAGTCAAACAATAACAAAGCAATCAGTAGTAGCCAACCACAATTTGAAATCGTCAATCAGTCAAAAATGTTTTCCTTAGCAAACATGTGCAACAAACTAAGCCAGATATAATAAACTTTGCCCATTCGACACACAGCCCCAACCAAGAAATGGTTCCTTGGAAAATAGCACGAAGCTTATCGCGATGAGCCTCAACTTTACCCTACAGCTTGAACAGGTTTCCAATAGCAACTTGATCAACCCTGCGTTGTGCCTTCCTCAAAACAAGTGCATACACTTGTAATACACTTGGAGCACATGAAACAAACATACCGTTACCTTCAAAGGTTTTGGTATACAAAGTGCACCGAGAATGAAACCAGGAAAATGCTCTCGACACATTCACAAGCTCTTGTAAATCAAAACGCTAAAACTCCAGGGGCGAAAGTGGTCGACCACATCTCATAGTAATTAGGGCAGAGTGCCAAACAACATTAAACAATCAACACAAGCAGGCAGAGGGGCATTGGTAGCAAGCCACACAAATCAAATATTGCATGAAGCATGCAATGAGTACTGCATATTTGACTCTCAGACTTGACCTAGGTATGCTTGCTTGCAAAGTAGTGCAGGCCCCATCTGAGCACACCCCTGTTGAGTACCCATCAGCCATTTTCTGCCAAGCATTTTGATTTAGCCAGGCTCCACCATCCATCTCACTCCAGCTGGCCAAATACAAAACCAATGAAGTAAGGATGCTGCCCAACAGGCTGAGCAACCCACACAAGTCATACCGCAGCCAACATCAATGAAACAAAACACTAGTTCGTCAAAGCAAAAGCAACACATATCATTCAATTCAAATGCCTCCGGAGCAACAAGGCACATCAAATATCCCCGCTGCCTGGAAATAGAACATGTAGCATTCATTCAACAACAGCCGTAATCGCACCAACCCCCAACATAAGCCACTCATAAGTCCAAAGACCCTGGCAAAATCATCTAAAACCCTTCACCTGGAATTTAGAGGAAAGTGCAGCATCCTAAAACATTATCAACAAAACCTACCTTGACCACAAGATGAAAATTTTGCACTCTCCCTAATCCTCCTCCTCCTCCTCATCATCATTCCCTTCTTCTTCCTTCTCCTCTCCCTCTTCCTCCCCCTCCTCCCCTTCCTCTTCCTCCTTTTCTTCCATCTCTTCTCCCTCTTCCTCCGCCTCCTCCTCTTCTTCTTCCTTCTTTTCTCCCTCATCCTCCTCCTCCTCTTCTTTGTCCTTCTCTTCTTCTTCCTCTTCCTCCCCCTGAACCTCCTTCTCTGATTTCTGCAGCCAGCCAATTCACAACAAACTTCAATTTATGGCAGAGGCTTCAAATTCAATTTACGATTGCAAATAAGGAGTGAGGGCATACTCACAGTATGCACTTGCAATTGATCTTACCCAACTGTGTTACATGTAGGGCTACCTGCTGTGTTTTAAGACTCTTTACATGTATGTGCATGGGTGCATTGGAGTAAGAAGTGCATGCATGCGTGTTATATGCTTGTAGGATGCATGCAAGTACATGATCTTAAGTGTGAAGAGGTGCATGCTAGCACTGACAATAGGATTGTTTTCAAGCAAATGTATACAAGCCCGTATACACATGAAAGCTTGTGTTTGCTTGAGTATGGATGCTTGCATGAACATGTGTACTTGCCTAAGGACTTACGTTGTTCTTAGCATCGGATGGCATTTGTTTCTTGGATAAATATTATCATTGCATCTGGCCTATAATGCATCATTTGTTCAAGTTTGCCTTACCTTGGCTTTTTTCTTAGTTGGTTTCCCCTTCTTCATCGCTTTCTTGACTCCTTTGATAGCCTTTTCTGCAACATTAGCCGCAGCCTCTTCCACAAGGCATTCCTCATTATTGTTGTTGTCATCATTTATTTCTTCTGCCTGTTGCTGCTCCTGCAGCCAAATCAATTGGAAAACTGAACGATAAATGAACTTCTAATCATTACAGGGCATCAATTACATGTCCAAGATGCCAGGGCAAAGAATTGACACCTAGGAGCCCTGTGTGTATTAGCTCGGAGCTGCGGGCTGCTAGGAATTCCACGTGCTCAGCGCTTCCTGTTTTCTTAATCGTGCACGCATGTACGTTCATGTACGTGTGTGTGTGCGTCAGGTGAATCTGCCATTTGTACATAAGAGTATTTTTGCATGTGTATTTTGTGAGAAAGCAGAGTTTGTGCATATTTATGGGTGCACATACCCATGCGTGTGTGAACCTGCACGCATGCATACCCGCCCAAGCATAAAACATTACAAAATTGGGAGTACATTTGTGTGTGTGTGTGTGTGTGTGTGTGTGTGTGTGTGTGTCTGGACGTGCACATGCACATGTTTATGTTTTGCAAGCGCTCACTTTGTGCATGCACACTCGCAACATAGCCTTGGAACTTTACCTTGACTTTTTTCTTTGACTTTACAGACTTCTCAATTGCCTCGGTCTTCTTCTTTGACCCTGCAGCCTGCGTTATTCCCTTTGTTGACAGCTTGACAGCTTTTTTCGTGAGGAAATTTGCGATGGCATCTATGGGGTCATCAACATCCGAGGCCAAGTCGGAGTCCGAGGTCGAGTCCTCCTCCTCCTCCTCCTCCTCCTCCTCCTCAACGTCCACTTGTGCCTCCTCCGCCTCCTCCTCCTCCTCCTTTTCCTCCTCCTCCTCCTTCTCTTCCTTGTCCGCACTCTACAGCCAAATTGACAACAACTCAGCTTTAGTCTATGCTTAGCATCAAGGGTGTCTGATGAGTTGCAGAATTAAGACGAGTTATTATTGTACCTTTTCTCATCCAAGTGCAATTCTTTCAACTTTTTAAGAACCAATGCCAGCTTATGAGTGCTGTTGCTTAGTTGTGCTTGCGTGCTTGTAAATTCATGCATTGACTTGGATGTGCGCTCGTGAAACGGAGAATTCAATGCATGCAAATTCATGCAAGTGAACGGCTGGCTATGCATGCAGGTTGGCACTTTTGCAAGCGAGCGGAACGGGTGAGTCCATGCAGCTGTGCAAGCCTGCCTCTTACCTTGGATCTTTTTAAGATCTTTGTGATCCCACCGGCAATTGTTCTTGTGACAGCGGCTGCTTCTTCCAAGGGGAGATCTGCACCACCCTCCTCCTCTTTTAACTCTCCCTCCTGCAGCAAAGCAGTTTCAAGTGATGCTGAGTGAAGGCTTGCAACAGATTCTTTCTTGGTGGGATCTCTGTTTTCCACTTTTTCCTCTCTTTTGCTCCTTGCACAGCCAACCTCAAAATCCTGGATCCAAATTATTGAGGTTTTAAAAGCAAAGCATTCAGCTTCGATGCTCAAAATATAGTGAACAAAGCAAGGGCAACATCAGAACCGCATGTCCCTTTACCACCTGACCATTTGATCCCAAGTAAGGCCACAAACCAAAAAGATTGAAACATGCAAGTGCAAGCGTGTCAATGCGAAAATGTATGCCTGAGACCAATCATTTACCATTTGCTTTGATTTCTTCTTTGTCACCACTGTGGCTATAGCTGCTGCTCCTGCTGCTACTCCACCAACGATAGCCGCCTTTTTCTTGCTTGCCGTTGCTGCTTTGGCCTGCCCTTTTACTGTGTCTGCAGCTGCTGCTTTTGTTGTCTTGCTCATCTTGGAAGCCTTCGCAGGATTTTCTTCCACAGCCCCTGTCTTAGCCACCTTGTTTATTCTGGAAGCCTTGGCTGGCTTCTCTTCCACTTCCTTTGTAGGCTTGTCTTTGCCTGCATCTATGAGACAAAAACATTGGGTATTGGCTAGCTTAAAGGGCAGTATGGTCAGTTGCTGAGTAAAAGTGTCATCATCATGCAGGGCAAACAATGGTTGGATATGAGGTCAAGAAAGTTACAACCTTCACAACCAACTTCACTCTTCAGGAAGTGACTGAAATCAGGACAATGCAGGAGCTCAACCGCCTTCAGGGCAGTATTTTCTTACCTTTGCAGGCCAATGCCTTGAGCACAGGAGCAGAGCCTTCTTTGACCATTGACCTCAGTTTTTGGAAACTGCAGAAATGCAGCAATGGAATGCTAAGCACATTAACAAACCCATCATGAGACAGCTACTTCATGCTGCTTACAAGACCTTTTGTTAGGTCAGCTTCTGGTGCACATAAAAACATGATATAAATGTAATATTTGATTAGCCCAAGAGTTAACCCTTAGCTCACCTGAGCCTTATCCTATACAATGTACATACCAGTCGCCAGCTCTAAGCCACCCTACAGCTCCGGATTTGCAAGGCTTAAATGTTGCAAATACACACAATTTTTAAAATCATAGCACAGACCAGGCACATGCACTCCTTATTCACTTTCTGTATCATATCCTGTGTCTGCCCCTCTTGCAAAAGATCAGGCTTTGCACAAATTAAGGTATAGAGTTAGGTCTTGCTGCCCTACTTTTAAATCATGAATAATATGGCGTTCCTGCTCATCTGGCGTCTACCATATGGCTCGCCTGCCTGCCTTAGGTAACACCTCACCCAGCCGTCTCCTTTTCCACCCCAATGCCTCTGCTATCTTGTGAGTTGGAGCTCCATACAAATCGATTTTGCCACCCATGTTGCTGGAGCCAGGCCTGCCCATAGACAATAGAAGGCATAAGTGGGTCTGAAAGCATTGGTAGCAGCCAAGTGCTGACATGCACTTGACCCTTGGCACAAGCTCACAACTCGGGTGTCCGCGGCAGTGACTACTTTGCAGCTCACCCAAGGGAAGTGGGGGGAGTGCGGTTTCTGGATTAAAAAGCAGGCATAGGCGTGTGCCACGTGTTGGTTTGATGCATTGTTGGAAAGCCTTTAGTCTGCCCATGCCCATAATCAGGCATAGGCATGCGCCACTTGTTGGTTTATGCATTGCTGGAATGCCCTCAGTCTGCCCATGCCTGTTCTCGGGCATAGGCATGTGCCACTTGTTGGTTAGGAGTGTTAGAAAGCCTTCAGTCTGCCCATGCCCATACTTGGTGCTACCAATGAAAAACCAACTCTGTATCTTGGGATGATACTTGGCCGCAGGTCGGCGCAACGCTGGATACAAAAGGTCAGTGGGGGTTCCTGTCTGGCAGCCACACACCCGCTGGCCAAAGTATCTTGAAAAAGGCAATTTAAACAGAATGGAAACTAGGGTAGGAATGCTGCCTCTTTTCAGATGTCAAAATTAGTTTAGCAGGTAATAAGACCAGAGGGGTACCTACAGGCCTTTTGAGGGCGGTTCCTTTCTCTCATACTTTCCCGGGGCCCATCGGGCACCTTTTCCAGTCGTCACAAAGCATACTCATCATTTGCTCATTATAGCACTTTGAAAGGTTTGGCAGAAAGTGCCCTCGTTCAGATGGCCAGAAGAAGGTAGAACATGCGCACCTTGCATGCCAGGCTCAAGAAGCCCAAACGGGTGGCCATGTTGTATCAAGGACAAAAATCCTGATGGGTCAGGGGGGGTCTGAATTTCCACCCCCAGGGCTTGCTCAAGGGAAATGATCAGTAAAGAACTTCAACCTTTGCACCTTTTCCTCCCATTGTTCTTGCATTGTATACGTATTGCAAAGCAATTTGGTACTCTGGGTGGTCCACGATGTAAATATCTCTTACATTGATTGCCAAGCTCAACCACACATTTGGCGGCTTTTTGCAAGAAGTCCCAGGGTGCCAAGAAGCATTATTTCCTTTGCCACAATGTGCAAAGCATTCTGACTCTCATGGCTGAATCTGCCTGAATGTGTGCCTGAAGTTCATGACGCAAGTGACAACCCCATGTAAATAGACCTACCTGTGCATATTTTATGAGTGCCAACAAGGGGCGATCCAAGCAAAGAGCACACCCATCTTTGACCAGCCCCATTTGAAATTTTCCTTGGCAACCATTCACCCACTGGTGCACACACATAGCGCACTGCCCATGCTGTTCCTTGGGCCTCTATTCCCTAGACGTATGATCCTAACTTGAACCTCTTGGTTCTAGCAGAACATCCATCTGGCTTAAAGATTAAGAACTTCAGTTATGCTACCCTGAGCTCAACCTGACTTACGGGAGACCAGGTTTCCCAAACATGTGGTCCAAACTAGTGGAATAAAAAGTTCTGTGTCGTAAAAATGGAGTTGGCACTACAACTGGGCTTCAAAAGGGCCATGAGAAACATTCTGCCCTGTAGTGGCTTGATAGTATCCCTCCTTGAAGCGGCTATATGTCATCCATCCCTGTTTGTAACCAGGCTCAGCTCATTTAACGTCTACTGTTTAATTACATTGTGGGGCAGTTGCCTGTTGGGGACGAAAGCTCAACTTCAGCCCACAGAGATATCATTACAATGCCATCCAGGTCTCATTCAAACCTTGCAATAGCAACAATATTGTGTAATTTCCCACGGAAGATCAAAGGGAGCTATGAGCCCCATTTTGGGCATAATTTTCCCGTACTTCCCGCATAGGGCCTCCTCAACTGGCTTGTCTCAACACTGTGACAATAAATTTCAGGGATTTTTGTTTTTGAAGCTTGAAAGACCATGCCTTATCTGTGACGTGGATGAACCCTAGTTTTGACAGCTCATGGCAGCAGCGCTAGCATGAATCCAGACCACAATTGCACCATACTCTATTCAAATGGCTGCAAGTAAGAATGCAACGAAAGCAAAACAGAATAATCAAGGCTGCTGCTCATTCTCACCGTGTCCATTCATCATATCCCTTTTCACCCATACTCTGTTTTCTTTTATATTCTGCCAAGCGTGGTGCCAATACGGGTAAGCAAGCTGACCCCCTTGAGAACGACATTCAACATCAATACTATTCACCCATGTATCAAAAGCATACTGCTACTGGTCTTGCAGGCTGCGGATCCGTGTTGTCATGAATCCAACAGAATGCAATTAATGCAGATTGTCTGAACTAGCATGCCAAAACTTTTGCTCAACCGCCTTCCTGGATGGTCTTTCTCCTCAGAGTGCCGAATTGATCGATTTGACTTGAATTTTTGGGGATGGCCCCAGGGGTGAAAAACAGGTTTGGGTCACGCGTATTTTATTGCATTTTCCGCATTGATAAAAGTGCCTTAGATTTGCGAATTGACAAACCCTCGCGTCCAATGCGCCCCCCCCCCACACACACCCCAGGCATTTCCCATATTCCGCTGAAACCTTGCTCAGCGGAGCACTCCTTGGCGGTGGCGAGGCCTTGCGTGTAGTTGCTGATGTTATGCTGTCAAGCTGGAGCTGCGCTGCGCTGCTGCTGCCTTGCTGAGCATCGACGGGCCCAGGCTCTCGCCTCATCCAGCCCTGGCTCTCATCTCATCCAGGACAGGCTCCAGGACTGCTTCATCCGCTGTGCACTTCACTTACCCTCAAGCTGGATTCATGTACAGGAAGTGCATTCTGATGCAGGACGAGCTTGCATTACTTGTGCGCACAGCATGCAGGTGCATGGAACTAATCTTTCAGCCCAATGATCTTGGCATGAACGCATTTTCCCCCTCTTCTTGGCACTTTGAATGTATATGTACTTTTATTAATGCATTGTGGTGGTAACAGGTAGCTGGGGGGGCAGTTGATGGCCCACAGGCCCCCCCCCAACCCCCCTACCTCTACCATCAAAAATGACCCCTGAATGCGGATGCATTCACGTTAAATACGCGCATTGTTTGTATCATACGCACATTGAACAGGGCAAATGAACGCATGACCCAACCCTAGGGCCTGGTGAAAAATAAGCTCCATCAGACCAGACTTTCTTGTTCCCAGGATAGTTATGAGGTATAAGAGGTTATACCTTAGACACCAAGGTGGGTTCAAAACGCCACACTTTGGGGCACTGTTGGCCTCCCATGCGCTTGCGCCTTCCAGGTTCCTCCAGCTCCCTCACACATACGAGCCAAGACACATTCTCCCTCATAATAGTTCCCTCAAGTAGTATTTGTTGTATTTGTTAGTATTGAATAAGTATGCACCATTGCAGCGCCTCGATTGGCCCATGAGGGGCCAAGTATAATTCCCTGTGACAGACCCTCCAGAAATTAGGCAAGTGGCAGACCTCTGGTTGCCCTCCCGTACAGGACTTTTAAATGTATAAATGTTGAGCTAATTGAAATTTAGTCGATTTTAAGTTTGGCTGTGCGCCTGCTTTCAAGGCAGAACACCAACACCTTGGATCAGTCTTTTGCCTTTCATACGTCACAAGATTGAAGGCCAGGATATCAAATTTCTTCTATCTGTTTTATTGCCCCCTTACGCGCTCAGGAACATGTTTTCAACGCTTCTGCCCATAAATTTTGGTTCTGATATTCAGGCAAAGGCAGGCAAAATTGATGAGCAGCTTGCCAGACTCTTCAGGGATCAGGGCTTGCTGTGAAGGCCAATGCTTGGACTGATTCTTACTGACCTGACGGTGTTCTGCTCTGAAAAAGACAGAGTAAACCCAGCTTTTGAGTCTGCTTTTGATGTGATGACAGAGTTACCAGGGCTGGCATGGGAAGGGTCGAGCACCTACAATTTAGTTGGGAGATGATAAGTTTGCGCTTGCTTATGCATGCGTGGTCATGTGGAGGAGTGCCAAGGTGGGTGCATATGTGTGTACAAGTAATTCTGTGCACATGTGCACTTGAAACAGTTGCAATTTTTGAGCGTGAGAAGGCATTAAAACAGTATCTGCAACCTTGTCTCATAACACATGTGCATGAATGTGAAAATGTTAAGTAGTGGGTTCCTGACCAATGTATTCTGACATCATGTGACTTAGCACTTATGGAAGTATTCACAATGCGCAGCTTGCAGGTTCCGATCCAAAAGCTTGAGACCTTATGGCAGGCAAGCCAGCGCTTATTTCTTACCAAGATCAACTCATGCTCAAGCTTGCCCTTTTCCCATCGTGAACCTGCCAACCGGACACAAGCTTGGTCTTCTCATGGCTTATTCTCAGCATGGATCCACATCTGTAATAAATTTTATTTGGGAGAGGTGCGCAAAAGGTGAACAAAACAAGTTGCATTGATCAGAGGTGTACAGAATCCTAGGCCATTAACACAAAATCCCCCTTTGCATTTGTTAGGTGGCATCAATAACCTTTGTTTGTGTACGCCCTTTGGACTGCCGTCATGAAGGTAATGTCACTGTAGTGGATTGCTTAACGAAGCATACCTGGGATGACCAGAATGCGCACAGTGTACTAGGTCGCAGGAAGAGAAAGCTTCTCAGGCTTGTCAGCTTTTGATTCCCAAAGATCATTGACTTTCAGGCAATAAGCCATTGCAGGTTCAGCAATTCCTGGCAAATCAAGAGCATCATACTGACTGCTTCCGGGCTGCGTGTTCAGCATCTTGTTAGGGAATGCTTAAGACATGCCCTGGTCTGGAATTGACCAATGACACCATATGTGTGATGAACATGCATGTAGCGTGCATCCCTTGATCACAATGATAAGAGATCAAATACCCGTTTTTCCAAATTGCTGTCAAGAGAGATGCGCCCGCATGAAGAGCACAGTAGTGTGGCTCTACAGGCTAACGCTTACCCGCCTCTCCTTGACTCCACGTTTATCCCCGGGGAAGGGCATGCAGTCCGCTACAACCACCCGCCTCTTCTGGAAGGAACCATCTTTAGTGAAGACCTTGGGGCACTAAGAAAGCACAGAAGTAAGGCACAGAAAGAAATGCAGGTCAGGTTGCATTTTTAAACTGCCACTCGTTCTCATTGCTTCTCTTATCAAGGTAATTACCACCAGCACTTGAGCTAGCGCAACAGACTGTTTTGATCCTTGTGTATTGCACTGAAGTCGATCTGTCATGCAATGCTTATCATTTTGTGCATGCTTGCGTTTTCAGCAACAATCAAGTAAGAATCCAGTGGTTCTTTAAGACGCATGGTCCTTTTCTAAACATTTGGGCTACATTCTGCTTCGTTTGCAGCAAGTTGATTCCTGCCAGCTTACAACCTGTCCTTTTCCGGTCGCAAACTTACCTTGATGTAAGCAATGCACTCGAACAATGCCTTGCCCTTGCAATTTTTGACCGCGCATCCAGTCTTCTGAGCAATATCAAATGGACAAAGACCAGCACTGCAATTGCGTAGGCAAGCATACATATGATCAGCGCCAAATTTAGCATGATGATTACATCAGAAAATCAGGTTGCTACTTCAATACTGTTTGCACTTATTGGCAGTCAGAGTTTTGTGACTTTACGTTGCTAGCACACTGTACTTCAGCATGATATAAATTTCTACAATACGGGGCATTCATGTTGGAGACTAGTGCTGTAGATAATATGCGCAAATAGAATCACCGGCTTTATGCGGATTCTTGGCACAAGCGCTGCCTTCTAGTTGCATACATCATCTAAAAAATCTCAGGCAAAGGATGCTCAAACCCATCCACAATGTTCTTACAGTTTTGTGCAGCGTTGTAGCCAAGTTCTGTCAAACTTTCAGCACAAGAAGTGTTTCTGAGCATTGCTTACAAAGCTTAATTAGTTTCTAGGTTGTTTTTGCAGTGTTAACGCATGGTTTCCTGCGCGAGAGAGGTTACAGTGTATCTGGCACTAGCCTGCTATGCCTGCCTGCTTACCACTCCCGTTATCATATCTTTGAAAAGTGTACATGGAAAAAACATGCTGTGAGGCTGTCTTGCTCCAGACATGGTTGTGACGTCCGTTCTGGGAAGAAAGGCACAGGACTGCATCCGCAGAAAACCTTCATACTCACTGATTTGTCTGGAAGGGGTTGGCATCCCATTGCAGCAGCATCTCCGCCGCTTTCTCCTCTTTTGAGTTGATGGCCGAGAGTAGTGCAGTCCCTCCCTTCTTCAGGTTGCAGTAGTCTACCTCTGCACCCGCCTCAAGTAGCTGCAAGGAAAGCCAAGTACAAATCTGAAGCCGGGTACAGATGTAGAGCCGAGTCTCTTTTGAATCTTGCTGACAAAAAATTGATTTCCATGGCCCTCCGCAAAATAAGCGCACGGCAATCTCCTCAGCTTCCAAAGGGCATGTGTGGGGATCCCTCACAAATCAAGATCTGCTCAAGGCTTGCAGCAACTCACCCAAACGATATGTAAGGATCCTAGAATCCCAGAATAGGCCTATTCTGAAGCCCCACCGTAATACGCATGTACGACAACATGGAGACAAAACTTGGAGACTCCGGCGCGACTTGCCTGCTCCATGCACTTCGTGTATCCTTTCTTGGCCGTCCAGATGAGAGGTGTCATCCCCTCCTGAGAGAATAAAATCCATGCATATCTATACTGCACGAATTGTCTTTGTGCTTCGAGGAGCACCTAGGGAGCAGCAGGTCTAATACAGTATTAGACCTGCGGGACTATTAGTAATACTCCCTGGCGGCCCATGGCCCATGCAGGCTGATCTTGGCTGCCTGGCGAACTCGGCCAGGTAGACCTCCCATAGGTTCCAGGCAGCATTTAGGTCCCAGTCTATGCAGTACGGGGGACCTGCTGTACACCCTCGCACCCTGCTCCAGGGCCAGCTGCCTGGTCCTGCCCCCTACCCCCACCCATTCCCTGTGCATGCGTGCGTGCGTGTGTATGTGATTGTGTGTGATTGTAATTGTGTGTATGTGTGTGTGTGAGAGAGAGAGAGAGAGAGGGGGGGGAGGGGGGGGAGGCCTCCCTAGGGAGACGTTTCCAAAACGCTCCGGAGGGATCCCCAGCGGTTCTTTATGATATGCAGCACGAGACGGAGCAAACATCTCGAGAAAGAGCTCTCTCGGCATACTTTCCAATGTGACAGGTTTTCGACGGCCGTTTCTTTATCCTACAACCTCGAGGCAGGCCTCGGTTGAGCTCAACAGGGCTGGACAGGCAGCAGCAGCTCGCATACCTCATCAATGAGCTGCAGGAGACTAGTATCATGGTTTGGTTAACCGGGGAGCTCTCGGATAACTTTCTGCGAGTGTGCAGACAGCCCTCAAAAAGCTGTGGCCCCATGGGCGGCCTCTCCACGAAGAGGCACTTCGTTTTTAGGCGTGTTGATGCGTGCAACCTCAAGGCAGGCCTCGGGATACATCAAGATTTTGAGCATTGTATGCCCCTACCTTCAATGTGGACGCGTCGTTCTCCTTGGCTGCCCCGTATATCCGCTGCTCCAATGGATTACTGGGGTCGTTCCCCATTTCTTCTGATAAATCTATAAATTTACTAAAACTCATAATAAAATAGCCAGGGTTCTGACCGTTTGCAAATTCAATTGCTGTAATTGGTTTAGTGTGGGAAACGCACGGCCGCGGAAACCATGCCAGTTAAACCAATATGACAAATTTCTTCGCCAATGATAAGTTTCACTCGATTTATCATAAGGCTCCACCATTGATAAGTATCAGACAAAATTCAATCACACCATATAAATCCACGCAAAGATGGAAGGATTTCCGCTTAAAACGAGTTAAGCCTTTCCTAATCTCATGGGATCTGCCTGGTGCAAGCATCACTAGCAAGTACTCGAGTTCGAGGGAGCTCCCTTAATGTATGCTGCCGGGTAGCAGCAAATAAAGCTCCTCACATCAATTAAGGAAAAGGGGCATTTGGAAAGAGAAGCCCCTTTACCAGGAAAGAAAAGGGCGGTCAGTGAGGATCAGGAGGTTTGCGGGCAGACAAGCCAGCAGACCTCTCCTGATTAGTTTGAAGGTGAGGAGAATGCTCAAGAGGACGTCTGGTCTGCACAAGCTTATGAGCGTAGTGCACATGCACAGAATGAGCATGAAGCTTGAGAGCGATTTTCTTGACTCTTTGATTGCCGAGACTCTTCAAAGGAACCACGATATGAGAAATGTCAATAACACCCCCTAAACCTAAGAGAATGACATGAAGAACATGGTCTCCTGCAATGCTGCGTCTAAGGCTGCCGTGCTGAGCATGGGCAGCTGAAAGCTCCTGCTCAAGCTTGAGGCGAGTGTCTTCACAGTACTTGATTTCAATGAGATCAATCCCTGCTATCACAGTCTTTTTCTTTTCTTTCTTTTTTCTTGTGAGAGTCACTAGTTTTATTGGGCATCTTATTCTGATATGCATCCACGAGAGCGAGATCTTGCTCTAGAGCGCAACAGCAAACGCTTATCATCAATGGTGCGCCCTCCCTGCTAACAGGGCCCTGGTCACACATTCGCCGTACATCCTTCCCAGATACAGTTCCTTGACCTTCCTCATGACATTATCCGCAGGTTGGCACGCTTCAGACTCAATGCCCACAACCTACGAGCTGAAACAGTGTCCTGGACTCACAACTAGGGGTGGGTAAACTTTACCCAACCCTATTGAATAGGGTTTGGCAGACCCTCATCGAGGCTCTTCAGAGCCTATTTGAATCTGCTGAACATATGCTTGGTCATTTCACGGCTGGTTGTCACAGAATTAGTCAATTTGCGAGAGAGCATCATTTGAATAACAGGCCACACGCTCTCCTTTGGTTGGCTAAATGTCATGCTATCCCTGCCAGTACGTATGCTTGCCAGATCTGGGGAACACGGTTCATGAAGCAGGGCAGTAATTTGACAGCCCCTTTCAAACTGCGCATCTGTGCTTTCTCAAAGGTGTGCTTGGTGTGAAAAGATCCACGCCAAAATTGGCTGTCTTGCAAGAGTGTGGCCAGGAGCCTTTGCAGTTTTATTGGTTCCGCGCTGCTGCCAAGTTTTTCAACTCTCTGCTTGGGGGAATAGTGGCTTGCTCATGAAGATTGTGCATGCGGATATTGCTCTAGGTGCTACCTACAGAAAGTGTAAGACTGCGGAGTTCATAGAGTGTGTGGGTCTACGTGCAGCAGATACATATGCCAATTGCATTAAGGCTGCAACTCCCCTTCCCCTACAAGGCTTTGTGGTGGATTTGCGTAAGCGCTTGCGTGCGGTATGGAGGGAGTTGGATGGTGCAGATCCTAGGACACACGCTCGAAAACTAGCTACTTATCATGGATGGATGGCCTTGCCTCTCAATCCAAGCAATGTACGGGGCCCTTCCCATTTGTTGCCTTTGTACCTGGAGCTGGAACTAAGTAGGCATGAGCTTCGGAACATTGCTCGTTTTCGTTTACGAGCCCATACCCTAAGAGTTGAAACCGGTTGTTGGCAAATCCACATTAGGCTCTGTGACAAATGTGACTTGCGTGATGTCCAGGACGAAAAGCATGTCCTTTTTTTGTGCCCTTGCTTAGAAATGTGCTATTTGAGAAGGAGATTTGATGAACAATTTGCTGATTTTGCTGGTAGGACTTACATTGGAGACACAGGCGCTTTTTATTTTGACAACATTGGAGCTGAGGATGTGAAATTGTTTCTCTTGAAGCAGACACACAAATCATTCCTTTTTCTTTCTGAGACTATGGATATTTTTTTGTCGGCCCAGCAGTCAACCCATCTGGTTGAAGGTCTAAATTTATGGGTTTAAACCCATTGTAACTAAACCTCATTAAGCTTGGCCTAGTGTAGAGTTAGAAAACTTACCTGTTGTGTACCTGTTGTGTACCGGTGCCCTTAGGAGGTCCCTTCTCTTTGCTTTCCTTGGTGCGAGCTCTTAGCCATAGTGGTAGCTGAGCCTGAGCCGGCCTGCCCGCGGGCCAACTGGTAGCCCAAGCCTGAGCTGTCCTCGTAGC
>LKMJ01002896.1_pt1 | contig 15888 bp, 13 predicted proteins | sample 643391 | NCBI WGS metagenome assembly LKMJ01 (sample SAMN04112250, study PRJNA286221) | soda lake metagenome | biome: soda lake; feature: Kulunda Steppe; material: water; isolation source: sample PL-Br10 brine of Picturesque Lake | place: Russia: Kulunda steppe | collected 2010-07
ACCGGCATCCGGCCGTATAGCCGGTTCTTCTCGTCCCCTCGCGTGCTCATACGAGGACGTTAGACCGTGAGACTTCAAGACTTTCGAATCGAAATAGGAGAATTAGGAAGTTGATTCGGTATCCCGTCCGACGGTTCGAGTGTGCACCATCCGTCCGACAGTTCGAGTGTACGCCACCCGTCCGACAGTTCGAGTGTGCGCCACCGGTTCGACTGTCCGAAAAGCACCGGTCTTTTTCACCCCTACCTTCGTATGGGTCGACCATGAAATCAGTTCGAAAGGCACTCAGGGACGGCGAACTCGACAAGGACACCTACCAGCGCGTCGTCTGCGCGGAGTGTGAGAAGCCGCTGAAGACGCAGAACGACCCCGAATCGATATCGACCCTCCGAATCTGTCCCGACTGCGGGAAGGAGTGGAAAGAACTTCGGTGAGTTCCCTCGAGAACGACGACTATTCGTAGACGGATCGGACTACTTGAAAACGGCGTCGAACGTTCCCGCACCGAGCGGATCGAAGGTACCAGCCGCGAGATTCTCTTCGACGTGCTTCTGTCTGCTCATCCCGACGAGTGATGCCGTCACGCCCGGTGCCGACCGGGCGAAGTTGATCGATCGTTGAACGGGGGACTCTCCCTCGAGGACTGATGCGACGTCCTCGGGCATCCCATGCGCGAGGTCCCCCTGACCGATGCTCGCACTCGTAAAAACGTCGAGGCCGGCGTCCGCCGCGAACCAGAGCGCACATTTCGTTCCCTCGGCGGTCTCGTGAGCCTCGACGGTGAACGCGTCGGCCATGCCCACGTTGAACGGGAGCTGGATCGCACGGAAGTGCGTTCCGCCCGTACCCGCACGCTTCGCTGCCGCACGAGCGCGTTCGACGATCGCCGGCAGGGAGAGGTACGACGGGTGATCCGTCGGCACCCGGAATGCCTCCCACGTCGCGACCCCGTAATAGCCGATGTCGCCCACTGCCGCGCGTTCTTCGAGTCGAACGAACGCCGCTTCGAGTCGATCGTAGACCTCCTCGCGCGAATGCTCACGAAGCTGTGTTTCGGGGTTGTGGACGTAGTAGAGGTCGACGTCGGTCCCCAGGTTCGCGAGAGAGCGATCGAGCTGGTCGTCGAGATAGTCGGGAGCGATGCAGTGACTGCCTGCGACGAGGTCGTCGGGATCGACGATGTCGGTTTCGACGTATTCCCGCGAAACGTACCGGCCCGGCTCGGCTGGACGTTCACCGTCGAACGGGACGAATCCGCCTTTCGTGGACACGAGTACCGCCTCCCGGTCGACACCGCTCGCCTCGAGAGCGCGTCCGACCACTCGCTCGCTTCGCTGACAGCGGTAGTTTATCGCCGTGTCGATGACGGAACAGCCCGAATCGAGCGCCGTCGTGATCGCCATCTCGTACCGGTCGTCGGCCGCGTCCGTTGGTGCGCCGAGGTACGTTCCGAGACCGATACTCGAAACGACGCCGTCGCCGTAGCGGCGGAAGTAGGTCCGACCGAACGACTCGTGGTGCTCGTCGCGATACTCCCAGCTCACCGGTCCGTGTCCCATGCCATCTGTTCGATCGTATAGCGTAAAAGCCCGACGACGAGTTGATGGGCAACCCTCGCAGCCGCTGACCATTGCAGCCGCTGATCACCACCGCCACTGACCACCACGGCTACGTCGGATGTCGTAGGCGCGTATCGGTCAGTATCGAACCCGAACATGTTCGTCACGAGCCTTTCCCTCACCGATAGCCTACGCTCGAACGGGTACCACCATGTCCACCGTTTCCGACACGACCCGAGAGACAAATGTTCAAACGACGGTCGACGTTCGCTGTACCGGTCACATACGTGACGCCGTCGGTACACACGAACTCGAATTTACCTTCGACGGATCGACCCTCAAAGAGTTCCTCGAAGCCTTCTTCGACGAATACGACGTCGAGGAACTGTTGATCGCGGAGACGGAACGGGAGGCCACCGCACGGGGTTGGGCACCGACGCCCGACGAGCTCCCGGGGACCTGGCGGAAGAATCCCGAAGGAGAGCAAACGAGACCGTACGCTCGCGTCTGTATCAACGGCAGGTTCAACGAACACTACGAGGGATTCGAAACCTCGCTCGAAGACGACGATCGCGTCGCCCTCATCAAACCGTTCATGTTTTGCGTGTAAGCGGCTCATCGCTCTCCTGCTGCAGCGTGACGAGACGCAAGTATGAAACCGAGCTCAAATGCCGACCGAAGTGTCATCGCCTGCAGGAAGCGAGCGATACCAAAAATGAGCCCGACAGGAAGCGAGCTATACCGAAAAGAGCCCGACAGGAGGCGATCTATACCGGGAAGCATTCTATATCGGCAGGATTGGTCGAGTACCGACAGGTAAGCACCCTTAAGGGACGTCGCGCGTACGATCATCGTATGAAGCCACGCGATCTATCCCACCACGTGCCGTACAGGGCGGGACGGGGGATCGAGGAAGTCGCCCGCGAACTCGATCGGGATCCCTCCGAGTTCGTGAAACTCGCCTCGAACGAGAACCCTCATGGCCCCTCGCCAGCCGCGGTCGACGCCATACGCGATGCGGCAGCGACCGTCAATAGCTATCCAAAGGCCGCACACGCGGACCTCACCGAGGCTATCGCCGAGAGCTGGAGCGTCGACGAGTCACAGGTCTGGCTATCGAGCGGCGGCGACGGGGCGATCGATTACCTCCACCGGGCAGTCCTGGAGCCCGGAGACGAGATACTCGTACCCGAGCCGGGATTCGCTTATTACGGAATGAGCGCCCGGTTCCACCACGGCGAGGTTCGAGAGTACACGCTCTCCAGGAACGAAGACTTCGCACAGACCGCAGACGAGGTGCTCGACACGTACAGCGGTGAGCGAATCGTGTATCTCACGAGCCCACACAACCCCTCCGGCACGACGATTCCCCTTCATGACGTCGACCGAATCGCCCGCGAAACAGACGAAGGAACGCTCGTCGTCGTCGACGAAGCGTACGGTGAGTTCGCCGACATCGACAGCGCCGTGGCGGTACTCGAAGGGCGTGACGGGTTCGACCCGCGTGACGACGTGGCAATCCTTCGGACGTTCTCGAAGGCCTACGGGCTTGCCGGACTCCGCCTGGGGTACGCTATCGTCCCTGCCCAGTGGGCTGAGGCGTATTCCCGTGTGAACACCCCATTCGCGGTGAGTGAGTTGGCCTGTCGAGCGGGCCTCGCCGCAATTGATGACACAGAACACGTCGAGCGAAGCGTCGAAACGGCGGCACTCGCGCGAGAATACATCCGTATGGAGGCCAAAACGCACGCCTGGCCGAGCCAGGGTAATTTCGTCCTCGTCTCCGTGGGAGACGCGAGCGCCGTAAGTGATGCCATGCAGGAGCGAGGCATCATCGTTCGCGACTGTACGAGTTTCGGTCTCCCAGAATGCATTCGAATCACGTGTGGAACCGGAGCCGAAACCGAACGGGCCGTCGAAACGCTCAACGCAGTTCTCGCTGACGGGATCGGAACGTCCACGGAGGTGGGAGCAACGTGAGAATCGCGGTGACCGGAACCCCCGGTACCGGAAAGACCACCGCGACGAGCCTGCTCGAATCACGTCCCGGTACAGGGGGAGACCTCGAAGTGATCAATCTGGGCGATATCATCGAATCGGAGGGCCTCTACACCTCGATCGACGAGGATCGCGACAGCAAGATCGCAGATCTCGAGGCGATCGACGCCTGGCTCGACGGACGGACCGACATCGTGTTAGAATCCCACCTCGCCCATCACTTTCACGCCGACCGGGTTGCCGTCCTGCGGTGTCACCCACGCGAGCTGAAATCACGGCTCCTGGATCGGGGTGAATCCGAGCAGAAGGCGCGAGAGAATGCGGAGAGCGAGGCCCTCGACGTGATACTCGTGGAGGCGGTCGAACGACACGGGCTCGAATCGGTGTACGAAATCGACACGACCGACCGCGCTCCCGACGCCGTCGCAGGGGAGCTCGAAGCGGTCGTTCGAGGGGACAGCGAACCGAGCGCGGGCGAAGTGGACTACGTGGGGTATCTGTCGTGACGCTCGACAAACTCAGACCATACGTCTCTGGCTTCCTCGACCCGTTCGTACACGGGTTCGATCGCGTGGGCATGACGCCGAACGGCGTGAGCGTACTGGCATTCGCCGTGGCGATCGGTGCAGCCCTCGCCTTCATGCTGGGCGGTCGTGCGGATCCGATCTGGTACGTCGTGGCCGCCGTCCTCGTCTTTTGTAACGGGTGGCTGGACGTCGTCGACGGGGCACTCGCCAGGGAACAGGGCGTCGCCTCTCCGGCCGGTGACCTCCTCGATCACGTGCTCGACCGGTACGCCGACATCGTCATCGTTGGCGGGCTCGCTGCAGGTGTAGGCGACTACTTCCTCGGGTTTGCGGCCGTCACCGGCGTCGTCATGACCTCGTATCTCGGAACGCAGGCACAGGCGGTCGGACTTGATCGGGTCTACGGGGGACTGGTCGGCCGAGCAGACAGGCTGGCGATCATCGGTTTCGTCGGCGTCCTGGCGTACCCCATCTCGGGTACCTACGGCGGACTCACCCTGATCGGATGGCTGCTCGTCTTCCTCGCAATCATCGGACACCTCACCGCCTTCCAGCGATTCTTCTTCTCGTGGAGTGCCCTCGAATCGTCGACGGACGAGGGTTGATGTGAATCCGATTTCCGATCGCCACCTTTCTCACGCGTGGAATTCGCCGCACCATTTATCACCTGCGACCGTTTACGCTCTACCATGGTTCAGTGCGAGATGTGTGGCGCCGAGACGTCGTCCCCGAAGACCATCAAAGTCGAGGGTGCGAAGCTGGATGTCTGTTCGAACTGCACCGATTTCGGCACCGAAGTAAAATCGCCGAGTTCGGCGTCGAGCACCTCCACCAAATACTCGACTGGATCCGGTTCGTCGAGTTCCGGAAGCGGAACGAGTACCGCACGAACTCCATCGACGAGTTCCGGAGGGTCGGGTTCGCGCACGGACATGTACGACGAGGTGGACGAACTCGCGACCGACTACGACGACCGTATTCGCAAGGCGCGCGAAGAAAGGAATCTCAGCCAGTCGGACCTCGCGAACGAGCTCAACGAGAAAGCGAGCCTCATTCGAAAGCTCGAACGCGGTGAAACCCTCCCGAGCGACGACGTGCAGTCGAAGCTCGAACGGTTCCTCGACGTGAGCCTCTCGGGCGAGTCGGGGGTTCCCGAGGACTCCGAGTGGTCGGGTGGTTCCTCGTCCGGAAGCTACACCCTCGGTGACGTGGTGAAACGGAAAGACTGAGTGGATCACACCCCGTTCAGCGACCGATGGCCGTCTTTTCTGCAAACGTAGACGTTAGTGATTCGAGTGGAAACACGGACAACGGGTCGAGTGGAAACACGGACAACGTCGGTATCGAACCCCGTCGATCAGAAAGCGATCGATTCAATCCGCCGTACACGTTTCGATGTCCAGATACACACAGCAGTCGGCATCCGCATCGAAACAGTCTGGACACTCCGACCGACGGTCGATGATGGTGTCGAGTCGTTCTGCGACGGTGTCGTCAATCACGCTCTCGAGGGTGCGCGCTTCCTCACGAACCGCATCGACTTCGAGAACGTTCGCGAGGAACCGTTCGATGATGCAGTAGGTCTGGAGTGCGTGATGAGCTCGTTCGATCCCCCCGTCCGTCAGCCGAGTTCCCTTGTACTTCTCGTGTTCGACGAGTTCTCGTGACTCGAGTTTTCCAATCATCTCGTTTACACTCGCGGGACTGACATCGAGCATCTCCGCGAGCGTCCCGGTCGAAGCGGGGCCGTCTTCGATTCGTTGTGCGAGATAGATCGCTTTCAGATACTGGTCGGCAGTGTTCATCGTGCCACCCCCAAGCCGATTCGGGACGATCGCTCCACCACGCGATCACTCGAGGATGTCAACGTCCTGGTCGAGAGTGCGTATGTCATGCTCGTCGCTCCATGATTTCGGTAACTTCCTCCGCACCTTCCTTTTCTTCCTCGCGAATGTCCTCGAGCGTTCGAACGAGGACTGTGCGGTCTATCGAGAACACCGCGTCGGAGGCGTCGATCGCCTCGATGAGATCGTCGTAAAATTTGTACGCGGTTTCCTCGCTACACAGTTGGTCGTAGAGTACTCCGTCGGTATCGTCGGGCGGTCCGTATCGTGCGCTCACGAGTTCGTTGATCTCCTCGTACGCTACCGTCTCGGCGTCGAGTTCGTCGATCAACGACTCGAGGCGCACCCGGTGTTCGGCCGATTCTTCCGAGGCTTCGGCGAGCAACTCGCGGACGTCTTCGTCGATCGCCTCCCGTTGATCCGCTGGGAGTGACTCCAGGTGGTGGACGGCCCGCGACTCGACGACCTCCTCCAGAACGACCCCAATCTGGAGGAGCCGAGCGAGTTGGTGATCGCTCGAGACGCGCTGTCGCTGACTCATGGGGGGAACTCCGGGGCGATGATACTTAACGGTCCCTACTCCCGGCATTCATCGGAGAAAAACAAGTGGCGCGAGGGTGAATCATATTCCCCACGAGCAAAATCCAGTTTCCGACATAGATAGTCCAGTTACTGGCGTTGATAATCCAGTTGCTGGCGTTGATAATCCAGTTACTGGCGTAGGTACTTCAGTTTCCGTTGAGAATAATTCAGTTTCCGGCCAAGGTGCTTCGGTTCCCGACGAGGCTATTCGACGAGACGCTCCCGAATCAGGGTCTCCAGGTCGTCGCGAAGTTCGTCGACTTCGATTTCATCGAGGACGGGAACGAAGAAGCCCTCTACCAGCATATTCCGCGCGAGACGAGGCGTTACGCCTCGCGAAGTCATGTAGAACAGATCGGTTTCGTCGATCTGGCCGACCGTCGCGGAGTGGGAGGCTTCGGTGTCGTGGTTGTTGATGATGAGTTTCGGCGAGGCGTCTGCTTCCGACTCGTCGCTCAGCATCAGGGTGTTCTCTCGCTGGTAGGAACTCGTGTCCCAGGCGTCGCGACCGACGTCCTGAACGCCCTCGTAGACGGAGCGAGACGTGTCGTCGATCACGCCGCGGGTGACGAGGTCGGCGGTTGTGTGTTCGGCCCGGTGCCATACCTTCACGTCGAGGTCGAAGTGCTGATCGTGGTGACCGAAGAAGGCGCCGACGATCTTCGTCTCCGAACTGTCGCCGGTAAGTTCGGTCGAAACCTCCGCCTTGGTCAGCTTGGAGCCCATCTGGCCCTCGATCCAGTTGATCGTCCCGTACGTGTCCGCGTCGCCGCGTTTGGCGGTATAGTTGTAGGACTCCTCGGAGAGGTTCTGGAGGCTGCCATACTGGACGTAGCTGTTTTCGCCGGCGGCGAGTTCGACGATTCCGCTGTAGTATCGTTCTCCCTCGACATCCGCACTCCCCGTGGACTGACGCTCCAGAATCGTCACCGAACTCGACTTCTCGGTGACGACGAGCGTGTAGTTGAACAGTGACCGGGAGTTCATCTCGGTCCGGATCGTCACGTCTTCCGCGTCGACCCCCTCGGGAACGTAGATCACCGTTCCCGTCGAGAAGAGGGCCGTCGAGAGGGCCGTAAGATAGTTCTCGTTGGGATCGACGATCGTTCCGAAGTGTTCCCGGATGAGGTCCTCGTGCGTGTCGAGCGCCTCCTTCCAGGAGAGGACGTCGACGTCGTCGGGGCCGACCTGGTCTTTCTCCTCGGCCCAGTTGAGTGGGTCGACGAGGTTCTCGAAGTCGAGTGCGGCGAGGTTCGTCCAGTCGCGGCCCGGTGTCCTGATGACGTCGGGCATGTCGAGGTTCCCGAGGGCGTAGAGCGCGTCGAGACGCGTCTCGAGCATCCACTCGGGCTCGTCCAGCTGGTCGCTAATTTCGCGTACCTGTTCGTCCGTCAGATTTGCGTGTACCTGCGTGCTCATGTTCGACCCGGCGTTACCCGAGACTTCCCTCCATCTCGAGTTCGATCAGGCGGTTGAGTTCGACCGCGTACTCGATCGGCAGTTCTTCGGTGATCGGTTCGATGAAGCCGGCGACGATCATCTTCTTGGCGTCGTCGTCGTCCAGTCCACGGGACTGGAGGTAGAAGATGTCTTCGTCGCCGATCTTGCCCACCGTTGCCTCGTGGGCGACGTTGACCTTCGACTCCTCGATCTCCATGTACGGCATGGTGTCGCTGGTCGACTCGTTGTCGAACATCAGCGCGTCGCACTCGACCGCAGTGCTCGATCCTTCCGCGCCGTCCGCGATGTGAACGAGCCCGCGGTAGTTGGTGCGCCCACCGTCCTTGGAGATGGACTTGGACTCGATGGTCGACTTCGTGTTCGGCGCGTTGTGGTAGACCTTCGCGCCGGTGTCGATGTCCTGACCCTTGCCCGCGAACGCGATCGTGATGTGGGTGTCAGTCGCACCGCGACCTTTGAGGATCGAACACGGGTAGAGCATGGTGGCTTTCGACCCCATGCTTCCCGAGACCCACTCCATGGTCCCGTTCGCCTCGACGATGGCACGCTTGGTGTTGAGGTTGTACGTGTTTCGCGACCAGTTTTGCACCGTCGAGTACTGGACGTGAGCGTCTTCCTTGACGAAGACCTCAACGCCACCGCTGTGGAGGTTGAACGCGGAGTACTTGGGCGCGGAACAGCCCTCGATGTAGTGGACTTCCGAACCCTCTTCGGCGATGATGAGCGTGTGCTCGAACTGGCCCATCCCTTCGCTGTTCATGCGGAAGTACGCCTGGACGGGCATCTCGACGGTGACACCCTCGGGGACGTACACGAACGAGCCGCCGGACCAGACTGCGCCGTGGAGTGCGGCGAATTTGTTGTCACTCGGGGGGACGCAGGTCGTCATGAAGTACTCCTCAACGATGTCGGGATGTTTCTGGACAGCCTGGTCCAGGTTCATGAAGATGACGCCCTTCTCTTCCCACTGATCCTGCATGTTCTGGTACACGATCTCGGACTCGTACTGCGCGCCGACGCCCGAGAGCGCCTTCTTCTCCGCTTCCGGAATGCCGAGCTTGTCGAAGGTGTCCTTGATTTCGTCGGGGAGGTTCTCCCAGTCGTCAGTCCCTTCTCGGGTTTCGACGTCGGGTCGAATGTACGGAACGATCTTGTTCACGTCGACTTCGGAGAGGTCGGGTTGGCCCGGCCAGTCCGTCGGCATCGGCATCTCCTGGAAGAGCTTCAACGCACGGAGACGTCGCTCCAGCATCCACTCCGGTTCGTTCTTGTCCTCCGAGATGAGGCGAATCGTCTCCTCGTTTAGCCCTTTCTCGGAGACGAGGGCCGCTTTGTGTTCGCTTTTGAACGCGAAGCGTTCCTCGGTGTCGGTCTCTTTGAGGTGGTCTTGTTCTGAACTCATGATGTTATGTGCTTGTGTTTACGTCTGCAGCGGTATTACCGTTCCCCTAGCCATAGTAGGTTACGCGGCTTCGTAGACTTCTTCACGGACCCAGTCGTACCCTTTGTCTTCGAGCTCCTTCGCGAGGTTCGCGTCGCCGCTTTTCACGACTTTACCGTCGAGCATGATGTGCACGTGATCCGGCTCGACGTAGTCGAGGATTCGCTGGTAGTGAGTAATCTGGAGGATCCCGGTGCCCTGTTCGTCGCGAAGGGCGTTGATGCCACGGGAGACGTCTTGAAGTCGGTCGATGTCCAGTCCCGAGTCGATTTCGTCGAGGACGGCGATCGATGGCTCGAGAATCGCCGCCTGGAGCACCTCGTTCTGTTTCTTCTCACCGCCGGAGAAGCCGGCGTTGAGATATCGCATGGCGAATTTCTCGTCCATGTCGAGCTGTTCCATCTTTTCGCGAAGAAGTTCCTGGAATTCCGCGACGCCGATCTCGCCCTCGTCGGCGGGCCCTTCCATAGGAGAGGTGTCGTAGCCGACGTCTTCCTCTTCGTCCTCGTCCGCTGTTTCGTCCTCTTCGAAGAGTTCCTCTCGTTCCTCGAGTTTGGCGTTCAGCGCCGTTCGGAGGAAGTTCGTCATCGTGACCCCTTCGATTTCGGCGGGATACTGGAACCCGAGGAAAACTCCCAGGGCAGCCCGTTCGTTCGGTTCGAGTTCCAGAATGTTCCAGGTACGTTTGTCTTCGGGTACCTCAAAGTCATCGCCGAACTCGCCTTCCTCGAGGTGGATGAGAATTTCTCCCTCCGTCACCTCGTAGGCGGGGTGGCCGGCGATTACTTTCGCCATCGTCGATTTCCCAGAGCCGTTCGGTCCCATCAGGGCGTGAATTTCGCCCGATTTCACCTCGAGGTCGACACCTCGAAGGATTATTTCGTCCTCTTCGGCGACTTCCGCGTGCAAATTCTTAAGTTCGAGACGTGCCATATGTCTAACTACCTCTGTCGTTTTGACCGTAGGGAGTGGGACTCATAACGGTTTCGTCTCCCGACGTGTGTGCTGGCAGAACGAGAATTAGGCTTTCCAAAATCAATTATTAATTTTCTGATTGGGGAAATTAGTACGAGAAATCCTCACGTCTCCTTTGTCATCCCGGACACCGCCTCTCACGAAAACTGCGTTCAAACGCCTCGACGCTGTTCTATTCGCTGATCTAAGGTTCTGCCTATCTTTCGATACACGTCCCGGCCAATCATGTAATCGTTTTCGATTACATCGATGATTCGTGAGGAGACCGAGGTAAACTGGTCAGTGCTTCCACCGCTGAGCCGCAACCTCATCAGTCTCGAGCCGCAACCTCTCCAGTCACGAAGCTGTGACCACAACCGACGTGGATGCGCTTTTATCGACGGCGGATTGCGTGACTTCGCCAGATGGAACGCATAGGACGTGTGAGAGATTGTTGGGAGTGGTCCCAGTACCGACCGTCCCTAATCGGGCGATCGAACCAGTAATCAATCACGACATTCGCGATGATGATGTTCCGGGAATGTTCTCTCGATGGTTCCGGGTCGTCTGCTGCGTTTTCCTGGAGGACTTGATCAAAGATTGTGCCACATCTCAGCACGAGGAGCCGTCGGGATCAATCGATGAAAATTCGAACCGTGCACCGCCCGCTGCCCCCTCCCTTACCGCTATCTCCCAGCCGTGTGCCTCCGCGGTTTCCGAGACAATTGCCAGGCCGAACCCCGTGCCGTTTTCGTTCGTCGTATACCCCAGGCCGAAGATCGACTTACGGTCACACTCGAGAATACCGACTCCGTCGTCCTCTACAAAAAAGCCCGCGTCATCCCCCTCGAGTCGGCCAACCCGCACCGTAACGTCGTCTCCGCCGTGTTCGACCGCGTTCCGAAAGAGATTCTCCAGCAGCTGCCGGAGGAGTCCGCCGTCGGCGTGTAACGTGAGGTCGTCTTCGACCTCCAGCGTCCCCGCTTTCGTGTCCACAGTTCGCCAGGCCTCCCGTGCGCTCTCGGCGAGCGCTACCGGAACGATTTCGTCGATCCGATGGCCCTCGGACGCCAGGGTCAACAGCTCCTCGATCAGTTGTTCCATCCGATCGAGAGAAAACCGAATTTCTTCGAGGGCGTCCGCGTCACCAGTTTCGAGCGCGTGGGTCGTATAGCCCTGTGCGACGTTCAGCGGGTTCCGAAGGTCGTGGCTTACGAAACTCGCAAACCGAGAGAGCCGTTCGTTCTGGCGCTCGAGCTGACGTTCGTACGTGATCCGTTCGGTAATCTCCTGGAACACGACGACGGTACCGCTGAACTCGCCGTCCTCGAACGGACGTAACGCCCAGTGGACGTTGAAGAATCTCGGTTCTTCGCCGTTTTCGGGATAAAACGGGACGTCTTCGATCAGCCGATCCGCCTCCGTCCCCGACGAGAGCATGTCGCGAAGGCCCTCGACGTACTGTTCGACGAGGTCGTACTCGAGGTAGCCCTCCTCGATGAGATCGGGTACCCCCTTCTCGAGGAGGGTCGATTCGGATATGCCCACGATGTGGACGGTTTCCCCGTTCACCCAGTCGATTTCCGCCTCCTCGTCGATGATGAACAGACCGACCGGGACCGTTTCGACGATCGTCTCGTAGAGTTCGAGTTCCTCCTTTCGACGCTCGCGTTCCGTCACGTCCCTCGAGTTGACCACGACGCCGTCGACGGCCGGATCGTCCATCAGGCTGTAGCCGAGCGACTCGACGACCCGCCATTCGTCGTCGGCGTTTCGGAATCGATACGTTCCCTTACGCTGTTCGCCGATCCACGCTCGAGGATCCTCGAAGAACTTCTCGCGAACGATTTCGACGTCGTTTGGGTGAACGTACTCGATCGCGTCTTCACCGAGAAGATCTCGAGAATCGTATCCCATAACGGACTCGATCGCTGGACTCACGAACTCGATCGTCCCGTCGCGATCGAGAATCGTCAACACGTCGGCCGAGTTCTCGATAAGCGCTTCGTGAAACCGATCGATTCTCGACGTCGTCTCTCGCCCACGAACGTTGCGAGTGACCGACGCTGCGAGGGCCTCGTAGCCGCCGTCCAAACCGTTCGTGGGAACGAAATCGGAGACTCCCGCAGTGACGACCCGTGGATCGATCGCGGAGGTTTCGTCGTCTCCGAAGATGATCGCCGGGAGACCGGATCCGAGTTCCCGAGCGGCGTCGAGAAACGGGGCCAGTTCTCCGTCCTCGAGCGCCGGAGGAACGATCAGGCAGTCGATCGACCGACTGCCAACCGTTTCGAGGGCCTCCTCAGGAGTCTGCGCCACGTCCACAGCCACTTTCCATCCGCTTCGACGTCGCACGATCGCCATCAGACGCTCGGGGGCCACGCACTCGGTGACGACGAGTATGGACAGCTTCTGCGATGGAGGCGATTCCTGCACGGATTCGATAACATATCGCAAGGTGAAATCTCTTGTTGCCACGGGTGAATAGGGAATCACATTCACGTTACCGAATACCGGTCAACCCGAATGACGAATACGGATCAACCTGAAGGCACGTATTCGGCTACGCGAGAACGGACCGATCGCTCACATGAAACTGTCCAGACCAGTCTGTTCCTGACCCGATTTGACCTCCTCCCAGGAGACGTCAAGCGCCTCGAGGATTCGCGAAATTGGGCCCTTGAGCGTTTTTTCGAGCATTTCGTCGTAATCGACCTCGAACTCGTCGGGGATCTGGTCTTCGTACTCGAAACAGATCACGTCCGGATCTCGCTTGAACGCGCCGTAGATCAGATCTCGCTGAGGATCGAATCCCTCTTCACCTTCCATCCGACGGAAGAAGGCGGGGTCGACCCGGTCGAGGTAGAGACGTTTGGGTTTGCTCCCTCGGTCGAAGTTGGTTCCGAGCAACCGGTTTGCGTATTTCGCCCCTCTAACGTGGGCAGTATCGGTGTCGTACTCGTCCAGTCGTTGACCGATTCCCCCCGGAATTGCGATCTCGTCGAGGCTCACGTTCCCCGCCCGGAAGTTCTCGATGATCTCGGAGAGGTACGACGTCACCGCGTCGATGTCGCCCTCACGGACGATCATCTCGATTACGCGATGCTGGACCTCCTTGGTGATCGGGGCGATGTCGGATCGTTTGTACTCGAAGCCGGTGATGTCGATGGTGTCGACGTCCTTACCCTCCTTCCAGACGATGTGGCCGGCGTAGCGCTTTTTCGTCCCCGCCTGGAAGAACCGGCGGTAGAGTTTCTCGAACTCGATCTGGAAGCGGTGGAGTTCCGCGTTCAGCGCTTCGCGGGCGAAGTCATCATACCTGTCGTTTATGTACGCCTCGATCTCGAATGACTGCTCGAGAGCTTCGCCCTTCGACACGCTACCCCCGAGTTCTATCATAACACTGTCAGTATCTCCATACGCGACATCGTAGTCGAGTTCGTTTGCCGCTTCCTCCGTGAATTCGATCACCTCACGGCCGGTTGCAGTGATCGCGGCTGCCGCCTCCTTGTCGTAGAGTCGGAACCGATCCCAACCGGAAACGCCGTAGAGGGACTGACCGACGAACTGGAACTTGCCGTTACGGCCGGCGAGCAACGTGTGGTTGTCCGCGACCGTAACGCAGTACACCCCCTTCTCAGCGGTACTCCGGTGAGAGCTTCGATGCATCCGGAGTGTGTTTTTCGAATCTTCTGTCACGTAAATTCGCCACGATCCGCTGTCTCGGTTATAACTCGCCGTCAGACCGAGGTGAGTACAGAGACGAAGCACGTCGTCCCGAAGTCGATCGCTCGAGGTCGTGTATCGCCACGAATTCGGTTGCCGATCACCGTCGCCGTCAATCAATACCTCGAGGAAACGACGTTTCTGTCGCCGGGAAAGGGAGAAAACGAACTCCGGAACGCCCTTCGAGAAACTATCTGCCCCACAGAGATCGATCAACAGGTTGCCCAACAGTTTCGAGGTAAACTGATACGATCGCTCATCGACGTAGTAACCGAATCCCATGCCGTCGAGGAGTGTACCGATCGACGCGTGATGGTCGACACCGCCGTCTGAAACCGTTAAATTCCTATCCGAGACTGTAAGATCCCTATCCGAGACTGTCAGGTCCGTTCCAGGATCATCGACAGTCACTTCGTTCTGAGCGAGTTTTACGGTCGTCGCCGATCCCCGGACGTTTTCGCCGAAAGTCTTCTCGGTCGACGTGTAAACGTTACCTTCAGTGATGAACCACGCGAGCATCTCCAGAAAGTCATCCCCATCGAAGATTCGAGGAATCCACTTTCGTCCGGACTCCCGGTGGATGAAGCTCAATTCACAAACCGATTCGATGTATTCGCGGTGTTCTTCGAATTCGTCCGCCGTAAACACGTATCCCGTCTGTCCGACATCGGCTTTCGGTACGCGACGCGGCGTCCATCCCAGTTCTGCCGTGAAGGTGTGACCGTGGACCGAGGGCCGGACCCACACCTCGTACTCACCGTCGACGAACTCCGTGAGATCGACCGTTTCGAGTTCGTCGCCGTCAGGACCTACCCAGGCGTGCGGTAATTCATAATTCGTCGCACGATCGAGATTTCCGGCCTCGACGAACCCGTACTCGTCCTCGGTTATCCCGTTCGTCTCGTTCTTTCGGACGAGCATCCGGTGATTCGGCGTCACACGGAAGTCGATCTTGCTCGTTCGGATGTCGACGAGTTCGCCGTCGTAGTCGGGATAAGCGTGCGTTTCGACGACGGGTTTCACTTCCATCCGCATCGTGTCCGGATCGAGGGAGTATACCTCGTCACCGATTTCAAGGTCGGTTATCTCACGGACTCCGTCCGGAGTTAAAACCTCAGTATCGGGTGTGAAACAGTTCATAATAACCTTGACAGCACCCTGCTGTCGGTCGTACTGCTCGTACTCCCGGGTCCCCGGTTCGTGTTCGTTGCGAAGCGATTTCTTTTCCTCGCGTTCGGCGAGCAACTCGGTGATCATCTCCCGCATGACCCCATCTGGTTCCGTGCGGAAGTGGGTCGGTTCGGGTTCCGTGGGGGCGGTGTAGGTATCGCCGTCGTACTCCTCCGGATCGACCCTCGTCTCGGGCGAGGCGTTGATCGTTACCATGCACATCGGGTAGAGTGACTTCAAATCTAGTACGGTGACGTTCTCTCTAACGCCCGTTATCGGATCGAACACGGCTCCACCCTCGTACTCCTCGCCGGCCTCTTGCTGCCCTTTCGAGGGAAGCGCGAACCGGCCATAGGCCTCGTGGAGGACGTACATGTCGACGGTATCCCCCGGCGTCGGTGCGTCCTCGAGTTGACAGCCGACGAAAGAGCGCACCTCGTCCCAGAAGGCGATGATCTCCTGCTGACGGTCGAGTTCGACGCAGAGTTCGACGTCCCGGAGGTTGTACTCGAGCAATCTGGTCGGATCGCCCTCCCAGAGGTCGCCGATCTTGCCGGGATAGCGTTCCTTCCCGACACCCAGCTCGGCCTCGCCGACAGCGTCCAGTCGATAGGAGTCGAGTTCGG
>LKMJ01002899.1_pt1 | contig 15886 bp, 12 predicted proteins | sample 643391 | NCBI WGS metagenome assembly LKMJ01 (sample SAMN04112250, study PRJNA286221) | soda lake metagenome | biome: soda lake; feature: Kulunda Steppe; material: water; isolation source: sample PL-Br10 brine of Picturesque Lake | place: Russia: Kulunda steppe | collected 2010-07
ATGCAGGAAATGACCCACTACCCCGGCATCGAAATCGTCAGCCAACGGGTCCCCAGGCGGGAAATGGAGCAGCAACTGGCCTCAGGAAAACTGGACTTTGCCGTGGACGTACTGCTGCCGGTGAGCGATCAGACCGCCCACGAGCAACTCCATGAGGATCATCTGGTGGTGGTCGCACGCCCGGACCACCCGCTGGCCCAGACCGGGCTGACCATGGAGGGCTATCTGGACTGGTCCCACATCCTGGTGTCCTCCCGCTCTGAAGGACAGGGCATCGAGGATTTCGCCCTGAGCGCCCACGGACAGCGGCGGCGCATCGCGCTGCGCTGCCAGCACTATTTCGCCGCCTGCCGCACCGCCGCCGCCACCGACCTGCTGGTCACCATGCCCGCCGCCTATGCCAGCATCATCAGCCAGTACCTGAACGTCGCCACCCTGCCGGCACCCCAGGGCATGCCCAATGTGGACGTGCACCTGTACTGGCACCGCCAGTATGAACGTGAACCGGCGTTGATGTGGCTGAGGGAGAAGCTGCACGCAAGGAGAGATGCCCATAGCCCCTGACGCGCAACACAATTACTTCCCGCGGACGTCCTGTGGAGGGATGGTTAAGCGCCGTGCAGAGGGAGGTATTTAATCTTACTTCTGCTCAGGGCGCACCCACAAGAAACAGGGTGCCGAAGAGAATGGATCCGGCCAGAGCACTGCTGAGCAGCACAATGCCAAAGCCCCAGAGCAGGATGGCGGCATCGCTGACGTCCGGCATTACCCCGCGAGCAGCGCGGAAAAAGGCAAAGGTTCCCAGTATGGGACCACCGAAGCCCATGAACAGCAGACCGACACCGAAACCGGCAAAGGTCCACACGGCAATGATTCGCGAGCGCTCCATGAGCCGCTCAACATGACCCATCTGGCGCATGAACAGCGCCGCACCGCCCCAGATCAGACCAAAGACCAGACCAATGAGCAGAATCCCGATGGTGAAGATGATCGCGCGGTAGAACATCAGCGCTCTTCCGGGAACCAGGGCTCCGGCAGCGTCTCAAAGCCCGGCCGGGCATGCAGGTAGCCCTGCACATAGCGAATGCCGGCGGCACGGCACCAGTGGTACTCCTCTTCGGTTTCAATGCCCTCGGCAATGATGCCAATGCCCAGCCGGTACATGGTCAGCGCCACGCCTTCGATCACCGCCTGTTTCTTGGGGGATTTGTGCACATCCCGGATCAGCGACATATCCAGTTTCAGCAGCTCCGGGCTGGTGTCCGTGAGAAGGTTCATGCGCGAATAGCCCGAGCCGTAGTCGTCCAGGGCAATGGCAAAGCCCATTTCCTTGTAGGCTTCAATGATGGAGATCAGGTGATCCGTGTCGGCGAGATTCTCGACTTCAGTGAACTCGAAGATCAGCTTGCTGGTATCAAAATGATAGGTCTTGGCGGCCGCCAGCGTCGTTCGAATACAGGTCTCCGCCTGATAGACCGCATTGGGCATGAAGTTGATGGCAAGCCGTGTCTGCATACCGAGTTCGGAGGCCAGCTTGACCGCCTTGACCCGACAGCTCTGGTCAAAGCGGTACATGTTCTTGCGGGTGACCTTGCTCAGGATGGAGCCGGCCCCCTCCCCGTTGAGGCCGCGCACCAGCGCCTCATAGGCCATCACCTCCCCTGTTTCGGCGTCCGCAATGGGCTGGAAGGCGAAGGTGAAATCAAAATCCAGCCCAGCGCCACAGGCACAGTGCTCGCATTGGGATTCGTCAAAAAGCTGCTGATCCATACTCATGTCACTGCCGCTACTCACCACTGTCCACCTTCCGACAATCTTTCATTTCTGAATACGCTATCACACTGCAAGACTATAACTCAGGATAAAGCAACACCCGCCCGCTAGCGGTTGGGCACGTAGCCAGAGGCCTTGTCGACCACGTTGAACAGGGCCCAGCCCTTACGCCAGTTTTCGAAGTTGGCCATGAACTGATCCGTCAGAGCCCCTTTCCAGCCAATGAAATCACCCGCCATGTGGGCGGTGATGATGACGTTCTCCATGGCCCAGAGGGGGTGATCCGACGGCAGTGGCTCTTCCTCGAAAACATCAAGACCTGCGCCAGCAATCTGGCCGTCCTGGAGCGCCTTTACCAGTGCATCCGTATCCACAATGGGCCCACGACCGATGTTGATGAGCCGCGCGCTGGGTTTCATGGCCTCAAAGGCCTGCGCATTGAACATGCCCTGAGTGGCACCGGTCAGCGGTGCCGCAATCACCACGTAGTCGGCCTTGCCAAGCTGTTCATAGAGGGTGTCGTTGCCATGGACTTCAGCGAAGTCCGGATCTTCAGTGCGCGGTTTGCGCGCAATGCCGTGCACATCCAGCCCGATTGCGCTGGTCAGACGGGCAATCTGACGGCCGATGGAGCCCGCGCCCACCACCAGCACACGCTGGCCCTCCGCCCGCTCAGTATCCCTGTGCTTCCACTGGTGGGCCTGCTGCAACCGGAAAGAATAGAGAAAATCCTTGGCGAACATCAAAATAGTGCAGACCACGTACTCGGCGATGGTTCGGTCAAAAATGCCCTGAGCGTTGGTGACCGTCACCTCACTGTCAACCAATTCCGGGAACATGAGCGCATCCACTCCCGCACTGGTGGCGTGGATCCATCTGAGCTGATCCGCCGCCGGCCAGGCCTCTCGCAGGGCTTCAGTGCGAAAGTCAGTGACCATCATCAAAGTCGTGCCCGGAAGGGTCTGACGCAACGTCTCCGCATCCCAGGCAAAGCGCACCTCGGCATGCTCATAGAGTGACTCAATCCCTGGCGGACGTTCCTCGTCCGGTGCCGTCAGAACGGTTACCACAACCTTCTGGTTACGCTCGGTCATAACGCCTCCTGTCCGTTTCCAATCCGCTCAGCGTAGAGCCTATGGCACTGCTTTACCATGCACCCGCGCTGAAAATACGCAACATCACTGATGCACACGACTGCCTGTGTCGCTTGCTTTCGGTTCTTTTCTTGGCCATTGTTTGAGAATATTGGCGGCTAACAGGTCGTATGGCAATTTCTGGAGGTGCAATCCATGGCAACATCAGACGGGAAGGCAGTCGCTGAAAGCGCTCCCAAACGGAAAATCACCTACCGCAAGACCAAGGCGCGCTGGCATCCTTCGATGCAGGCCATCCCGGTTCCCGGCATCCGTCGCATGGTCAACCTGGCCGCTGAAATGGATGATGTCATCCATCTGTCCATCGGTCAGCCGGATCTGCCTACACCCAAGCACGTCAGCGACGCCATGATTGACGCCATCCAGGCAGGTCAGACCGGCTATACGATGGACGCCGGACTGCCCGAGTTGCTTGTTGCGCTGCGCGACTATTACGGCAACCGGTACAATCGCAAGCTGTCCACCGAGAACATCCTGGTCACCAGTGGCGCGACGGAGGCGATGTATCTGGCTCTGTCCGCCACCGCTGCACCCGGTCGCCAGTTTCTGGTGGTGGATCCTTCGTTCCTGCTTTACGCCCCGCTGATCCGCATGAATGGCGGTGAGGTCAAATTCATCCCGACCCGCGCGGAAAACGGCCACCAGCTGGATCCGGATGACATCATCAAGAACATCACCATGCGCACCTTTGCCGTGGTGCTGAACTCGCCCAATAACCCGACCGGAGCGGTCTATCCCAAGTCCACCATCGAAGCCATTGTTGAGGAATGCGCCTTCCGCGGCATTCAGGTCTTCAGCGATGAGGTCTACGATCACCTGATTCTGGATGATGAAGAGTACTCCAGCGTGCTGAGCTGCGGCACGGATCTGGATCATCTGATGTGCATCTCCAGTTTCTCCAAGACCTACAGCATGGCGGGTCTGCGCGTGGGCTGGGTCATTTCAAGCCAGGGTGCAATCAAAAAACTCAGGCGCTATCACATGTTCACCACCTCGGTGGCCAACACCCCGGCCCAGTTTGCGGGGGTCGCGGCATTGCAGGGGGATCAGCAGTGCGTGCGCGACATGATCGACATCTACCGCGAACGCCGGGATCTGACGACGGACCTCGTCAATCAGACCCCCTACATGACCGGATACAAACCCGGCGGGGGTTTCTTTATCTTTCCGGATCTGCCCGATCACGTGGATGCCTCGGATGTGTGCCTGCGCATGCTCAAGGAAACCGGTGTCTGTACTGTTCCGGGGGATGCCTTTGGTGAGCACTGCACCAACTCCATCCGCATCTCATTCTCCGCTTCCAGCGAGAAGATTCAGGAGGCCTTTGAGCGCATCATACCCTGGATGAAGAAACAGAAGTTCTAGAGCAGCCCAAGGGAGGCCTCTCTCGTTGAAACGACTTTTTGCGATGCTCAGCCTGCCACTGACCCTGATCAGTGGCTGCGCTACCTTCACCCCCTACAGTATCGACGAAGCCACCATCGAATCCAAAATCCAGAAGCGCGTGGCCGAGTTTGATGAGCAGCAGCGCGCCAGCGGCTCACCGCTGACCCTCAAACTGGAAAAAGCCAAGGTGACTCTGGGACCTGATAAGCGTCAGGTGGCCGTTGTGGATCTCACCGGTACAGCGTCGTTGGAGACGTTTCTGGCGACCATCCCCGTGGATGTGGAATTCAGCGTGGAAGGCTCCCCCGTCTATGACCGGGAAGAAAAAGCCGTATTCATCCGCGATCTGAAGCTGCTCAACAGCCGGCTGGACACACAGATGGGATCACTGGATCTCACGCCCTACGCCGGTGTACTCACGGACATTGCCAACCAGCTTCTGACTGACAAGCCCTTATACCGCCTCAACGAGGAGAATCTGGGTCAACGCCTCTTTACGAGGATGAACCTCGGCATTGAGGTGCAACCAGGGCGCATCGCCATGGTCCCTGCCGGATCGAGCGACGACAAGGTGCGCCGCCCGGTCCGTTAAGCTCAGGACTGGTCCCGCCCCTCTATCAGATCGTCAACCACGCCGGGGTCGGCCAGAGTCGACGTATCCCCGAGGTTTTTATCTTCCTGGGCAGCGATCTTGCGCAGAATCCGCCGCATGATCTTGCCCGAGCGGGTCTTGGGCAGCCCCGGTGCCCACTGGATTACATCCGGAGAGGCAATGGGCCCGATGCGCTGTCGCACCCAGTCGCTGAGCTCCCTGCGCAACGCCTCGCTGGGCTCCTCACCCTTCATCAGGGTCACGTACACATAGATCCCCTCCCCTTTCACATCATGGGGAAAACCGACCACAGCAGCCTCCGCTACCTTTGAGTGGGCCACCAGAGCGCTTTCTACTTCCGCAGTGCCAAGGCGGTGGCCAGAGACGTTGAGCACATCATCCACACGCCCGGTGATCCAGTAATAGCCATCTTCATCCCGACGCGCGCCATCACCTGTGAAATAAACACCGTCGTAGGTGCTGAAATAGGTCTTGATGAAGCGCTCATGGTCGCCGAAGACCGTGCGCATCTGTCCCGGCCAGCTGTCCTTGATCACAAGGTTGCCATTGTCGGCCCCCTCCAGCTCATTACCCTCACTGTCAAACAGGGCGGGCTCAACCCCAAAGAACGGCAATGTGGCTGAGCCGGGCTTCAGGTCTGTGACACCGGGCAATGGCGAAATCAGGATGCCACCGGTCTCTGTCTGCCACCAGGTATCCATGATGGGGCAACGCTCATCGCCAATGACCCGGTAGTACCATTCCCACGCCTCTGGGTTGATGGGCTCACCCACCGAACCAAGCAACCTCAGGCTGCTGCGATCGGTGCCGTCCATGACCGAGTCCCCGCCAGCCATCAGGGCCCGGATCGCCGTGGGGGCTGTGTAGAGAGTGCTGACCTGGTGTTTTTCGACGACCTGCCCGATGCGCGAGGCATCCGGATAGCTGGGCACCCCTTCAAAGATGAGAGTGGTGGCACCGTTGGCCAGGGGCCCATACAGGATGTAGCTGTGCCCGGTGATCCAGCCAAAATCGGCCGTACACCAGAAGACTTCGCCGCGCCGGTAATCAAAAATGTATTCATGGGTCATGCTGGTCTGGACCAGATACCCCCCGGTGGTGTGCAGCACCCCTTTGGGGGCGCCCGTGGAACCCGAGGTGTAGAGCATGAACAGCGGGTCTTCCGCATTCATTTCCTCCGGCTCGCACCAGGGCTCTGCCTCGGACATCAGGCTGGCAAAGTCCACGTCGCGGTCGTTGACCCAATCCACATTGGCGCCGGTGTAGCGCAGCACAATCACCCGCTTGACACCGCTGCCCCGTGGATCGGTCAGCGCCTGATCCACATTCTCTTTCAACGGAATGGTGCGGCCACCGCGCACTCCCTGATCTGCGGTGATGACAATTTCTGACCCCCCGTTTTCGATCCGTGCTGCCAAAGCTTCCGGGGAGAAGCCACCAAAGACCACGGAGTGAATGGCGCCAATACGGGCACAGGCCAGCATGGCCACAGCGGTCTCAACAACCATGGGCATATAGAGAGTGACCACATCCCCCTTGCGCACTCCCAGCCCTTTCAGGACATTGGCGAACCGGCAGGTTTTTTCGTGCAGTTCTCGGTAGGTGACATGGCGCGAGACATCGGGCTCATCCCCTTCAAAGACGATAGCGGTATCGTCACCGTGCTTTTCAAGATGCCGGTCCAGACAATTAACAGAGGCATTGAGGGTGCCGTCCTCAAACCAGCGTATATCGACCTTCCCCCCCTCGAACGTGGCATTCTTCACCTTCGAGTAGGGTTTCATCCAGTCAATGCGCTGACCGTGTCGACGCCAGAAGCCGTCCGGATCCTCAATGGACTCACGGTACATCTGCTCGTATTGCGCGCGGTCAATCAGGGCGTCCTTCATGGACTCTTTGACCGGGTAGAGGGATTTTGCCGCCATGGGAGTTCTCCTTGTTTTTCCACCACGTCCCCTGACTGTATGACAGCTGACCAAGGACTGCCAGTGGTGAAATCATGACGGCAGGCAATGCACTCCTTCAGGCCACTCGACGCTGGCCATTCCGGGCGCGCAGCCGGTAGAGACGCCGCTCCTGCAATGCGTAGTAATTCAGCCCGGCCAGATGCACGTTGCGGACATACCTGGACCAGTTGATTCGACGCGCGTCCACCGGGAAGCGCTTACGGTCTTCGGAGCCCATACGCACCGCCATATCCAGCAGTTTCTCGTTGTGGAAGACGTAATTGGGACAGCTGTAGAAGCCAAAGATTTCAGCCAGCGTCATGGTGGTCTGGAAACTCTCTACCGAGTGCAGCTCACTATTGTACCCCATGGCACGCAGTGTGCGCTCAAGCAGCCCCAGCGGCAGACGGGCGCCCTGGCTCAGGGCATTGAACAGCCTGCGGTTGATGGGAATAAAAGGCAGGTTGGGCTTTTCCCGGAACAGGTATTCGTAGGCCTGATGATTTTCCTGGGCCTCGGCCACCACATGCTCGGAAAACTGACCCAGGGTAATGGGATTACTCGAGCCACTGCAGCACTGATAGATCCGCTGTCGCCCGGGTTCACGCAGCTGTTCCGCCAGCGAGAGGATGATCCCGTTGGCCACCAGGTCCGCAGGGATAACATCAATGACTCCCTCGCGCCGTCCCGGGAAAAACACCACCTTGCCACGGGCATAGGCCATGATGATGGCGTCCGCCACTTTCACCCCTTCAATCCATCCTCGAACCGGCTCCTCCAGTGTGCTTTCTATGATTGAAGGGCGCAGGATGGTCAGTGATCCACCACGCAGCTCCCGGGCCAGCAACTGCTCTCCAATCCATTTGGTCAACGTGTAGGTGTCGTTCCAGCCCAGCCGGTTGGCCTCACGGATTCCCAGCTCCATCAGTTTTTCGCTGAGTTCATCACCACTGAAGCGGCTTTTCACATCAGCAATAAGATCCTGAAGCGTGAGCAGCAACTCCTCCACCTTGTAGGTGCCATCTGTGTCACGGGGAATCCGTCCGGATTTGGGGCGAACCAACTCCTCATGCATCTGCCCTGTGTTGAAGCCATTGACGTAGCAGGTCGACACCTGGACCAGCGGAATATCACCCGCCTCACGCACCAGCTCAGTAATATTGCGCAGGCACAGCGCGTTGATGGCCAGAGCCTTATCAAGCTCCTCGCGAAAATCCACACTCGCCGCGCAATTGATGACGGCATCAAGCTGAGAGGCCAGCTCGCTGAATCCCCCCGGTGTCAGACCGAAACACGGCTCGGTAACCTCGCCAGTCACACAATGGATTTTCTCCTCGCAGAAACGGTCGAAATGATCCGGCTCGTTGAGCTTGAGGTGCTCAAAGATCGACGCGCTCGCAACCTCATTGTAAAACCGCTCCCGTGCGGAGGCCTTGCCATTACCTCTGATCAGCAGGCTGACGCTTCCAATATCCGGAACCGCCCGCATGAGTTTTTCCAGCAGAACCTTGCCGAGGAAGCCGGTCGTGCCGGTCAAAAGCACATGACACCCGCTCAGCTGTTTCAACACCGTGGACTCAGCGTATTCCTGTCTGGCTGTCATCATTGCTCTCCCCATGCCTGGAACCGTGTTGCGTATCATCATGTGACAGCCGTACGCCCTGGGCAATAGATATACAGCACGAAATGGACAGCTGCTGTGCAGAATCGAGAACCAGCCCTCACTGGATGACTTCAGGACCCGGCACTGTTACGCAGATAGGGCGGACCTGCGGCGACCTCCTCCGACTCACTCTCCTCACGGATAGTGCCCAGAAGGCGATCCAGAGAACCACCAGTGACGTCCCCCGGATCCTGGCCATGCAGCGCTCTTGCCTCTTCCGGGCGGGTGCCCTCAGGCGGTTTGACGTAATCGGCCAATTGCAGAAAGTGAGCGGCCGCACTGTGGCGCACCGCAGGAGGGGCATCTTCCCAGGCCATGGCGGCCAGCCCCGTCTGCAACGCCTCTACAGTGTCCTCGCTGACCTGCTCGCCGAGCACTTCCAGTATTCCCGTAATCGCCCTGTAACGGGCAATGGAGTCCTCGCCCGTTCCGGCCAGAAGATCCCGGAAATCATCAATGCACTGATTCAGCTCGCTGCGGGTTCGTCGCTGTTGCTGCGCAGCCGCTTTACGGCGCTTCTCTCCTCGACGGGCAAGCAGCCTGGACCAGTAGCGTGAAAACCCATTGGCCGACGGCACGCCCTGGGACCAGCGCACCGCGAGCATGTCCGCCAGCGTCCAGAACTGGCGACACGATGGGTCCTCAGGCTCCATCATCGCCACCGGGCGCTGGGTGCTGATGGACTGGGCAATGGTCTCGTCCCGCCAGATGGCGCCAAGATAATGGGTCTGAATGCCCAGATAGCGCGAAACCGCAGCAGAGAAGCGGCGGTAAATTGCCTGCGCCTGGGTCGCGCCCAGAGCCATGTTGACAATGACGCTGGGTGTGCGCCGATAGCCCTTACGCTCAAGCACCTTAAGCAGTGAGAAGGCATCCGTCAGCGAGGTCGGGTCCGGCGTTATTACCACCGCAGAAAGATGGGAGGCTGCCACCATGTGCAGGCTGGTACTGCTCAGCCCGGCCGCAGTATCGATAATCACCCGGTCGTACTGCTGCTCCAGCTGCAGCAGTTCCTGCAGAAAGGCTTCGCGTGAGGAATCAGCCAGCTCCAGGCAATTGGGTACACCGGAGGCACCCGGAAGCAGGTCAAGGTTCTCCGCTACCGCTACCTTAACCTCAGCCAGGGAACGCTCACCCAGCACCACATGCTCCAGCGTGACACCGGGATAGAGGCCCAGCATGACGTTGACGTTGGCCAGCTCAACGTCCCCATCGAGCAGCAGCGTGCGATACCCCTGACGCGCCAGCACCAACGCCAGATTCAACGCCACCTGGGTTTTGCCCACACCTCCTTTGCCGCCAGTGACGGCCAGGGTAAGGGGAGTGCTCGGCGCTGATGCGGTTGTGTTGTTATTCTTCAGTTCTGCGCGGTCCATCGGTCCATCACTGCCTATCACGCCCTTCCGGGCACTTGGACGAAAGCGTTTTCCGGATTGTACTCTCGCAACCCCCTCAACGACACCGGCTCACGCACAAAACGTTTATTTTTTGGCCAGCATAAAAATCCGCCAATTCGGCGTTTTCTTTGCACCGGTTTCTAAAAGGTGCCGCCAACTCTTTCATTCCTTAGGATTCTTAGCTATGTTTTACAGCATAAAAAATGAGACAGGCGTCAAATCTTTTCATCAGAATCGATTACCACCCTATTCTATCGACTAGAATGATGGCTGAATCGGACGTGGTAGCGATGGCCGGATGACGCTGAATCCCGGCGAATCCAGAGAACAAGAGCCCATGAGCCTCAACGATAACGATAAAAAAGAAGGCCTCAACTCCAACGCCATTCTGGTGGTGGATGACGACCCCGGCGTGCTTGAAAGCATCAGTGCCCTGCTGCACGAACACGGATTTGAGGTGAGCACGGCACGTAATGGCCACGATGCCTGCCAGCGCCTGGCCCGCACCGATTACGCTCTGCTTCTGCTTGATCTGCGCATGCCCGACATCAGCGGGCATGAAGTGATGGTACACATGGATCGCAAGGGTATTACCACGCCGGTAATCGTCATCAGCGGCGACGCCTCGTTCAGCACCATCAGCCGAGCGCTTCGCCGAGGCGCCTACGACTACCTGAAAAAACCCTATGATGCCGAAGAGCTGATTACCACGATCAAGAGCGTACTCGAGACCCGCCGCCTTGAGCGCAGTCATGAGTGGGCCAGGTCCCAGCTGCATCAATCGGAACAACTTCACCGATACATCGTAAACAGCTCGCCCGATATCGTTTTCATGCTGGATCCCAAAGGCCACTTCCGCTTTCTCAACAGCAAAGTGGAGAATCTGCTGGGCTATCACAGCGAGGACCTGATCGGGCGGCACATGCGCCACCTGATCGACGAGCAGGACCTGAACCGTGCCTCCTGGGCGTTTCAGGACCCGGCAGTGAACGTTGACAACCCCCGAACGGTGGAACTGCGCCTCAAAACGCGGGGCAGCATGCGAGGCAACCGCCACTTTGAGGTCACCGCATTCCCAGTGGAAGCCACCCGTGACGGTGAAGGCAGCGTGCGTGAAATCTACGGCACTGCCCGCGACATCACTGAACGCAAGGAAGCGGAAGCCTTCATCAACTTCCAGGCCTACCACGACCTGCTGACCCGACTGCCGAATCGCGCTCTGTTCAAGGACCGACTTGGGCTGAGCATCTCCCAGGCTGAGCGCAACAGCCAGAAACTGGCGGTGATGTTCATTGATCTGGACCGTTTCAAGGTCATCAACGACACCCTGGGCCACGCCATGGGCGATCGCCTCCTGCAGGCCGTAACCCAGCGCCTGGAAGGTTGCCTGCGCCAGGGGGACACTCTGTCGCGCTTTGGTGGTGATGAATTCACCCTGCTGCTGCCGGAGGTTCACAACGAGGAAGACGCACGCCAGATCGCGCGCAAGCTCATGGAGTCACTCAGGACACCGTTCAAGCTGGGCGATCACGAAGTATTTGTTGGCGTCAGCATCGGAATCGCCATTTACCCGGATTCCGGAAAGGGTCTGGATGAATTGATCCAGCAGGCCGACATTGCCATGTACCACGTCAAGGGGCGGGGCAAGGACGGCTACCAGTTCTACAGCCACTCCATGGGTGTGAACTCCGCCCATCGTCTGGGAATGGAGCGGGATCTGCGCCGGGCACTGCAGTCCGGTGAGCTGCGTGTTCACTATCAGCCCCAGATCTGCGCCGATACCGGTGAGTGTCGGGGTGTGGAGGCACTGGTGCGCTGGGAACACCCGACGCGCGGCATGATCTACCCCGGTGAGTTCCTGCCTCTGGCAGAAGAAACGCGCCTGATTGGCGATCTGAGTGAATGGGTACTCGCCACCGCATGCCGCGAAATGGGCCCCTGGCTCAAACGTACCGATCCACCGCAACGCCTGTCAGTGAACTTCTCACCCATGCAGGTAGAGCACCCCCATTTCGTGGACCTTCTGCTGCAGAAGCTCAATCATTACGACTTTCCACCCGAGAAGCTGGAAATCGAGATCACTGAAAACATGATCATCAGCGATCTTGAGCAGATCAGCCGCAAGCTCGACCAGCTCTCGAGCTACGGCATTCACATCGCCATCGACGACTTCGGCACAGGCTACTCCTCACTGAATTACCTGCATCGGCTGCCGATCCACACCCTGAAAGTGGATCAGTCCTTTGTCCGTGACATCCGCGAAGGTAATGAAGGCGCCTGCATCGTCAACGCCATTGTCGCCATGGCCCAGGGGCTGCAGCTGAATATCATTGCCGAGGGTGTGGAAACAGAGGGCCAGCTCAACTACCTGCGCGATCTTGGCTGCCACAGCATCCAGGGCCACTATTGCGGCAAACCCCTCCCCGCGACAGAACTCCACGCCCAGCCCAGCATCACCCCACCAGACCAGCCCCGCTACCGGGCGGTCTAAGCCCCCACACCACCTCTCCTTCCTCGCCTCTCACCAAAATAAGATTGTCCAACAATACCTTTACAATTGTAGAACAATCGCAATAATTCCCTGATCAATTTGGACTTTTTTGTCTTTTCGTTAACTCGTGCAACATAAAAATGCGGTCTGTTGCACAGCGCCCCCGCTGCCGGAGCTTTAGCATGATCTCTAAACCTGAACGCAACAATGCGCAGGCATTCCAGGAACAACAAAAGGCTGGCAGTGCGGATCATGCAGGACAAATACAAATACATCGGCCCGATCTACGACTTCCTGAGCAATCTCTACAGCGGGAAGAACATCCAACACTGCAAGAACGCAATGCTCGATCACGAGCATCTTAAACCCGGAGACCGGGTTCTGATCGCCGGCGTAGGCCATGGCCGCGACGCGCTTCAAGCGGCCCGTGTCGGCGCCGACGTCACTGTGGTGGACCTGTCAGAAACGATGCTCCGCAAATTCCAGGAACTGCTCGAATCCGAAGCCCCCGAGCTGACCGTGCGGACTCTCCATTGCGACATCATGGAGCTTGAGGAGTACGAACACTACGACATGGTGGTGGCCAACTTCTTCCTGAACGTCTTTGACGAGCACACCATGCCGGATGTGCTGCGCCACCTGATCCAGCTTGGCAAGCCTCAGGCCAAGGTTGTTGTCGGGGATTTCATTTACCCCACCGGCAACATTTTCGCCCGGACCTTCAAGAAAGCCTACTGGTACGTAGCCGTATTCATATTCTGGCTGTTCACCAAGAACGCTTTTCACCAGGTCTACAACTACCCGGAGCACATGGAAAGACTCGGGCTTGAGGTGCGCGACAAGAAGCGCTTCACGCTTCTCAACATCAACTGCTACTGGTCGATTCTCGCGGAAAAGCGCGGCTGAACCCCATCGCCCAGCCATAACGACAACAAATACACCGGCGTGAAGGAGAAGAGGGATGGCACAGGAAACTCTGGTATTTGATGGTGTTCGCGGTCTCAGGGAAGGACCCATGTCTTTCCCCCAGCGCGTGGACCTGCTCAAGCAATACGGCACCCACTCCCAGTCGTTCTCCACGCTGCAACCGGGTATGCGCTATTTCGACATCCCCGGCATGGGCTATATCGGTTACATGAAAAAGTGGGGCATGAACTTTGTCCTGGCCGACCCGGTCTGTGCACCGGAACACCGCGAAACCATGCTGGAGCGGTTTGAGCGCAGCGTCTCCAACTGCTGCTATGTCCAGGTGTCCAAACCGGTGGTCGACATTCTCTCCGAGCGTTTCGGGTATTACGGCACCCAGTTCGGCTCCGAGTCACGGATCGATCTGAGCCAGTGGTCACTCAAGGGCAAGAAAAAGCAGGTCATCCGCACAGCACTGAACCAGGCCGAGAAAGCCGGCATCACGGTTCAGGAACGCTTCAGCGACGACCACACCAAACAGATCTCGGATGCCTGGATAAAAACCCGGAAGGTGAAAAGCACTGAAATCCGCTTTCTGATCCGCCCGATGGACATGAACTACCGGGAGAACGAACGTCACTTCTACGCCTACCAGAATGGCAAGGCAGTGGGTTTTGTCTACTTTGACCCGGTTTACGATCGTAACCAGATCATCAGCTACGTACCCAACATTTCGCGAGCCAATGCGGATTTCCGCCAGGGCATCTTCTACACCCTGCTGGCTCACGCCATGGAAGTGTTCCAGTCCGAGGGTGTGCCCTATCTGGATCTGGGGCTGATTCCACTGAGCCTGCACAACGACAACGAACCCCAGGAGAGTCGTCTGCTCAAGGGGCTGTTCCGCAAGGTCTATCGTCACGGCAACAGCCTCTATAACTTCCAGGGCCTGGAGTTCACCAAAACCCGCTTCAGAGGCAGTATCGAGAAGACCTATTGCTGCCACAAGCCGGCACTGCCGTTGCTGGAGTTTCTGGCCGCGTTCAAGCTCACACGCCTGATCTGACCGGTTCAGGGGAACGCATCACCCACTCGGTATGACATCAGACCGTTGCGTGATGCCCATTCCTCCAGGCCATCAGGACGCTCGCCGGTAAACAGCAACTGGTGCTGGCGCTCACCAGGCCCACGGGAATGGCCCGGCGCCTCTTCCAGCAGGGTGGCCACACGACGGGCGATTGCCTCCCCGGAATCCACCCAAATCACCTCCGGCCCCATCACTTGCTCCAACGCCGGTCTCAGCAGCGGAAAATGGGTACAGCCAAGCACCACAGTATCCACATCGGCCTCAATCAGAGGCGCGAGAATGGGCTCCAATGCGGACGACGGAACCGGAGCGTCACCCAGTCCATTTTCGGCCATACGCACCAGCTCCGAACTGCCCACTCGGATCAGCTCGCAATCGGCCGCATAATCGGCAATCAACTGTTCGAGGTAGGGCCGGCTTACCGTTGCCGGCGTCGCCAGCAGCCCAATACGCCCGGACCGGGTCGCCTGTGCTGCCGGCTTGATCGCCGGCACCACACCGACCACCGGCACATCAACAGCCTCACGCAATGCCGGAAGTACGATGGTGCTGGCGGTATTGCAGGCGATCACCACGACGTCTGCCGGATAACGCTCAAGTGCGCGCGTGATCAACTCAACACAGCGTTGGATAACGCACTCACCGGGCTGATCCCCATAGGGAAAGCAGGCGTTATCCGCCAGATAGACCAGGCAGGTGTCGGGCAGCCGGCTTCTGATGGTCTCAACAATACTGAGCCCACCTACCCCACTGTCAAAGACAAGAACCCGGGGATTACTCATCGTCCTCCCCAACCACAGCCCGAATCAGTCGCCCGGCAATGGTCCACTCCCCCGGAACCCAGGGCAGCTCAGCGGCACGGAACCAGTCCAGTGCGGCGAGTTCCTCTTCCTCGCGGCAAAGCTCCCCCGCCTCATAGTCCGCCACAAAGCCCAGCATCAGCTGGTGCGGAAAGGGCCAGCTTTCCGACTCTCGGTATTCCACATGCCCTAACGTCACTCCGGTTTCCTCCATGACTTCCCGTCGCACGGCCTGCTCGGCCGATTCACCGGGCTCGATGAAGCCCGCTATCAACGTCCATAAGCCTGGCGGGTGTCGATGGCTGCGCCCAAGCAGAAGCTGCCCGCCTCGGCGGACCGCGACAATGACGCAGGGCGAGAGACGCGGATAGTAGCGGTGATCACACTCCGGGCAGTACAGCGCGTACTCATGCTCATGCCATCCGGTGCACCCACCGCAGCGGCCGCAGAAGCGATTGTCCTCCAGCCAGTGCAGGCGCTGCTTGGCAGCGCCCACCGCCGCCAGCTCTGGCGCACTGAGTTCGCCCAGCAGGGAGCGCAGACTGACCGCCTGCTCATCATTCCGGGGCTGACGGCGGGTGTGAATGGACTGATTGCCAAGCATACCCACGGCCAAAGAGGCGCTTTCGTCCTCAACAGAGGCTGGATGCCAGATACTGCCCTCACTCGTCAG
>LKMJ01002901.1_pt1 | contig 15881 bp, 13 predicted proteins | sample 643391 | NCBI WGS metagenome assembly LKMJ01 (sample SAMN04112250, study PRJNA286221) | soda lake metagenome | biome: soda lake; feature: Kulunda Steppe; material: water; isolation source: sample PL-Br10 brine of Picturesque Lake | place: Russia: Kulunda steppe | collected 2010-07
ACGTCTCTTCGAGCGCGATGTCGTCGCCTGCCGAGCCGCCGCTGAACGGAATCGGGAACTGCTGGTAGGCCAGCATGGCGATCTCCTCGCCGCGGCCGGTCAGCCCGTCGTGGAGATTGATCCCCACTCGGTGTGGGTAGTCGGCCTGCTCGTCGGGAATCTGGGCGGCCGCGTCCTCGACGGCCTCACGAAGGTCATCGCTGAGCCCGTGGCCGATTCCGGTATACATCTCCAACTCGTCGCTGGCGATGGTTGTGACCGCGATCCCACCCTCGCCAGCCTGCTCGTCGGTGAACTCGCCGGCCGTTGAGGCGCCGATCAGCGGTGTGTCGCCCGTTGCCGCTCGGATCGTCTCGACTACGTCCGCATAATCGTAGGCCGACGAACAGAAGACCACCACGAAGTCGGCCTCGCCGTCCAGATCTGCGAGTGCCGCGTTGGCCGCCGTCGAGGCCGCGTCCTCACCACGTCCGAAGCCCGTTGTAAACTGTGTTGTCATTGTGCGTCTGTCTCTAGAACTGTTCTGCCATCATTAATGCAACGTGTGAAATAAAACACAGGTACGTCGCCAAACTCGGTCGCCAAATAACTAGTATATCTTATAAATACAGTATAATTTTGCTGATGTGATTTCGAGAGCGGTCGAGATGATCTCAAAACGTACTTCGAGAGACTCCAGTCGAGCGCACGTATTTGTGGTTGCACGCAAGAAAGTCGAACAATAATCTATACAAAACACGCTTTTAAATATACGTAAGCTATACGCTCACGTTAAGATTTGGGCTGTATACTGCTACTAAAACAGATAGGAAAAAGATAATTGTTTTGTTACTTGCCGGAAAATTTATATAATTGACTTCTAACCCGTACCTGTGAATCAACCCGGATCAACCAACGATTCAGCCGACTCTGGCGACGCTGGTGGCGGTGGACTGGGGCCCCCGGACGACGGCGGGGCCAGCGACGATGGCGGCCACACCACAGCGACGAGTACCGAGTTCGGACGCCGAGACTACCTTTCGTTGCTCGGTGTTGGCATGGCCGCGCCGCTACTGGGCAGCCAACCAGCCCGCGCAGAGACGACAACGGGGTACGGTATCGGTGGCTACGGCGGCGGCGAGTACGGTCTCGGCGAACCGATAGAACTGCCTGAGGATGGAGACACCGACACCGGAGACGACTCAGAATCCACACCTCCAGAGGTGTACACCGTCTCGGCCGAGGATATCACCAGCCGTTCAGTGCGGTTGGAGGGATTCCTCTCGACGACTGGAACGGCCGAGTCGGTGACTGTGTTCTTCGAGTACCGAGACGCTGACACTGAGGAGTGGGAGCAGACCGACGCCGAACAGCTCGACGACTGGGGACCGTTCGAACGGCGCGTCTCTCGACTGTCACCGGAGACAACGTACGAGTACCGAGCGGTCGCCGAAACGGCGGACGATCCCGTCATCGGCGACACACAGACGTTCAGTACACTCTCGGCCGACGAATCACGCCCCTCGATAGACCAGCTCTCGGTTGCGGATGTGAGCCCACCCAACCCCCACGTCGACCTAACCATCGACTGGACTGTCTCGGACCCGGATGGCGATTTGGAGACAGTCGTCGTCGTGGTCTCGGACTACCAGCGAACGTACCAGTGGGAACAGATTCCTGTCGAGGGCTCGACCGCCAGCGGCACCGAAGAGCTGTCGGTCAGACACGGAACGAACAACACCTACGTGGTGACAGTCGCTGTGACTGACGCCCAGGGCAATCAGGCAACGAAACAAGAGCAGCTAAAAATACCATAACTTATGACAAACGAACGATACAATATCCCAGAAGAGGGAACCACCGACTGGCATATTCCGCTAAACGAGAACTTCGAACAGCTGAACACCGACGTCGAGATTCGTGGCACCGACTCGGCCCGCGAGGAGTACACCCCCATCGAGGGGTCGAAATATCTGGCGACTGATACGGGGACGGTGTATCTCGGTGACGGCGACAGCTGGAACCCACTGGGTTCAATCGAGGACAGCAGCAACACGGGAGGAACGACACAGCTCCCAGCTGCACGGAAGAACGTCGGCGCGCTGGTCAGTGGAACCTACCACGCCAACGCCTACGACGATGGCGGGTTCGGAGTGATGTTTTCGGCCGACGATCTCTACATTGATAGTGTGGTTGTCGACTCGGATCTGAGTGAGGTGTCGAACCCAGCATGTACGATCGAACTCCGCGCATACGAAGACGGCGGCGACGATCCAGCGATCCTGGAGTCGACAACAGTGGAGCTAACCGGCGGCCCCGAGCGAATCGATCTCGGGTTCCAGGTTCCGGCGGCTGGCTCGTCCGACGCCGACGAAAACGCCGAATACGTGCTGCAGCGTGGCCCCGCAGCCGACGACGACATTCCACTCCGCCGCCGGTTCGAAGGCCAGGGCGACTGGAGTGAAGCGGCCTACGCCGAGCAGACGTACACCGATCCGGCAATCGATTTCATCAAAGGCACGATCAACTCCGGGTCGTCGTCGGCAGCCGAACCGGTCGGCAGCTGGTACTACTTTTTCGATTGGCTCGTCGGCCCCGAGGCGGAACGCATGCTGAGCCCATGGTCGACTGATGTCGAGGAGATCTACATGCGGCCACGCGATCCACAGGAGGAGTTCGACGACGTGAGTCCGCGGGCGCTGTGGGTCGACACCTCGTAGCCGCAGCGATTCAGAGCGAGACGGTCGCTGTCGGGCTGTAAGCCGTCTCCGTCTCGACAGCGTCGTACTTTCTGACTACGCGGTCGCTTTCTGCAGTCGCTGTTCTGCGCGTTCTTTGTCTTCCGGATAGCCAACGTCGATCCGCCAGCCGTCGAGACGCAGCGCGTCAATCGTCCGCCCGCTCCGAATCAGCAGATCGACGGCCTCGCTGAGTTCGTACTCGCCGCGGTTCGAGGGCTGGACAAGTTTGCACGCGGGGAAAATGGCGGGCGTAAACGTGTAAAACCCGGTCATCACGAGGTTCGATTCGGGCTCGTCGGGTTTCTCGACGACCTCCGTAATCTCGCCATACGCGTTCGTGTTACAGACACCGTACCGACCGGCCTCCTCCCAGGGGACCGATTCAGTGAGAAAGACGGCGTCAGCACGGTCTTCGTTGTGCCGACGGACCACATCCTGAAGGTTCGCATCGAAGATGTTGTCGCCCAACATCAGCATAAAGTCACCCTCGATATACTCCTCGACAGTCAACAGCGCGTGGGCGAGCCCCAGCTGCTCGCGCTGATGGGCGTAGGTGATCGGGACTCCCTCGAACTCGTCACCATAGTATTCGATGATATTTTCTTTCATATAGCCAACAACGACGACCAGCTCCTCAGCACCGAGCTCGACAAGCTGCTCGAAGCAGTGTGTCAGTATGGGTTTGCCGTCGACTTCGACCATTCCTTTCGGCTTGTCCTCGGTGAGTGGACGAAGGCGCGTTCCTTGACCGGCTGCAAGTACAACAACCTGCATGACAGGTGGATTGGTGTAGATGGGTAAAATAGTTCACATGTTTCAAAATACAGTACATACGATTGCAGTGGAGGCCAGTTACTGTGCAGCAGTCGACCCCGACTCGCCGGTGGTGTCTCGGTCCTCTGGGTCCATTGCGTCGGGATCGATCTCGGCAACGAGCTGTTCGGCCGCCGAGAGGGCCACCTCGGCGGTTGTGTCGTCTGCCGTCTCGGCGGCAAAACAGACGGCTTCGTACTGTTGGACGAGCTGTTCGAGCGCGGCAGCCTGATCGAGGTCGGTCGCCGCGTAGGTGGCATACAGCTCCCAGTGTGTCGCCCCATCGGGGAGGTCGTACTCGTGGGCAAACCGGGTTCGGACGGCGGCGTAGGCCAACAGCGTCGCCGTCTCGTACTCGCCAGCCTCTCGACGTGCTGCCGCAGCCGACCGAAGGTCGTCGCTCAGCTCACGTCCGGACCGCTCCACGTCGCCGACCGAAAGTGCCGACTCGGCCGTTGGTGGATCCCGACGCCGAACCCACCAGAACGCGACACCGCCGAACAGGAGCACTGCCCCGCTGCTGGCGACCAGCAGCAGCCGGCTCGAAAACGGCACCAACGAGGGCTCGGCCTGCTGGGGGCCGCTGACAGTGGTGGTCGCTGTGGCGGCGTCGAGATTGGAAGCCTCCCCGTCGAAGGATGCCTCGATCGTGTGGGTCTCGCCAGCGGACGCATCCATCGACAGCTGCTGTTCGAACGTCCCGTTCTGTGTTGTCTCGGCAGTGCCGAGCGTTTCGCCGTTGGCAGCGAACCCGACGGTCGCCGCATCGACCGGTGTGCCGTCCTCCGTTTCGAGCGAGCCGACGACAGTCACTGAGCCGTCGCCTGCCGACTCGCTTCGGATCTCAAGTGTGGTCGGCGTCGAGTCGATGGTGATCGGTTCGGACGCCGTGGCCGGGCCGACCGCCCGATCAGTGCCGACAGTCCGAACCTCAAGCGTCGAGTCACCGGCCTCGACCGATCCGGGCACCGTCGAGGCAACCGCAAACGCCCCGTTCTCGTCGGTTGTGACCGTCCCGAGCTGCTCGTCGCCAACGAACACGCCGAGTGGCGTGCCGGCCACAGGCTGGGCGTCCTCGCCAGCAACAACGCGTCCCTCGGCGGTCGCGTTCTCCTCGAAGCTCGCCGTCGAGCTGTGGGAGTCGATCTCGACTGTCGCGTCAGTCTGGACGATACTGACTGGCACCGTCTCGGCTGTCGACTGGTAGACCGATGCCGAATCGGGCAGATACTCGACGGTGAGCGTTGTCTCGCCGACAGCCAGCTGCACGGGCCGGTGGCTCAGGCTGAACGTGCCGTCGTTGTCCGTCTCGACGTCGTACTCCTGGGTTTCGATACCAACCGTGATCGACTCGTCGGCGAGCGGCTCGCCGTCGGCGGTCGTGAGCTGGCCCTCCAGCTCGATGGGGTCGTCGAAGCTGCTCTCAGTGTCGGTTGCGGTTACAGCCAGCTGTGTTTCGACCAACTCCGTGTCGGTGATTTCGTCGAGAAACGTTTCGACCTCCTGTTGGCGGGCTTCGATCAGTGCGATCTCGCTGTCGTGATCCGCCTCGGTGGTGTCGTCGATTGCGGCGTAGGCATCGATAAGTTCGTCGCCGCTCTGCTGGAGCCGCTCGGCTTCCGTCTCCAGCTCGCGGATCACTTCGCGTGTCTCCTGTTCGTCGCCGTCCTGCTGTGCCTGTTCGTACTCGGCGCGGAGCTCGTCGAACCGCTGGTTGCTGTCGGTGAACGTCCGGTGGTGGTCACGAGCCTCCTGGTAGGGTTCGGCCTGGGTTTGTCCGACAACCGTCTCGTATCGAGTGAGCTGCTCGTCGTACTCCTCGCCGACTGGCTCGTCGGCAGCTGTGTACTGTCGCTCGTCGACCGCTTCGGTTGCCGCACGCAGTCGGTCAGAGAGCGACGATTCGAGTGCCGGTTCGAGCTGGGAGTCATCGTCGTCGTCGATCTCGTCGGGATGCTGGTGTGGCGGTGGATCGGTGTCGGCCTGGAGCAGTCCGCTCGACCCACCTGCGGCTCCGACACTCCCGGCCGAGAGCCCAACCAGCACGATACTCACCACCAGCAGACGGCTGGCGACACTGATACGATTGCCGCGGAGACGAACCATCAATCGTCTCTGTGTTCCGTGAGCATCCATTTATATTCTCTCCTACGTACCAGATAAACGTACTATATGGTATCTATGAAAATAACGGCTATGAGATGGTAATTAAACGCTGAACAAGTTTCAAACCCCACTCGACACATACACTGACCATGGAACCAACGCGGCGAGCCGTGACCACCGCGGCACTCGGTGTCACGCTTGGCGGCAGTGCACCGATTACCGGCTCAGTCGTGCCGCTGGTCGGCCTCGCCGTGCTCGCCAGCTGGCTGCTGTCAGCCCAGCTCGTTGCGGTGCGGTCGTTTCGGGAGACAGCCGAAGCGGCGACGGTGACAGTCGAACCCGAACGACAGTACGCCCAAGCGGCGACCCCTGTTTCGGTGAGCGTGACCGTCGAGCGGCCCGAAGGGGCGGCCACGACAGCCCTCAGCATCACCTGCCCGACGCCGCCTGGGGCCGATCCGATTCCGGCCGCAGACCGCCGGCTCGAACTCGCGGCGGGCGAGACACGCGCGACAACGAGTTTCCAGCTACGGATTCCGACCGCGGGCCGATTTCAGCTCCCGACACCGGAGTGGACGCTCACCGACCGGTTCGGGCTGTTTACCGCCTCGTACTCAGCGGGACCGACTCCCGAGTTCCAACTCTCGGAGTCGGCCAGGCCGCGGCTCCACGTCGGGAAGGGTGGAACGCCGACATCGCTGTTCGGCGAAACGCTCTCCAGGCAGTCGGGGTCGGGGATTATTCCGGACCGGATTCGGCCCTACGTCCCCTCGGATGCGGCAAACCGGATCGACTGGAACGCGACCGCCAGACTGCGGGAGCCACACGTCCGGGAGTTTGACGCCGCAACGGACCAGGAGTTTCGGCTCATCGTCGACCACCGCACGTCGCTTGCGGTCGGCGGTCCCCACCAGCCGATGGGTCGGTATCTCCGGGATGTCGCACTCGGCATCGTCACAACCGCCGAACAGCGAGGGGATCGGATCGGGCTCGTGACGGTTGGCAACGAGGGGCTCACGACGCTGCTCAGCCCGACACGGCGGCCCTCCGGCTACGAGGCGATTCGGCAGCGACTGCTCGTTTTGGAGCCAACTCCCAGCAAGGGGCCCACCTCGACGGTCGAGTTGGATCACCCAACCGCCGCCAGGCGGCTCCGGCGTGAGTTGGCCGACCGGGAGGATGCGTTCAGCCGGACGCTGCATGCGTTTGCGACGACTGCGACCGCCTACGTCGAGTTGAGCGATGTGGCGCCGCTTTCTCGGGCCGTTCGCTACCAGGATGTGGCCACGACCGCCACACAGCTGACCGCCATCCTCACTGACGACACCAATCGCACGGAACTCTGGGAGGCGGTCCAACGAGCACGCCGACAGCACGGCCATGTTTTCGTCTTTCTGACGCCGCGGTGTCTGTTTGCCGCCGAGGAGTTTGACAGCCCCGGAGAGCGGTACGCGCCGTACCGGGCGTTCGAGCAGTTCCGCACACAGCTGGATCGACTCGACTCGGTGACTGCCGTCGAGGTCGCACCCGCCGACCGACTCGACGCTGTCCTCCCAGCGCGTCCGGAATCCACCACCCCCTCGCTGTCGGCCGACACGTCGGCGCAACCGGTATCACACTCGTTCAGTATCGGAGGACGTACACATGAGTAACAGACTCGACACCGACGTTCGTGATCGTCTCGACCCAGCCGTAGCGTGGCCGTTGGATACCGCCACCACCGTTCGAGCCGCCGGGCTCGGCTGGCTTGTCGCTGCCGGCTGGCTCGCCAGCAGCGGGCTCGGCCTCGCGGTCGGTGTGGGGCTGGCCGCCGTCGGGGTGCTGTTCGGACCGATCCTCACCGTTGCCGTCGCCCACGCAGCACTTATCGCCGTTGTACCGGAGCTCTGGCAGTCCGGTGGGGTGGTCGATCTCGCGCTGTTCGAGGTGGGACTGCTCGCGGTCCTGGTGAGCCACCGACCGGTGACGCCCATTGTCGGGGTGTTGACGCTCGGTGGCGCGGTCGCGCTGGTGGCCGGCACGCTGGCAGTCGTACTGGAGTTCGGGCTGGCTGCCGGCGTGATCGTCGGAATCGGTGTTGCTGTCGCCGGCTCGCTGTTGGTGGGTCGGTACGGACAGCACTCGCTCCGGCAGGCCGTCGAGACGCCCGACACACAGCCGACCAGCGATCCATCAAACACCCAATCCACAGGAGCATCCACATGAGTCATCCAAACACTGCGTCGGTCGAGCGTAACGGGAGCGACCAGTCGGTTGCGGACCGTGAGTCGGCCGACGAGGCCGAACTGCGTGAGCGAATCGACCAGCTCGATGCGGAGAACCGCCGGCTCCGTCGGTCAGTCACCGAGGCAACCCAACAGCAGTACCGGTCGACCGCACTCGGACTACTCGCTGTCGGGGTCGTCTGCGGACTGTTGGGGATTGTGACACCCGGCGGCGCGGTGCTGTTCGCGCTGAGTGGCGTTGGGCTGTTCAGCGGTGTGCTGACCTACTATCTGACCCCGAACCGGGTGATTCCGGCGGAGCTCGGCGAACGTATCTACACGGCCACCGCCGGGAGCTACGCGGAGATCTGTCGTGATCTCGGGCTGTCGGACCGCAGGGTATACGTACCGATCCCGGTGGCTGAGGAGTCGACCTCGGCGGCAAGCACTGATTCTGACGGCGAGCCCACGCGGGCGGCCAGCGCGGGCCCCGAACAGGAGCGGACGGCTCGACTGTTCGTTCCACAGCAGGCGACCGCGGAGCTGCCGGACGCCGACCGGCTGACCGAGGGCGCGTTCGTCGTTGACGCCGGAACCCACGGGCTATCGGTCCAGCCCACCGGTGGCGGGCTGTTTGAGGCGTTCAGTGCCGTGCTCAGCGAGCCGCTCGCCGAGACACCGGAGGCACTCTCCCAACAGCTCTCGGATGCCGTCGTCGAGGAGTTCGAACTCGCCAGCTCGGCGACGGCCGACATCGATCCGGAGGGGGGACGGATGACGGTCCGGTTTGCCGAGCCGCTGTTCGATTCGCACCGTCAGTTCGACCACCCGCTCGTCTCGTTTTGTGCAGTCGGGCTCGCGGTTGGGCTCGATTCGCCCGTCGAGACGACCGTCACGAACAGCGCGCCGCTCTCGGTGACGTTCCGCTGGGAGACCGACACTGAACGCCACCGACAGACGCAGCAGGCTGCGGACAGCCAGCGAACTAACTGATCAGTAGTGAGCAGTGTACTGGTTACTGTTACATCACTATGTGTGTAATGTTTTGGGAGTGTTCTCCCCAGTGACTACTCCGTTCCCGAGGAGTAATCGACATCGGAGCCGGGGGCTGGAACCGACTCGACGAGTGTTTCGAGGATGGTTTCGGTCGAGCGGTCCTGAAGTCGGGCATCAGTGGTGCGGACCAGCCGATGGCTCAACACCGGCCCGACGAGTGTTTTGATGTCGTCCGGCAGTACGTAGTCGCGGCCCCGAATGGCCGCGCGAGCTTTCGCCGCGCTGAGGAACGTCAGGCTCGCACGCGGTGACCCCCCGTGTTCGATACTCTCAGCCTGCCGTGTCTCCTGGACGATATCCAGAATGTACTCGATGATGGGATCGGCGACGTGGACCGCCTCGACCGCGCGGCGCGCGTCCAGAATCGCTGCCGGCGTCACCACCGGCTCGACGGTGTCGGGACCCAACTCGGGGTCGGCATCGAACCGCCGCAGCACCGTCTCCTCGTCGTCCCGGTCGGGAAGGCCGACGACATACTTCAGCGCGAACCGGTCCCGCTGGGCTTCCGGCAGTTCGAACGTCCCCTCCATCTCGATGGGGTTTTGCGTTGCGACAAGGCAAAACGGCGTTGGGAGATCCAGGGTCTCGCCGTCGATGGTGACCTGTCGTTCCTGCATCGCCTCCAGGAGGGCCGACTGTGTTTTGGGCGTTGCTCGGTTGATCTCGTCGGCGACAACGACGTTCGCAAACACCGGCCCCTTTCTGCGCTCGAACTCGCCGGTTGGTTCGCGGTAGACGTTCGTTCCGGTGATGTCGGCGGGCAACACATCCGGCGTCAGCTGTATTCGCGTGTAGTCGAGATCGACGGCCCGACTGAACACGTTGGCAATCGTGGTTTTCGCCACACCCGGAACGCCCTCCAACAGCACATGTCCACGGGTCAACAGGGCGATGGTGAGCCCCTCGACGACGGTCTCGTTGCCGACCAGCACGTCGCCGACAGCCGTACTGATACGGTCGTACACCGCTGCTGGATCTACCGTGTCGGTTGCCGGTTGGGTTGGGTCACGACTGGCTGTCGAGCGTCCATCCGTGCTGATCGCCTCCGTGTCGGGAGCGGTGGCGTTCTCGGGGAGGTCGTGTTCGTGAGTCTCAGTATTGTCGTCCATAGCTGTCGGTGTTCAGGTGTGTGATACACCTCCTATCTGTTAGTTAGTCTGACCGTATCTCCCTACATAGCCGTGTCGTCTCGGTAAGCGGTGGTTACGTATCAGCATGTGTTGGATTGTCTCGCCCGAATCGGTCGGACCCAACTGCGACGGCTCCGACGAGGAGCACGCTCAGCGCGGCGGCGGCCAGCGGCGTCGACCGGAGCCACGAGAGGGCGGCCACAAGCGGTGGCTGGGAGTCATCCCGACTACCGGAATCGACCAGCGTCCGCTCGTGGCTGCTAGCCAGGTTGGTCGCAAACTGTCGGTTGTCCGGTCTGTCGATCATCTCGTTGATAAACAGGCTGGGATCACCAACAGCAACCACCGTTCCATCACCAACCGACTCGGCTGTCACGACCGGATAGTTTCCAAACGCCGTTTCGCTGTCGGGTTGGCCCGCTGCCTCAGTGTCGAGATAGCCGAACGACGAGCTACTCACAACCGGTGTCGCCCCGTTCGACTCGACCGCAGTGCCGTGGTTCAGTGTGAGCTGCTCGACGCCATCTACAGTCGGGTGCTCGCCGACGTTCGTGGCGACAGGCAGTGCCGACGACCGGAAGTTGTGCTGTTCGTCTCGGAGCAGCCCGCCGGCAAACCGGGCCTCAGCACCGACCGAACCCAAAAGCTGGTTGCCAGCCGATCCCTGGCTGTCCGCAACGACGAGCGTCCCACCATCCTCGACGAAGGCCGCGAGCGTGGCTGTCGTCTGTTCGTCGTACTCGTCGTCGGGCGCGATCACGACGACCGTCGTCGACTGTGGCTCGACGGCTGCATACTGCTCGGTCGAGGTGAGCGTCTCGACCTCACCGTTGTCGGCGGCCACCTGCTGGAACTCGCTGGTTCCGTCCCAGCCGGTGTTGTGGACACCGAAGCTGGCTGCTGAGGTGCTCAACACCACCACAATCGAGACGGTGGCGACGACAGCCAGCACCACCAACAGGAGTGTGGGATACGACCACCCGAACGGGGGGGTGGGCGGCGTCCTGCGGTCAGAGCCGTCGTCACGACGACCGGCTCCGGGCATTTATATCGCCTCCGGCAGCGTTTCGAGTGTCTCTCGGAGCACGATGAGTCCCACAACCGCAATGCCAAGCAGGATCACTCCCCAGAGGCGTTTCCGCCACTGCGGCCTGACACTGACCGGCGCGGTGAGGTCGATCACGACAAACAACCCGACCACCGAGATTGGAAACAGCAGTTCGGGCTCCAGCCGCCCGATTGCGGTCAGCAGAACCACCGTGCCGAGCAGCCATGCAACCAGCGCGTAAATGAACCTGAGACGGCGATCAACGGTCATATGACGACCACCTCAGGAGTTCATCACCAGCGGCTCGTACCACTCTCGGTTCGTGCTGTACCAGTCGATGAACGCCGAGAGCCCCTCCCGAATCGACCGTGTCGGCTCGTAGTCGAGCAGCCGCTCGGCCTTCGAGATGTCCGCGTGCGTGTGTTCGGCATCACCGGCCTGGCGATCGGCGTACTCGATGTCGAGCGAGGGGTCGATTTCGTCACGAACGGTTTCTGCGAGCGTCTGGATATCGATACTGTCTGTCGAGCCGATATTCAGCACTTCACCGTCGGCGGCATCAGTGTGCAGCAGCGTCCGGTTGGCTCGGAGCACGTCGTCGATATACGTGAAATCCCGTGTCTGCTCGCCGCTGCCGTACACCACTGGCGGCTTACCGGCGACACAGCGGGAGACGAAGTTCGAGATCGCCATATTCGGGCGCATGCGTGGCCCGTACACCGTAAAGTAACGCAGCGAGACCGTTGGCAGCCCGTACAGCTCGTTGAACACTCGCGTGTACTGTTCGGCGGCGAGCTTCGAGACGCCGTACGGCGAGACCGGCGTTGTTGGGTGGCTCTCACTGTACGGCAGCGAGCGAGCTTTGCCGTACACCGACGACGAGGAGGCGTTGATGACGCGCTCGATATCCGTCTTCTGGGCGGCTTCCAGCACGTTGAGCGTCCCCTCGACGTTGATCCGGTTCGGCTTCTGTGGGTTCTCGACGCTCGTCCGAACACCCGCCTGGGCAGCTTGGTGGTAGACGATCTCGGCCGCCTCGACGAGCTCTTCGACGAGTGGGGCGTCCGTGACGCTTCCCTGGATGAACTCGTAGCTGCCCTCCCCGTCACGGGCGGCCTCGCGGGCGGTGTCGATTGTCCGCTGTTTGATTCCGAGATCGTAGTACGGCTCCATACTGTCGAGTACCGTTACCGCATGCCCACGACGAGCGAACGATTCTGCGAGATGGCCACCGATGAATCCAGCACCGCCGGTAACGAGAATGCGCATAGCCGGATATCGGCTGGAAGTGACAAAACAGTGAGGAAAAGACAGTTGGACAATATAACGACAATATAGTCAGTGTATGCTTCCAAAACTGTGGATAACCACAATAGATAAGAGACAGAACGGAAATAACTACCCTGGTGTGCACTCGCGTACGACCACAAACAGACAGTGCTGAGAACGCCCCCCAATAATAGTGAGTGTGACTACAAGAGATCTTCCCCGACTGAACGATGAGTAGTGTAGACCGACTGGCATCCGGTTTCAAAGCGCAACTCTCTAGTAAATTCGTTAAATCGATTGTCGGCGGTATCATAACCGTTGTACTGGCTCGACTCCTCACAACAACCGAGTATGGGCTGTTTTTCTTAGCACTGAGCGTGTTCGCGCTGGTTAAAGTGTTTACACGGTTGGGGTTTGCGAGATCTGCCGGCCGGTATATTGCTGATTATAAAGAAACCGATCCAACGCAGATACCACACATCATCCTGACCGCGTTCGTTGTTAACACTGTAACGATCTGTATTGCTGTGATTGTGTTCGTTGTCGGCCACCAGACAATTGCGGAGTTGATCAATCAGCCGGCAGTCGCACCACTCCTGCTTTTCGGAACGCTCTATGTGGCGTTTTCCACATATGCATCGTTTCTGACTAAGGTCTGGCAGGGCTTCGAGGAGATACGGCTCGCGTCGATGATCACGATCTGTTCGCAGAGTGGTCGGCTGCTGTTCTCAATCGGCTTTGTGCTGCTTGGCTACGGAGCGATGGGCGCACTTGGTGGCTATATTTTAGCAAACATGATCGCTGTCGGGGTCGGTGCGGTCATCTTGTACAAAAACTACTATATCGCACAGGAGGCAGCCTCAGTGGTCGAATCCGGGCTCCGCCGGCGGATCGTCGAGTACTCACTACCGATTACAGCCACAAATACGGCCGACAGAATCGACAAACAGTTCGACACGATTCTCGTTGGATTCTTTCTTACCCCCGTCGCTGTCGGCTACTACGTCGTTGGCAAGCAGGTCATCCAGTTCGTCGAAACACCGATGAGTGCCCTCGGCTTTACCCTCGCGCCGACGTTCGGTGCTGAAAAGGCAGATGGCAACATCGAACGAGCCTCGCGGATATACGAAACCGCACTGAGCCACATTCTGCTGTTGTACATTCCGGGGAGTGTTGGGATCATCCTGATCGCAGAGCCGTTCATCAGCCTGTTTTTCGGCAGCGACTATCTGGGGGCGGTGCCCGTCCTCCAGGTGCTTGGCGTGTTCGCGGTGCTGAAAGCAGTCACCAAACTGAGTGGAAACGGCCTAGACTACCTGGGTCGCGCACGGTCTCGTGCAATCGCCAAAACGGGAACTGCCGCGCTCAACGTCGGCCTGAACATCCTACTCATTCCAACGCTCGGTGTGGTCGGCGCGGCCGTCTCGACAGTACTAACATACGGGCTGTACACGGCAGCAACACTCTACATCGTCTCCCAGGAGTTCACTCTGAACGCCCGACGGTTAGCCGGACAGCTCCTGAAGATTGGCCTGATTACGGCAGGGATGTCGGCGGCGGTGATGGTGTTGCTCGACCAGGTCCAGGGAATCGTGACGCTGTTTGTGGTGGTCGGCGTTGGCCTGTTGGTGTGGATGGTGTTGTCGACGCTCAGTGGCCTGCTGGATCTGCGACGGATTGTCTCGATTCTGAGTTAGCTCTCGTCGGCTGGCACGACATAGTAGAGGTCGTAGCCACCGTTCGACTGAACCTTGTGGATGCCGGGTTCGCTATCCAGATAAGCGAAATCCGCATGGTTGAACCGAAACCCCTGCCAGAGAACCGGGTCACGGATCCGGTCTGCTTCGGTTACCGGAACATACGTTCGTTGCTCGTAGTGCTCCCGTAACGACTGGTTCGCGAAATGGTCTGGTACCCCACTTCCAGCTCCCTCATCGCCGCTGTAGTAGGCTTCCTCTGGGATCTCTCGGCCTTGGATTGCACTCCCGTACCGGTAGGTATCAGACCGAACGTCATCGTACGGGACAGCGGTGTTCTGATTCGCAAACGAGGTTTCGTAGCCGCTCATCTGGGCTTCGGTGACGTGATCTGACGCCGTATAAAAGTAGGGTGAGGCAAAAGCAACCGGAACAGTTAGGATAAGTAACACGATGAACACCGCCGGCAGGCTTCGGCGGACCGTGAGACCGGTTCGTTCACTGAGATACTGAACGCCTCGACCAACAGCAATCGCGCCCAACACTGTCGACAGCACCATTATCGTGCCCAGATGACGGAAGTACTGATCCGAAATCCCTCCAACGAGATAGACACCAAACAACCCTGAAACGGTCACAAACCCACCGAGGAAGTAGCCCAACAGCCGCTGTTCGGTCGCTTTCTCTGTTGTTACCGCCTCTTGAAGCCGATTGAGTACAGAAAGGCGGCCGGCACGAAGAACCACACCAATCAGCAGCAAGCCTGCAAAAATACCATACAGGAGTTGGATGAAAAACAGCTTTAGGAACACTTCGGGCAGCGATCCACCAACCTCGGCGAGAGAAACGCTTCGAGAAACTGTTGTTTCGGCAGCTTGCGTTTCAGTAAACGGGACGACAACCGTGGCTGCAAACGAACTCCAAAACGTCTCGAGACCCCGCACCCAGAGCCAGAACACGAGCGCGAATATCACCACCACGGAAAAAACGTGTTTCCCACCCGCAGCTGTCGACCTGCCGCGTACCCTCGAATAGGCGAGCTGTAACACCGCTATCGTTCCGAAAAACAGGACGAAATTCGCGGCCTGCTGGAGATGAAGCATGACGAACATCGTCGAAAGCAGTATGAACAGTACCGAATACCTTTTTCTCGGCGTTCGATACACTGCAATGAACGAGTAGACGAGCACAGGCGCGTACATCAAAGCCTGCGTCGTCGGATGAATGTATGTCGAGGGGCTCAGATGGTTGAGTGGGAGGAGCAGAAACGCCGAAAAGAGCCCGACAGCGGCGAGCTGTGCGTCACTTGTGAGCTGTCTGACGACGAGCGGAACAAACACGAAAAAACAGATCACGAAGACGACCACCACAACGAGGAGGCTGTGAGTGAGCGAACTCCCAGCCACGTCGGTGAGAATCGAACCGAGCAGATGTGGAACGTTGTATGCCCGCTCGAATGGACTCATCAATCCCATGTTCATATCTCTCGTCGTCCCCAGATGACCCAATGCGTCGCCCGTCCCCATGTAGTGGTAGCCACGAATAATCGGTGTTGCCATGATCGTGGTCATCGAAAGCCCACCCAACACGCCGCCCAGCGCGCGAATCGAACGTTCGGCGGTCGAAAAGACCGAACATACCGAGATCAGCAGTCCAACGGCGACTGCCAGCCAGTACACCAGCGGTGTGCTCCGGTAGATCGAAAGCTCATAGCCGGTGGCTGGCGACCGATAGCCAACCACCACTGCAACCGCGATGCTCAGAAATCCGAGACAGAGCCATACTCGTGGGTCGACGCGTCGTCGAGATGCCATCCGTTACATGCTGGTTGTATACTG
>LKMJ01002902.1_pt1 | contig 15881 bp, 19 predicted proteins | sample 643391 | NCBI WGS metagenome assembly LKMJ01 (sample SAMN04112250, study PRJNA286221) | soda lake metagenome | biome: soda lake; feature: Kulunda Steppe; material: water; isolation source: sample PL-Br10 brine of Picturesque Lake | place: Russia: Kulunda steppe | collected 2010-07
GCGAGCTCATACTCTCGCGGTGGAATCCTCCATCTGGCGCGGTGGAAATGGCCACTGTGACAAGTGTTCCTGTGCTGCTGTTCAAAATGAGGTGCATGTTCTTTTTCACTGTCAAGACTTGTTTGTGCGCTCTCTCAGAAGAAAGTACTCTTTTCTTTTCTGCCAATCCTCTTCTATGAGGCCCCTTGTATTCCACATGCCTTGCCTAGTCAGACTGTCTTTGATTTTCTTTCTCAATGGCACAATAGACTCTGCCATTTCATTTCGGATATTATGGACTATTTTTTGGCTGGCGAAGACCAGCAACAAAGCAATCAACCTAACGACCTGGCTGGCGGTTAACCCCCTAAACTTGTTGAAGATGTCTTCAATTTTTCCGCTGATTTGAGCGCTTTAGTTTTGGTTCAGAGTTGCAGGCCTTTTAGGCTTCAGCTAAGCTGCCCTCGTTCGGCGGATACAGCTATGTAACCTAACCTACTAGGTTTGTTTCCGGTTAGTAACCTTCAATTTTTTCAGAAACAAACTAATGATTCCTATCGGTTTTTTTCAGAGCTTATGGATGTTTTTTCTATGGCTGGTGTTCACCAGCAACCTGATCAGTCAAACTACCCTAAGCTGCCCTCGTTCGGCGGATACAGCCTTGAAACCTTACCTTACCTGATCAGTCAAACTACCTGGCTGAAGGTCAAACTTAAACTTGTTTATGCACTTATTGCTAATTATACCTACCTTACCTTCCTTTCCTTCTACTCGGATGTTTGCTATCTTTGAGCAGGCTTGCACAGCCGTCACACTTCTTAAGGACATATCCTTGATATCCTCAATGTGATTTTTCCCAAGTATGAACTTGCTGGCGGGTTGACTTCATTCTGGGACGCTAGACCCAGGCATAGAACTGGTGCAAGCACCAAGCAAGCCTGCAACATCACCCATCTTGCTTATCTGGTGAGGAGTATTGGTGAAGTTTGCAGCCCTGTACACAGTGTTAAAAGACATACATGAGTGCAATACAAACATCAAAATGATTGCAGCATGTTGCAACTGGCTTTCTACTGCATGCGTGTAAGACCAGTGAAATGAAAGAGGAGTACAACACTCATGATGATGGCTTTGTAAGCCCATGCAAGTAGAACAGATGTTGAAGCAAATGCCCCAAAAGGAAATCATCCCGCTTTTCAAAATTAGCAGAACAATCTTGACTACTGCATCCAAGTAGGGTAATGGTAAGGGGAGGGACGCTGGAGCCTGGCAATCCTTCTTGTTCCTCTGTCCTAGTCGAGTTACAAAGACGCCATAGTATGCCTCATTGAATGCGAAGGAATTGGGAAGTGCAACAAAAAAAGCACTAGGATTGGTGAGGGACCCATCGTTTGTCTGGTTCACGCTTGCAGCCCATCCCGTAGAAAGAACCAGGTCTAGCAGATCAAAGAAATTGAGCACGATCACGCAAGCACGGTGTCATGCAGCTCAGTGTGGATGAATGGATGAGAGTTGCTGTAAAGTTTTTAAGATGCTGGACAGGGCTGTTCTCACTCATTATTCACCAGGTCGACTGGTCATCTAAGATGACTGGCTAGGTATAAGAGCACAAGCACATGTACGAACAAACCCTGTTCCCCCTAGCAACACCCCAAGACCCGTATCAAATGATAATGTACACATGAAGAGGTTGCACCCCTTCATCTTGACCACGTGATTGCCTCAATGGCTTGTCTATAAGAAGGAACTGCCTCCCTTCAGCCCCAGACATAACAACATACTTGAAGCACAGGTCGTGTTTGCGTAGCACAAAAGCTGCACCTAAAGAACCTGCAAGTCTGGGCAAAATACACCTTGCAGACAAGGATCCAGGAACATGGCAAGCGCTCAGTCTCATCATAGTTATGGTTCGTGGTGTTCCACAGCCAAAACTGAGTATTATTTTGAGCAATTCTTGCCCTCAAGTCCCTCAACGCTACAACACGCATGCACCTGTCGACGGTGCATAGGACAAGCACACCCCGCCCATGTACTGGTACGTTTTTTCTGTGAATGCATAGAATGCACCCGATGGTCTTGTCATGTTGAAGCACAGGCAAAAGCGTATTCAAATCCGGTGTCCACGCCGCAAACACATCACGATCTGACGATTGTGGCAGAGAAACTGTGCGTTGCATTCAGCTCACCCTTTTATCTTAGAAATACAGCCACTTCGAAAAGGTGCCAAAAGAGGGGAAGTGGAAAAGACAGGAATAAGGGTCTACTTGCACCTCTCCTTCTCTGCACATCTATTCCTCCTGGATGGACATGACTGACCAGCACTAGCTACAGGACTAGTGTGCACAATTGGACCATGCATTCTCATAAAATGTCAGCCCTCCTTCTCACCTCCAAATGAGCCTCATGGCCCAACATGCAATGTGCAAGCACGATGTCGGTGCTCCATGCGTTGCGCATCAGTGCAACTCAATGTGCATGCAGTCTTCGTGGCAGGTACGCCTGCAGCTGCGTGCCCCTGAGGGTAATACATTCTCGCAAGTGGCACGCACTCTTCCCATGATCCCAACAACCTTATTCTGCTGCCACAAGTAGGGCAGCCTCCGAGCAGCATTCGCGTCCACCTGCCTGCGCACACACCTCCAGATCTTGAGTGCGGCGGGCACTGTTGTGCATGCCGATGCCAATCCCAACCTAGATCAGCAGCGTGCACGCTTGCAGGTGGGGCCGTTGAGCTCCTGCTTGACAGGCTCCAGGTCCATGTCTGGTTGATTTATCAGGTACGCATACATAGCTGCATTCATCACACACTGCACTTCGTCTGGCGTCTGCGCGGGCAGCAAGAGACGCGTAATAGGAGAGCACAGGTGAGAGCCATCAGGGGCAACAAATTTGCCACGTCCCCTGTTGCTCAGCATGACATGCATTGGTGACTGCAGCGACAGTGGCATGGTTGCAGCATGCATGAACTGCAGAGACATGGCCATCCGTTTTGCTGAATGATGAGGACATGGGCAGGGCCAGACCAGTGCCCAGCATTCCTCTCGAGCACTGAACTGGCAGGGTGCCCTTCCAAGAGCCCTGGAATTTCACTATCAGGGCACCCATCCTGCAGGCCGCTATCTCAAGGCCTGAAGGTGCCGTCAAGTTTTAGGAACGGAGCCATGGCAATTGCTACTTACAGAAGAGGTCCAATTCTATGAGGAGCCATGGCAAGCACTACAACACAAAGAGGTCCAGTTCTAGGAGGAGCCATGGCAAGTGCAACAGGAGACCACACAGCAGAAGAGCAGAGCCTGGGGGGGTACAGGGTGGGACGGGGAGGCAGCAGAGGGAGGATGCAATCCCACGATGCGTAAGCCTATCCCAGGCACCAAGCAAGCATGGCCCCCCGCACCATCCAGTCATCTCCAACAGTCCCATTTCCCCCATAACACGGTCCATGCCCCCCACACGCACCAGAGAAGTGTCATGGACAAGGATGTCAAATGCGCCTTGGGCTTTGGAGCCCTCCTGGCAGGTCCGCAGTGATGCAGCCTGGAGGTGCACGCAGCGTGCGCGTATGTGCTTTCCGTGTTCTACAGCCTTGTACTTTCTTGTGTTATGTGGTCGCCTGTCAGGGCTCCTTGGGTGTTGTGTGTATGCAGGCACAGTAGCTTCCTCCAGCTTCCGGGGCTCTAAGTCCGAGCGCTTTTGCCGTATGCTTATCAGGCAGGCATTGCAAATCATGAGCCCAGAGCAGGAATGGAAAGTTTAGAGCACAGGAAAAGGTGAGGCAGCTAGGCCCCAGAAAGGTTAGGAAAACAGCTCCCCCCTAAATCTTCCAAGGCGCGCCTCGCTGGACAACCCCACAGTTCCCACAGAGCCCTGACCCAGCCTCACGCACCTGCACGCTGAGCGGCAGCTTGGCCAGCGCCGTGGCCATGTCCATCAGCAGGCCCCGCCGGTCGCGGCATGTCACAGTGACGCGCCACGCCAAGCTGCTGTCCACACCATCCCCTGTTCGCTGCTCCACCAGCACGCCCGTGCAGGCCGGGCTCTGGGGGTGCGTGCGCACAGCAGGCAGGCGGTGCACGTGGGTGCCACAATGCAGGGGGGCCACGTGCGCGCGTGACGCAGACAGCACAGGGAACAGGAGGCAGGCAGGCGGCAAGCGCGTTTGTGTACACACAGGATTGCTGGCGGGCTGGCACACACCAGGCAGAGCTCAAGGGCACCCCATCAGAGCGCCATTCCACATATGGTGTTCCATGGTGCCAGGCCCTTGCGTGCTTGCAAGCTGCCTCCTTGGCATTGCCTGGAAGGGGCATGTAGCCCTGGTCTGGGATCTGATCTGGGCGGTGGCTGGGGACGCTGGACACGGGCCGCACGCAAGTCCCCCACGGTGCACCTACCATGTTGAAGGGGATGGCCATCTCCAGGGGCCCCGTCGTGGCCTGCGGCAGGCCCTGCGCGCCCGGCTGCTGCCGAGGGGACGACATGCCGCTCCCAGCGCCCCTGGCGGGCGGGAGTGGCACCTGAGGCTTATTTTGAGCACTGGCTAGGTCCTGCTGCCCATCCAAGGCTGCACCGCCCTTGGCCGCGGCGCTGCTCTTGAGCTTGCGCAACAGCGCATGGGCGTCACTCAGGATGACGTGCTTGGGGCGCCGCACACCTGTGGCATGGAGGCAAGGGCGAGAGCACCAGGGCAGCGTGAAGCCAGGGAGCAGGCAAAAAACACGCAGGTGCAGGAACACGTGTGCTTCTTATGTGTGTGCACGCGCATGCGTGTGTGAATGCACCATCCCAGGCAAGCATGTCAGAGCATCTAGGTGAGCATTTCTGTGTTACCTTTGGTGTGTGACTCCTTGACCCTCAACAACAAAAGCAAAATAATTTCGATCATCTTGCTAACCATCAAGATAAATCTGTGCACGCTGGTATACACAAGCAGCATTACGGAGCTTGAGGGCATCCGTTGAGTAGGTGCCAAGGATGGCTGAGATCAACCTGTTTCTGATGAGGCAATCAAGCTCATCACACACAGCGGCCTTTGGTAAGACGAGCAGGCTGAGTGAGATGGGTGTGGGTCATGGCTTAGTACCAGGCAGGCAGCAGAGGCGCGCAGTGCATCATCTTGTATGCAGCACCTCCTGCGCATGTTTCATGCTGAAGTGCGCAGCCATTACAGCCTTCATACATGCTGGACAATTACAAGTGCATGGTCCTTGAGCGATGTGCGCTTGTGAGTCATGCCACTGCTTGTGCACTGCGGCAAACCTTTGGTGGTTTGTATTTGATTGCATGTAAATCAGCCACACAACGCTGCCACCAGAAGGATCATACTGCCATGAAGGCCAGCGGATGGTGCGCAGATCTGATTTACTTCTGGATTTTAGAATCAATTTACTTCTCTGAGCCAGCAATCCCAGCAGCCAAAAATTTATTCGTGATGTTCATGCTGAAAAAGCTCAGTTCTAGTGATATCTGCTGCGCCACGTCACTTACCTTTTGCTGCCTAGGGCCCCATGCGCCTCAGTCTTGCCCATCGGTAAGTCCTACACTCCCAGCCAACAGGATGCTGCTGCACTACCTCACTTGCCAACTTGCGGGCCAAATCTAGCCTCTGACCCATATGGGTACGCCAAAAGCCTGCTCAGCATAATCACCCCATGTGCTGAACAGAGTACCTTTATCAGTAAGGTACTGATAACCACGGACCTGCGTCGCTGGCGTACTTGCGGTCAGAGGCGGGTACAAGCTCCGCCAGGGCCTGCGCAGGGACACAAATGCACATGGCCGCAATCATTCAGCCACCTTGGGTCATAGCGGTGGTGCTGGACCAAAAGAACTTGAGATAGTTGGCTCTCTAAGCAGGGTCCCTCGGCCATGGAGCCTGTTGCCACCGACCTGCACAGCTAGGGAGGGCTTCAAAGCATGGCGATGGGAAGGCAGGCCCGTAGGTCATGACAAGCAAGTAAGCCAGAGGCAGGTGCGGTCTTGCCTCCTTACAGCACGCCTGCCTCATGTGTGCTCATTTCACTTGCAATGTCGTGTGAGCACAACCTAGTCAGATCAACGTAAGTATTTCAAGACCAAAGCCGAGCATCAGGAGCACTCAGACACTGGCTAGTACACATGTGCTCCAAAAGCAAAATACACCTTGCTGCTCTCACGCATGCGGCCCCCAACTCCACCATGCACTCAGCCCCCGAGACGCGCAAGCTGCAGCCTTGCAGGGCCTGTGTGCAGGCTAGCACCTGTGAGCAGCTTCGACTCACTTCAATAAGGTTGTTCAAGCGGTCCCGCCTGGCTTTCTCTACAGTGGAATGCGGAGTGGACTTCCTCAGGCCGCAGTGGCCATTGGCCTCCTCATCAGAAGTTTCGTGGCTCTGCTCGCGACTCTGGGATGCAGTCTCTGCCCTCTTGTTGGCCCGCTTGCTGCCACTGTTGGTGCGCTGAGGGGGCTTACTGTGTGCAGCAGGGCCTGCCAGCTCTGCGATCCTGGGGTGGGGGGGCGCAGACGCATCCTGTGAAAGGCAAAGCAACAGCGGCAGGCCAGGGGTCAGCCAACGGGTGCAAGCGCAGTTGTTAGCTCATGCACACCCCACTTAAACAGGGCTGGTCTTGACGAGAAGAAGATGCGGGAAAAGTCAGGAGATGTGCAGGGCACTGTCACCTTGTCCAGGCCGTTCTGCTCGTAGCTGCTGGAGTTGCCAGAGTTGCTGGAAGTGTACTGACGTTCCAACGTTGCTCCTGTTGGTCGAAGCGTCGCCGTGCCGTTGTCCACTTGGCCGAGCATTGCAGTTTGCCCTGATGAAGGGTACATCACCTCGCCGGTGACAGCGACCCCACCAACTGGCCCGTGGCTCCCAACCGTGGCTCCCCAGGCGCCGAAGTACGCATCCCCCGCAGCGAGGGCCCCCTGCTCGTCCACGACCTCTCCTGCTTGGTGAGCCCCTTGCGTGTGCGTGTTCATACCAACAGGGGGGGCTGCGAGTAAGCCGGGCTCCTCTAGGAACGCGTTAGGAGCGAATAGATCCGCATTGTACATTAGCTCGTCGAGCATCCGGGGTGCTGCTGATACCTGTCTGACTTTGCCTTTTTTGTTTCCTCCGACACTACTGAGTTTGAGTGTATGAATAGGCTGACATCTTCAGCATGCACGTGACTGTCTTTGGCAACACATACGTGCACACAACCCCCAGTCAAATTGAAATAAAATCAATGTCAAGATCTAGTATGGCACTCTCCTCAAGATGCTACCCGCCAGATTGGCACGTGCCGCCAGCGGGCGCGCAAATGTGGCTTTGAAAAGTGAAATGTTGATAGCAACTAGCAGCACCAATCGGAGTAGCAGCTGTAATGGCAGGAGCAGCAGCTGCGGCGGCAGGAGTAAGAGAAAATGAGAGAAGTAACATCGGAGCAGCAGTACAACTAAGGGAGAAACAGCGGTCGACGCGGCAGCTGCAGCAGTGGGAGATGTAGCAGCTGTAGGAGCTGTAGGAGCAGCGGCAGCAGTGGAGGCAGCAGCAGCAGTAGCAGCAGCAGCAGCAGCAGCAGCAGCAGAAGCAGCAGTAGCAGCAGCAGCAACAGCAGCAGCAGTAGCAGCAGCAGCAGCAGCACAGCAGCAGCAACAGCAGCAGCAGTAGCAGCAGCAGCAGCAGCAGCAGCAGTAGCAGCAGCAGCAGCAAGGAACAAACAACAAGAGGCCACCTGAAAACATCAGCAGGTCGCCATATTGCGCTGTTTTGGTTGCCTGGGCGTCTCAAATACACTGGCCAGCGATTTCCCTTATTCTCATCTTCCACATGGGAGCAACAGAGCAAGCAAGGCCACTAGAGCAGAGCCAAATTTCAGCCTGTCTTGTTAAAAATGCTAGCCGATCTCCAGCATGCATTGTCAACCAAGCCCCTTAGCTGATTTCCAGCCAGCTTCCATGGTGGGACAATGGGCAGCGCTGGGTGCACCAACCTTAGTGCCCTAGGCATTTGCCCTCAGCAATTGACATGTTTTGCGCGCGCAATGCGCATGGGTACTGGGTTTACTGTGCCTGTGCAATTTGCAGCCTGCGCGCTTGCAAGTGTGCACACAGCCTACTTTAACAAGAGTGCCCATGCCTTGACACTGCTGTGTGCTCAAGTTTCCAACCGAGCGTACTTGTCAGGGTAACTTGGAGAGGAGGGAAAAGGGAGGTGCACCAATGAGCAGGCAGTTGTTAGCTGATGCCGGGCTTGAGGCTGCTTGGGTGCCACATGCTGTGTGTTGTACTACCTATGTGCTGAGACACACCCTGAAGTCGGGAACGCCATTGTGGCCAAGGCCCGCTCCTTAGCCTAGGGCTTGCCCGGCCAAAGGCCCACTGCTTAGCCAAAGGCTTGCCCCTCACCATGAGGAAACAGCGGAAGGCGGAGTCCGCAAGCACATGCAAGGCCGTCGAGATGGACGAAGCCTTTGATTCACAAGGATTAGGCCGCCCTGTACACTGAATTGGGCAGAGGAAGGCCTAGCCTAAATTGACCGTCTTGCCCGTGTGCTTGCATGCCTCAACTGTGGCTGGCGCTAGAAGTGCTTAATGCCACAGCCACAGCTGCAGCAGCAGTTGTTTTGTACTATGTGGCCGGTTCAGGCCATGTGTCAGAACCAAATTGTACGTGTAATTGCAGTTGCTCTGGCAATGCTGCGGATGCGGCTGCAGCCACCTCCTCTTCTGGCGCCTCTGCTGTTGTGTTTGCATCTGTTGGTGCATTCTGACGCTATTGCATGATGAAATTGGGATCTAAAATGTCTGCAACAGTTCAATATCAGTTTGACGTCGGGCGTATTTACGGTGATGGTGCAAATTAGCAAGCAGGCGGGCAGCATGCGCGCACTCTGGAAGGAAATCATGAACTCTCCCGCACAAGCATTCTGCATAATATAATGTTCGGTGCGTCTAGAATCAACTTGTGCAACAAACATGGAACAGCAACAGCAGCAGCGGCGGCGGTGACAGCGGCAACCGTGGAGAAGACCAGCAGCAGCGGCGGCAGCGGCGGCGGCGGCAACAGTGGAAAAGAGCAGCAGCAACGGCAGCGGCAGCAGTGGAAGAAGCAACAGCTATAGGAGCAGTAACAGCTGCAGCAGCAGCAGAGGGAGCAGAAGCTGCAAAAATGGCTACAGCAGTAGCAGCAGCAGCAGCAGCAGGGGCGGCGGCGGCGGCGGCGGCGGTTGCAGCGGCAGCAAGATTGAAACAGCTGCAGCCGTGCCTACAGGAGCAGCAGCAGTGGGAGCAGCAGAAGACTAAGTTGCAGGCTTGGTGGACTGCGGATAAGCTAAGCACAATCGCTTACGTTCAGCTTTGCAACCCTTACCTTTGTTGTGTCCCTTTCCCATCTTCTTTTATCTTAACTGTCAGCTTCACCTTGTTTTGGCCGCATGGAAGCGGCTTGGTTTGCTGTGATTGAGGTTCCATACACAGTTCTGCTTTTAAGGCACTTTTACCTCAGTCATGACTCAAGGCCTATGAGGTAGATGGAGACTCATGGCCCATGAGATAGATGGAGGAGCAGCTCAAAGAGGAACGCCTTCGGAGGTAGGAGCGTATGGTGCTTATGCTGCTGGTGCTGTCAGGCTGCCGGTGCACCCACCCGGCACCCTCAGGCACCAGCAGCACATGTTGCTTTTGGCGCCTTTCTGATGCATCATTCTTGTTTCTCAAACACTGCCTTTTCTCGTACTCTTTGGTCCTTTCCCAGATATCGGTTCAGGTTGCAGGCCTGATAACCCTCAATTAAGCTGCCCTCGTTTGGCAGATTCGGCTATGTAACCTTAAAGGCATTTATTGGGCTGGGCCCGAGGGTCATGCTCCCACCAGGTACACTGTATGGCATACCCGCATGGGTCCTAAGAAGCATAGAAAAGAAAGAAAAAACGAAAGGGAAAGAGAGAGAAAAGAAAGAATGTGTGCATGCATTAATGCCATAGCTGAACTTCAGCATGGATAGCAGAGTTGAATTGGCTGCCATCACAGCCACCATTTTTCACGGCCACTCACATATTGCCGCTGACGGCCTCTTGTCTATCCACCAAGTCAGGAAGGATTTGCTGTACCTTGAGCTTCACTGCCACCATGTTCAAGGGGAAACCTTGAAGATGCTCACACAAAGTGACTACAATACAACTAACCCTGTGCACCTTTTTAAATTCAAATCCCACTCAGGTTTAGCTGTTAAATGAGTGCGGGGAGGATGCCGTAGCCATATATCAGGCAATATAAAATGATGCAAGTCATTCAGACACAGGGATTCTGTGCGCAAGCATCGATGGTGACCCTTTTCATGACATGGCCTGGCTTGGCCTTGATGGGGGTACCCCTCTGATGCAGCGATTTCAAGACCCTCAAACCCAACTGCTACAAGGCCCATTTACTTCTCTCAACTCTGCGATGCTCTGAAGGCATATATGCATTCTAAGCATAAGCTTGGTCATGCAAACCCTAAAACCAGTTTCTATTCATACTACCAGGATAAACCAGCCAACAAAAATATCTGCAACGCTATTCAAATAGAGAACAACATTTGTCACTACAGAACAGGTACTCCTCTCAATCAGAAGCATGTTGTCTGCTTAAAGACCTCAACCAGTTTTCAATGCCCCCCTCGTCATCATTCAGACAGTGCCTTACATATTCTATCAGGTTATCAACACTAGACCATCTCCGTTATGATCACTGAGCGCCACAGCAACGCTAAGAGACTTACCATGAAAGCCATAGAAGCAGGCTTCTTAGTTGGCTGTTCTATTCAATTGCCACTTGGCACTGCAGAACCTACAGATCCCTAAGGATCTATCAACAAAGCCATCCTTGCATGGCTTTCCCCTCCCTGCTTCCCTGCTAATCAAAGACTCACTATAGTTGCAGACACTTAACTACATTAAGAAGTAGGGTAGTGTGCAGAGGGGATGGGGGGCTCTCAGCAACAGCAACAGCCTACCAGCCTTTTGTCCAGAGTCCGGAACTCCAGTCAGCTCACACCCAGTCAGCGGCACATCCATCTTGGTGAAGTCAAGCATTGTAAAAATACTAGGCTTTGGAGCCAGCTCTAAGCTGCTCACCAACAGACAGCGTGCTTTGTCAATGCCTTCACCGAGCTGCAATTAACCTTAGCCTCCACACTATCCTTCTGGGATTGGGTGACACCATCCACAGCCCTTAAAGTTTGGAGCATCTGAAGAACCTGCTTGATCCTCAGAAACCCACCAAGCTTACTATGAAGCTTCACTCTCATTCGGTGCAGTATGCTAACAGACTTGTCAGAACCTTTGACATGCTCTTGAAGAAACTTTTGCCACATCTCATCGTCATAGCCAGGGTCATGAGAATTGTTGTTATTGGGGGTACTCAAATGTGCTGCAGGAGATAATACCCCCAATTGGTGTGGTGTGCATGGCCATGGCAGTGTGGGTAAGGCATCAGCACACTTCGTACACGGACAGTTGTCCAAACACCAAACAGAGCGCACCATACCACTTTGGACACAGGAAGGCATCATTTTCCTCACACAGAAGTTTCCTGCCCAACGCTGCTGGCCAAGACGCTGCGGTGCAACATGCTGCGGGGTGCTGGTGGCACTGATGGGCGTGCCATCATGGTCCTGCTGCTGAACGAGCACAGGACCACCTCGTGCTGCAGCAAGTGCTGGGCCGCCACAAAGGCACCCATGGTTTGGGACAAGGAGGCCAATATTCTGTGGCCGTCCATGAGGCTATGCGAGTGCCCACAGTGCAAGAAGCGCTGCAAGCAAGCGCAGCAGGAGGAGTCCATGGCAGAAGGGACTGGTGCTGGGAGCTCAGGCGTGCGACAACCACGTCCTGGGTAGTAGATGCATTGGGATCTGGATGCTGCATGGAACCTGTGGAATGTCTGCTGCGCAGAGTATGGCTGAGCTAAGCGTGCAGGTTACCTTTCCGCCCATGCATATGACGCGAGGGCCTACTGCCTACTGTATGGGGTGGATGGACATGTCAGGGCTCCTGCCATGGTTTCTGGTTGCAATGTTGTTGAAGATATGTTTCCTGTATCTACCTACTAACAGATATTGAGCCTGAGTTTGTGTTAGCTTCCCCAAGTCTCGAGTGTTTGCCCTTTTGCTCCTTAAGCCTGTTTAATTTGGGCATGCGCATGGGATGAGGAGGAGGTTTGCTACATTCTCTGCGGCAAGCCCAATGCATGTGAGGTAGAGCAATACCATCTGGTGTGGGTGGAGGAATGTTTGTCTGCAATTACATGACACCGTTTAATGACTCATTACCTGTCATCATTGCCTGCCGGTAACCCCACACCTGCTGGCACAGTCAGACAGAGTCTTATTCTTCCTTTCTTCCTTTTTGGCCCTCTTCTCCCTTTCTACAAGAAGGACCTTAGCTGTGGCTGCTATGATATTTCATTTTTGCATTCGTCTCTTTGCAAAGTGCTGCTGGACAGCAACAGGTACATGCAGTCACTGCATGGTGCGCCTAGGCAGCATTGATGCTCCCCCTTGATATACTTGTCACTCAAGTGAGTGAATAAGGGCCAACCCTTATCACAATTTTTCAATCATTGAATGATTTGGCTTTCAAGCTGGAAGAGTTTTGCTTTTTAGACTTTACTGTTGCACGAAGTTTGAAATGAATCTGAAATAGTATTCATCTCCGAGTGAGGTCATACACCTAAGTGGCACTCAATTGAGTGCCACTTACACAGCTTACCAAGCAAGTATAGTTTAAGCTGTTGGCTCTTTCATCTTAGTGCAGAGTCATTGGTTTTCATACGATTCCTTGTCTTGAATGCGTTTGTGCCTTTCTAGATCAAGGTCCACTGGCAGGTTGCAGACCTGATGGGTTCAGCCTAGCTACCCTTGTCAGGCATGTTAGGCTTTTATTCTGTAGTTCGTGATTGGCGTCTTCAAGAAAGTTTAAGGTTCGCAGCTGTGTACATGTTTGTCTTCTTGAGTTTTGCATTTCACCAAAACCTCTCGCTTGCAGACACACCTTCCTATGAATCGTTGCTGCGTGAGCATACTGTTTGAGAATGCAGAGATCTGGACCAAATCCATCTACATAATGCACACGTTTCCAGCAGGGTCATGAGGACATGTTTCACCCATTTTGGCGTGCCCTTAGGGAGTCAGACCGGCTGGTGGGATGATCAGAAATCCGCATCCAAACTGACTACAACAAAAAAATCTCTGGCCATCTTTCACACGCTCTCTCCAGACTCAGACTCTCTGGTCACAACCTGCATGTTGAGCGGCTCCGGCAACAACAGCACAGATTTCCTAATGAGCTTAGAATCTGCACAAAATGCAACTGTCACTGTGTACAAGATGAAAAGCATGTACTCTTAGACTGCCCAAGTACAGACTTGACATAATTGCGCATCAAGCACCACCACCTCTTCTGCACCCTCCCTAACAACTTGAGCAGGCTTAGAAACTTTGTTAGCCAAGCAGACACCAAAGGTCTGGCCTTGTTCGTGCATGAGTGCCTAGAATGCTGTGTCTAGATCTTATAACACCACATGTTAATTTGAACACTGCAGCTAATGCAGCGCTACGTCCCTTCACAGCTGGTACTTTCTGCAGCAGACAGTTTATATGGGACGCCATATTCCCGGATGATGACCTTACTAACAGGTTACACATCTACATTCCTACACATCTACAATTCCTGCTGGTATGCATGGAAGCCAGGTATGGGTCACACCATTCTTACCACAGGGCAAAGAAATGGACAATCCTTTATAGAAATGGCTGCTGATGGTGCTCAAGAGGATTTTGATGGTCAAGGACACAACCCCTTCATGGTGCATCATGCGCCAGTGTGGTCTAGAGCCTCTACAATTCAACTGGTTCTGGGCGGCAGTGCGGCTGTACAATGCTTAAACTCAGAGCAGTAGCTCCACTGCAAGAAATATTTTACAAGCTGATGCAACTAAGCTCACGGTGCGATGACTGCTAGCCATCCCACATCCTGTCTGCTATGAATGCCATTCAATGGCAGTATTAACTTTATACCAGTGGTCTCACACAACCCTACTTGTTCAAGGAACGGCTGCTGTAGTGTGAGCCCATTGATCTTGGTCGTTTTGTTGTGGACCTCAGGGAGAGGCACTTGGATCATTGGACACATCATTCTGATATGCATCCACGAGAGCGCAACAGCAAACGCTCCACTTACTATCAATGGTGCGCCCTCCCTACCAAGAGGGCCCTGATCGCACATTCGCCATACAACCTTCCTAGATTCATGCTCCTTGATCTTCCTCGTGACGTTACGTTATTCACAGCGTGGCACGCTTTAGGCTTTGTGCCCACGCCCTTCGAATTGAAACTGTGCCTGGACTCACAATACCTCCCTACTTGTGACTTGTGCAATGCTAATGATGCACAAGATGAGCAACACATCCTTTTTCACCACGAAAAAAGTGACTGCAGAGAAGAAAAGAAAAGAAAAACTGCGTAGGCAGTAAGACCACTCCCTACATCGACTAAGGAAAAGGAGACACATTGGCCCGAGAGCCGTGAGTCTCCTCCACCAGGGAAAATGATGAACTAGTGAGGATCTGGAGGGTGACAAGCCGCCCTCTGCTCCAGACCAGGGCCTTGAGAGCAACTGGATTTTTCAAGAGCGCATCCAGTTTGTGTGCATAGAGCACAGAATGAGCATGTAGGTTAAGGGCAGTCTGCACCCATCCACACGTGGTCTCTCTCCGAAGGACTTATGCGTCCCTTTTTCCTCCTGCAACAATGTGTCTGCATTTCTGGGCCAGGAAAACAATTAGCTCTATTTCTTCCTTCATGCACTGACAGTTTTTTTATAAGCAGCTTCTCTTACAGTCGCACTTCTTGACTGAAGGCCTTATCTTTAAATCCCTAACCACACACAACATGGCTGCTGCAGCTGAGCATATGCTTACGCCTTTCATGGCTGGTTGTTGTAGGGTCAGGCAGTTTGCATCGGAGCACCGATTAACAGATAGACCACACAGCATGCTTTGGTTGGCTAAAGGTAATGCACTTCCAGCAAGCATGTATGCAAGTCAAATATGGGGCACTAGGTACATGAAGCAAGAAACTGAGATGGACTGCCCTCTGCAAACAGTTCACATGTGCTTGCTTAAAGGTATCTTAGGTGTCAAGCGCACCACTCCCAACTGGTCTGTGTTACGTGAGTGTGGCCAAGAGCTCTTGCAATTCTATTGGTTTCGAGCGGCTGTGAGATTTTATAATGCTCTGCTATGCAGTAATAGTAGCACTCTTGCCAAAGTCCTCAAGTCTGATATTGCGATGAGCACTATCAACAAGAAGTGCTGGAGTGCTGAGTTCTTGGATGCTTTTCATGGTCTGGAAAGGAGCGGTGATTTCCAACATCGCGTGAGAGCATTTCAAACAATCCCACAGTCAGAATTTGTTGTTGATGTGAGAGAGAGGTTGAGGAGTATCTGGAACCAGGCAAACCAGCTAGGCAACGAAGATCAGACGGACAAGGCTGCAAAATATCATAATTGGGTTGCTTTGTCTCTTAGGTCGGTGACTGTTGATGGACCGCCTTTTTCTGTATCTAGGTATCTGCATCTGGATTTGGACAAGCAAACACAGCGCAACGTGGCATATCACGCCATGTTGTGTCTTTGCCGAATTGGTGTCTGAGACTGTGTGTTTGAGATCAGACAGTTGTTGGTTGGAGTTACTTTACTGAGCCCGGAGTATTGTAGGGCCAGTTATTGAGAATTCCTATTTTCTGGCTTTGATTGTGGAACACTCGATAACCTTAAAGAAGAACCAAGGTCAGTGCTGCAAGATGGTAGCGTAAGCTCGGAGGCTCAGGGGGGGGGGAACAGCGTGGCAGCCGAACTGTGTGCGTGCGTGATGGGGAGCAATAAGGGTAAAGTATTGAAGACA
>LKMJ01002903.1_pt1 | contig 15881 bp, 18 predicted proteins | sample 643391 | NCBI WGS metagenome assembly LKMJ01 (sample SAMN04112250, study PRJNA286221) | soda lake metagenome | biome: soda lake; feature: Kulunda Steppe; material: water; isolation source: sample PL-Br10 brine of Picturesque Lake | place: Russia: Kulunda steppe | collected 2010-07
GCACCGTTCTTGTCCGCATTATCGTCCAGCCCACACTCAGGACACTCAAAACGTCCCTGCGTCTTACGGACGCCCCCGCAAGCACACCGATTGCACGTTTTCGACGTGTCGTATTCTCCGACCAACTGCACGACGATGCCTGCGTCATGGGCCTTGTACTCGATGTAGTTGAGCAGGCGGGCAAACGGCATTTTGTGGGTCTTGTCGTTGACGTACCGTCCCTTGTCGTTGTCTTTACGAATCCCGCCGAGGTCGCCCACAACGATGATTGCGTTCCGTTCTTCGGCGTCCTCCACGATGTTGCGGGCAATCTTGTGGAGACGGTCGTCCACCTTCCGCGCTTCCGCGTCACCGATGCGCTCGATCACCTGCTGTCCTTGTCGGGGCTTCGCCTTCCCGATGGACTTGCGTATTTGCTTGTAGTGTTCACGGATACGGCGCACTTCTTCGCCGTAGAAGGTGGTTTTGCGGTCGGAGAGGAACGCGCAGGTAGCGACCCACCGTGCGCCCATGTCGATGGCCAGCACGTCGTCGTACTCGTCTTGGACGGTCACAGACCGCTTGACGACGAGATGGACGTACCAGTCACCGTCACGGCGCACCAGTTCGCTGTCCCGAATATCGCCCTCACGCACGAGTTGTTTATCCTTTTGCGGGACGTGGGCGGGACACCAGATGGAGTTGCCCCGTCCCCGTTCGGGGTCGTAGACAGGGACTTTGACCCACCACGACGAGAGAACGGTTCCCTCGTCGTGAGCCACGTCGAACACGTCGTTGCGGAGAACGACGGGCTGTTCGGTATCGGGATTCGGGTCTTTCTGTCGTTGGACTTTCGACGCCTGTTGGTCGGTCGCGGAGTAGAGGTCGGCGTCTCCGCCGTGAACCTCGGTCTGGAACGCCTCGTACTCACGGGCGAGAAGGTCGGCTTTCCTGTTAGTCAGCGAGTGGAGTTTGACCCGCACCGTGGTTGAGACGTTCCGTTGCATACTACTCACCTGCTTGGGCATCGATGTACTCCTCGATGACCTCGCTGGATACGTCGCCCGCACTTGAGACGAAGTACGAACGCGTCCACAGCGACGGCAAGCCGAAGTCGAACTCGTCGCGGAGGTGGCGTGAGGAGTAGCCCTTGAGCTGTTGCATTATCTTGTTCGGGGCGAGTGTCGGGTCGCCCGTGATGAACAGATGTACGTGGTCGGGGCGAATCGCCAACTCCAGTATCTCTAACCCGAGTTCGTCGGCTTTCTCCTCGATGAGTTCTTCGAGACGGTCACGTACCTCGCCCTCAAGCACCGACTTGCGGTACTTCGGACACCAGATGAAGTGATACTGGAGTTTGTGAACGTTGGTACGTTCCCTGTCGAACCCACGAGGCATCGTCAGTATGTAGAAGTCGCTCACCTAAAGATGTTACGCAAGCATCCAACCCCAGCCGTGCCTACGGGCGTGGAGAGGTTCCCAGTTGTCGGCTTCATCCCACCCCTGAAGGGGTGGGCTTTCGCCTCGCTACCGCTGTAAGCGGCGACGAGGTGAAACGAGCCGTCAACGAACAGCTCGTTTATGCCCGGTACGACGAGGCGATCCGGGAGTACACTCGCATCCGATCAAAAATCGACGTACTTCTCGCAGAGAAACCGAAATCACTCTTGCTCGAGAGTCAAGAGTTTCGGGACCTCTGTTGGCGAGCCCACACGGTGAAAGCAGAGATCGCTCATCTGTTCGACGAACACGACGATGCGATACCGATCGACGAGGACGAGCTGTGAGCAGACAGTTACTCAGGTAGCGCCCACGTGAGTGGTTCGAACCAGACGGCCGCGACGAGAACCGCGAGAAAGACATACGAGCCCCGGATCAAGAGCATGGTCGCAATGGTCGGTTCGGCCCAGCGAGCGAGTCCAGCGACGATGGCGAACGCAATCGCTGCGAGGACCGTCCCAGGTGGGAACACGCCAGCCAGCGCCGCACCGAGGACGACCGCCAATGCGATAGCCATCAAGAGGTAGGCCATATCGACTGCCCGCTCAGGCCCGAGTGCCACCGCGACGGTTCGTTTCCCGATCGATCGGTCGTAGGCGTAGTCCTGTAAGTCGTCGATCACCTTGATTCCTGAGAGCAACATCAAGAATACGAGCGCAAACACGACGGGAACCGCCGTGAGTGCCGTCGTCTGGACATAAAAGCCACCGAGGATCGACAGCGCGATTCCAAGCGGGTAGCCGGTCGTCGCCGTCAACGGATTCGTATCGAGTTGTGGAGCATGGTGGTAGGCAATGAGCCAGGTGGGAACGGTCAGCCCAACGGCCACCCAATCGACTAGCACGAACAGGCCCACACAGGCGAAGAAAAACGTCGCCGTTGCTGCCCCGAGGCCGAGACGACAGCCACGTTCGGTCAGTGGGTGGTCGTCGTCTTCGCCCCGGTGGTAGAAGTCCACGTAGCCATCTTTGAGATGGGCCGTATAGACCGCCGTGAAGATCGCCACGACGTGAACGCTGGCTACCAGGGGAGCAACGTGCCCGGCCAAAATCGCGCCAAAGACCGACGCTGCCACCGGTGGCAACATGAAGACGGGATGGACCTGTGACCAGAACGCCCGCGCCGTCGCCGTTGCCCCAGAGTCGTGTCTGGCCAGAGACATGCCTCGAGTGACGGCAGACGGTCGTATATAACCAGGCGCTCGTGGCAAGCCTCCAGCCGCCGGTTCAGCGCGGCCCGACGACGTCCGAATCGCTCGGGCCACCCGCATCGTAGGCGGCGGCAAACGCGTCTAGCTGGGCCGGATCGTCAGCCCCCGGAAGCGGTCGATCAGCCGTTTCACACGCAGCCTCGACTGTGAGTATCTCACAGACGTGATCGGTCGTCGCCTCAGCCATCGAGCGGTAGGTCGTCAGTTTCCCGCCGACGATTGTCAGGAAGTTGTCGACGCCGCTCCCACCGGGACCGCTCCCGGGAACCGGCTCGGCGTGATCTAACAGGAAAAAATCCCGGGAGATACCGCGTGCCTCGCCAACACCCGACTCGACTGGCTCACCGGACTCGTCGGTGACGGCGATCGTCTCTCGGGTCTCCTCGTCTGGGCCGTACAGCGGCCGAACCCCCCACCAGCGGCGGCGCTCGGGTGCTCCGGCGATAGTCGGAACCATCGCAGCACACTCCTCGCGAACGCGCTCGATCTCGTGTTCGGAGATTTCGAATGCGTCGGGATCGTCGATATCGGTGCTCGTCGTCCCGAGAACCACCTCGTCGGTGTGTGGGACGACGATGTCGCCGTCTGCAGGCGGTCGACACCGGTTGAGTACCGGCAGGCTCGCCGGCTCGAGAGAGGGATCGTCGACGGCGACCATCACACCCTTGTTCGGTTGCATCTCGATCTCGATGCCAGCCATCGAAGCGACCTGACCGGCCCACGCACCGGCAGCATTGACGACGACCGTCGGAGTGATCGTCTCCTCGACCGTCCCACCCACGTCAACGGCCGTGATCGACCCGTCAAAAACGGTCATCGACTCGACCGGTGCCTGAGTATAAATACTTCCACCGTGGTCTTCTGCATCGGCTGCGTTGGCAGCGACGAGCCACGTCGGGTAGATCACGCCGTCTGGGACCTCAAGAGCGCGCTCGACATCTGGGGTAAGCCCCGGTGCCAGGTCGCGAGCCGCTTCCCCTTCGAGGTCGGTCACCGGAATCCCGACCTCGAGACAGGCATCGCGTTTCTCATCGAAGTAGTCGGGATCGTCCCCCGGCAGTTGGACGAACAATCCACCGGTATCACGGACACACTCACCCGCAATGTCGTCGAGAATCTGTCGCTCCTCAATACACTCTTTGGCTCCAGCTGCATCCGCTTCGGCATACCGGGCCCCGCTGTGACAGAGGCCGTGGGATCGACTCGAGGTCCCCCCGGAGAGGCCGCCACGCTCGACGAGCGTGACCTCGAGCCCACGGAGGGCACAATCGCGAGCGATCCCGATACCGGTCGCACCACCGCCAATCACGAGGACGTCGGTGTCCATGCTGGCTGCTATCACTAGCTGGCCTAAATCATCCATTCCAACCGAGAGACACAGTCTCGAACGTTGACCCACGGCTGTGAGGAACCGTCCGGTGACCGGGACACCTTTGGCGGCCCCGCACGCAATCGCCGATATGACCGTCACCTCGGTGGACGAGCTACTCGGCCGTGACCAGCGCAGTGAGGCGGTCGCACTCGTCGACGCCACCGGCCGAGAGTACGACCGCCACTGGTTCTGTACTTCGAGTCTGCAAGCGGGGAATTTTCTCCGGCACATGGGGGTTCGTGAAGGGGTCTCGGTTGGGGTCGTTGGAGCGGGCCCGCTCGCACTGCTCGCCTGTTTCGGGACGACACTGCTTGGCAGCCACACCTGGTTCGAGCCACCGACAGCCCTGACCGACCGGTCAGTGCGCACACTCGTCGCCCCACGGGCCGACCTCGAGGCGTATACACTCCCACCAGGTGCCCAGCGGGTCGCCTACGGCGAGCAACCGACAGCGCCGGACGTCCACCACTTCGAAGCCGGCCTCTGGGCTGAGAACCCCTCGTTTCCGCCCCACTCGATCGAGCCGACGACGCCGCTGCTCACCGATGGGGACCGATCGATCACTCACGAGGAGGTCCTGCAGACAGCCCGCACTCTCATCGACGAGTACGGGATTGGCAGTGGTGACCACGTCTGCCTCGAGTATCCTCTCTCGGACCCACGAGCCGTGATCGCCGGAATCATCGCTCCCTTGCTCGCCGAGGCCGTGATCGTGCTGGGTGGTGAGTCATCCGACTCATCGGCTGACGCCGAGTTCGTGGTAACAAACGACGACCAACAGACCAGAACCCATATCGACCCGACTACGTTCTCGATCAAGTGATAGGTCGTCCACGCGAAACGTCACACAGACGTCGTCTCAGTGGGCGTGGCCCACAAGTTCTTTTGCACGCACGCACCCTACATCGAACTATGTACGTCCGGGATGCGAAAAACAGAGAGGAGGTCTGGTTGTTGGATCAGATCGAGGCGATGGGTCTCGACGAAACAGCGTTTCGCTCCCGAGACTACGTCGTCGCCGTGGACGAAGAAAGCGGCGAGAAAGGTGGGTTCGGACGCATCCGTATCCACAAGACCGACGATGAGATCTGTGAACTGACCAGTATCGGCGTCCTCGAAACCTGGCGTAGCCAGGGCGTCGGTGCCCACGTCATCGAACGACTCGTCGAGTACGCAGGCGATCAGGGCTTTGAGACCGTCTACTCGCTGACCAGCCAGGGAGCCTACCTCGCACAGTTCGGCTTCGAGCGAATTGACGAGTCGGAACTGCCACCGGCCCTTCAAGACCGACTCGCCGCTAAACGGGACGGGATCGATCCCGAGGCGAAGCCATACGCGCTCGCTGTCGAGACCTTTTCAGTCCCCGAGCGGCTTCGAGATGCGTTCAAACGGGCTCCAGACGGGCGTGAGGCGGTCGACGCAACCGAGCAGCCCGAAGATTTCGGCATCGACCCCGACTCGGCGACGTACAAATACGACACTGGGCGGTGACCGTCCCAGCTTCGGGTGGTTCGTTTCGCACATTCGGAACCAACATTGAAGCACCGCCACAGACAGTGTCTAGCTAATGTTCGACCCCGAGGATCTCGAGACGATCCGCGCGGAGAAAGACCGGTGGCAGGCCGAGACGGTCGACCCCGTTCTCGAGCGCTTTGGCGAGCGCAAAGCCACATTCGACACCGACACCGAGGGTCAGTCCGTCGACCGGCTCTATACCCCTGCCGACGTCGCCGACCTCGATTACCAGAAGGGACTGGGCTATCCCGGCGAGCCACCGTATACGCGCGGGGTGTACTCGACGGGGTACCGTGGCCGACTCTGGACGATGCGCCAGTATGCGGGCTTTTCGACGCCCGAAGACACGAACGAACGCTACCACTACCTGCTCGAGGAAGGACAAAGCGGTCTCTCGATGGCCTTTGACCTCCCAACCCAGATGGGATACGATTCGGACGATCCGATGTCGGCCGGCGAGGTCGGAAAAGCCGGCGTCGCCATCGACTCACTCGCGGATATGGAGACCGTCTTCGATGGCATCCCACTCGATGAGGTCTCGACCTCGATGACGATCAACGCACCTGCAGCGGTGTTACTCGCGATGTATATTGCGGTTGGCGATCAACAGGGAGTCCCACGTGAACAGCTCCGGGGGACGATCCAGAACGACCTGCTGAAAGAGTACATCGCCCGGAACACCTACATTTATCCGCCGGAGCCCTCGATGCGGATCATCACCGACATTTTCGAGTTCTGTGCCGCCGAGGTGCCGAATTTCAACACGATCTCGATTTCGGGCTACCACATCCGGGAAGCCGGCTCGACGGCCGCTCAAGAACTTGCCTTTACGCTCGGTAACGGCATCGAGTACGTCGAAGCAGCCCTCGAGGCCGGCCTCGAGGTCGACGACTTTGCGCCACAGCTCTCGTTTTTCTTCAACGGCCACAACAACATCTTTGAGGAGGTCGCAAAGTTCCGGGCCGCTCGCCGGATGTGGCACGACATCATGGACGAGCAGTTTGGTGCCGAGGATCCGAAGTCGAAGCAATTGAAGTTCCATACTCAGACAGCGGGCTCGACGCTTACTGCCCAACAGATCGAGAACAACGTGGTTCGGGTGGCCTACCAGGCACTGGCCGCTGTCCTCGGTGGCACTCAGAGTCTGCACACAAACGGGAAAGACGAGGCACTCGCTCTGCCGACCGAGGAATCAGTTCGCACGGCCCTGCGAACCCAACAGATCCTCGCCCACGAGTCCGGGGCCGCCGATACGATCGATCCCCTGGCTGGCAGTTACTACGTCGAATCACTCACCGACGAGGTCCAGGCAGAGGCCGAGGCGATCTTAGCCCAGGTCGCAGATCGGGGTGGGATGCTCCGGGCGGTCGAGAGCCAGTGGGTCCAGCGCCAAATTCAGGATACGGCCTTCGAGCGCCAGCGAGAGATCGAAAACGGCGAGCGAATCATCGTCGGGGTCAACGAGTTCGAGGTCGACGAGGAGCCAACCGTCGATGTCCAGGAAGTCACCGAGGAAGACGAACAACGACAGATTGAGAGCCTCGAAGCCGTCCGTGCCGACCGGGACGACGAGGCCGTCGAGACGGCACTTGCAGCCATCGGCGACGCTGCCCAGGGCGAGGCCAATCTTATGCCACCGATTGTCGAGGCGGTGAAGGCCTACGCGACCGTCGGCGAGATCTGTAACATCCTCAGAGACGAGTTCGGCGAGTATCAGCCTGGAAGCGCCGTGTGAGAGTCGACTGTGGGTTCAGCTACTTGCTTGTTCGGCCATCTGTGGGTTCGCTCTCGCTTTCGTCTGACTCAGGAGCGTCGGCATCCGACGGTCGGTTCTCGTCGGTCATCGACCTCGCAGGCTCATACCGGTACAGCAGATCCCCATCGACGACGTAATAGGAATCTGTTTCCTCGAGTACTCGGCGATTGCAGTCGATCGCTACGTCGACGAGATCCGGCAGTGATTGCACCTCGATCTGTGACCGATTCCGCAGTTCGTCCGGAAGCGAGCCACGAGAGATCCATTCGTCGAACCGCTCGCGTTCGACACGGCGACGGCGCTTTGTGCGTACTGTTGGCGACGGAGCGAGTATATCACGGCGCTTCGCCGAGATGAGCAGACAGAGAGCGCCGAGAGAGACGAAAACGAGGAGTGCTGAACTCCCCAGACCGAGGCCGGACGTACTCGTCGGTTCCGCTGATGCGTCGCTTACGTTGTGGTCGCTCGTCCAGCGCTCGTTCGTCGGTCCGTCAACGTGGTAGACCTCCTCATCGGGATCAATCTCGAGCTCGTAGGTATCAGTTCGCTCGACGAAATCACCGTTTACTGTTCCGGTCATCGTGACGGTTGCGAAGAGTACGGTCTCGGTCGTTCCCGGTGACGCCCCGAGGCTCGCTTCGGCCTGCTCGGTTTCGTTTACTGCTGCTGGAACGTCAACGCGAAACGACGCCATCTGCTGGGTTCCTGGGCTGACGCTGTCGTCTGTTTCCGTATCGAGCGTCTCGGTGACCGCCCAGTGTTCGACCTCGTTCTCGCTGTCGACCGACCGATGGATCTGTTCGAGTTCTACGTCGACATCGACGTCACCGCTCGCCGCCTCGTAGCGATACTGGAACTCACCCTCGAGTTCGGGCGAAACTGCCATGAAGTACGTCGATCGGTTTGAAAGCTCAGTACCGACGTCGAATACCTCGTTCGGCTCGGTGACAACAGCGGCGTGTTCGAAGCCGCCGGTCGTCGACCAGGATGGGTCCGACGCGTCGACCTCGGTCGCCGTTTGGTCGGTGGTGAGAGACGTATATACTCCCCAGCCACCGACGACGCTCAACGCGAGGAGTGCCACGATCACGAGCAGTATCCACTCATCAAGTAGAGCACGTGCCCGCATAGCAAGCAGGCTACGTTGCATCGTCGATACACCACGAGTTCGGAACCACGTTCGCTGTTATGTACATACGGATCACCGATTGAAATCTCTCTTCTCAGTCCGCCGGCGCGTGCGAGTTCTGATCGTTCCACTCCCGAGGAGGACCGCAAACGGGAGTGTGAACAAGCCGACGATCGTCCCTGTCACCGCTGTCATCGCTGCCCATGGGTGGACCGCGTGGAGTCCACGGATAACCGAGGATGGAAGCACCGCAACGTAGCGATATTCCTCAAGCGACCGGAGGTAATAGCCAGTCTCGTCGGGTGCAGTGATCGAGACCATCGCTTCTGCTGACTCTCCAGGGTGAAGTGTCTCGTTGCCACCCTGGATGGTGATAGCTTCGCTCGCCGGCTCAAGAACCGTCACGACGGGCAATACCCCCCTGTTATTGAGTTCCCAGCGATGGGTCTCGGTGTCACCCATCGGGATCACGTCTGGTCGGTCAGATTCGAACTCCGCGCTCACGACCTCGAAGTCGGTCGGTCCCGACATCGCGAGCATCGTCCCAAATGTTGTGATACACAGCAGCGCCGCGATCCCGAGCACGAAGGCTCGAGTGGTGACTGTGTCTTGCCGTGAGCGGCTTCGGTCGCGCGTTCGGGTTACGGTTCCTCGGTCGCGAACGACCGACAGTCCGATGACGACGAGTCCGAACGCGAGAGCGAGATATGCCAGCCCCTGAGTGCCGAGTACTGCCGGCGTTCCCAACACCGATCCAAGCCGCCACTGCGTCGACTCGAGGCCACGCTCGACACGCAGTATCGCCGTCCCAAGATGTGGAATCGTGATTGGGTCGTCGCCTATTTCGACTGCCGTCGCGACGATCTGACCGTCGGTGACGTGGGGTTCGCCGCTTTCTTGATCAGTGACCGGATTTGCGTCACCCTCGGTCACGTACCCGTGTTCAGTCTCTTCGACGACACGGTGGGTGGTAAGGCTGCCACCGTCGATTTCCTGGGCTTCGAAGACGACGATATCATCTTCTTCAACGGACGTTGCACTCGTTGCCGGAATCGGGACGAAGCCATCACCAGTTTCGATCGTCGGCTCCATACTTCCGGTCTCGACGTAGCTCAACAGGACCGGAACGCCGAGGACAGATCCTGCAAGCAACGCGACGAGGACGAGTGCAACACCAGCTGTCGCTGCTCGGCTGGCGAGTGCCCGGCCTGTTGCGTTCGATCTCGTCATGCGAGCGCCGACGCGCCACCAGAACTCGACGCGAGGTCGAATAGTTGCAGCGCGCTCTATCTGAGAAAAAAGACAGTCGTGCTTTGGTATGATCTTGTTAACAGCGTTAATGAGCTACAAAAACTGGTTCTGTGGCCCTGTGCGGACGTACACGAGAGTCGTTATCAATTCAAAACCAATCGCCACTGGTCCGAGAACGACGTATAAACCACATGATGGTTTATCGAATTTGTTTGTGAATACAGTACACGCCGTCGAGGTCGAATCTGCCACGTTCAGCTAGCTGTTCCCGTAGTGAGTCTCTTCGAGCGCGTCGTCGAGCGCATCCGTCCGATCGTCCTCGATATCGACCTCGCCGCCATGTAACTCTTCGAACGTCGGTGCCGCTTCGTTGACGCCACCTGGATTGTCGACCTCGGCAGAAATTTCTAACGTCCAGTCGAACGAGTCCGTCGCAGTCCCTTCAGCAGTTTCGATGATAACGTCATACGAGACCGATTCGCCTGGGTCAAGCAGCGGATCGGGATCGGTTGGTACGATGAGCATGATGATATCCGGGAATACGAAGCTATCGGCGAAGATTGCCGTGTCATCGGGCTCGATGAAGGTGGGAACGTTTCCACTCAGTTCGGTAATCACGTCGTCTTGGTTTCCTTGGTTTCTGACCTCGAACACGTCCTCGAACAGCGTGACTGCATCCGAGTTGACACCGCTGCCACCCTGATGCTCCGTTCCGAAGTCAAGGTTCAACAACCCGTCGTCGTGTCTGGCATACGCGCTGGTGTCATGTAAGCCGAGATATGCGTCCCAGTCGGTTTCGATATCGACTGAAACACCGCGGTCGGCCGTCACACTCTCAACTGCACTCGAACCCACGAGCGCAGTACTTCCTGCAGCGGCACTTCCCATACCGATCATGAACGTACGTCGATCCATTGATATCCTCGTCTGTCGCGCGCCACCTGTTCGACCGTGTCAGCCGTGGCGCGTGTTCGTGACACCGCAGAAGATTCACTTTGTTAAGTGCAGAAATAAGCCTGAGAGGAAAAATAAATCGACGACAGAACAATCATACACGGGTATTCATTACTCGAATACGGAGTCCTCATAATAGATAATCGAGACAGGTTCTATCGTATATTTACACTACATTTCAGTCACGACTGTTGGCTAGTAACAACTTATTAATCTATATTTTCAAGCTCGTAATTATATGCTACGTTGTGATTCCCACCAAAGCACATGAGTCGGCAAGGAGAACTTCTCTTTGGGATAGTCATTGGTTTGCTCGCACTCGTTTCTCTCGGGACGAGTGGAGCTAGCTCGATGGCAGGTGAGCGTAGCGTCGAGGTCGCCGCTGCCGACGACGCCGAGGCGTTTCTCGAGATCGAGCAAACCACGAGGACAACGGCGAACGAGACGACAGTCGACATGACGATCGCAAATCAGCTTCCTGGCGGGACGACGCTCGAAACAGTGTACGTGAGCATCGACGGTGAGAGGGACGACCGCGGCCCCCTCGGACCAGGGGAGACGGTGACCGTAGCGGGCCTCGAGTGTGGGCAACCAGTTACGATCGATGCGTCCGGTCCTGACGGCGAGGTCTCACTCGTCCGTACTGGTGAGTGTTAGTGCGAAAAAAGCGGCGAGATCACTCACGACCCAGCCTGTTTTTTTCGACGGCTCGAGTAGCAGCCGGTATGCACTTCGATCACGTCGGAATCGCAACCGAAGACGCAACCGAACTGGTAGCGCTCTATGGTGAGCTCTGTACCCTCGAGGTCGTCCACGAAGAACAGTTCGGTGGGATGGAAGTCGTCTTTCTCAGCGTCGGCGAGGGCTATCTCGAGGTACTCGAACCCCGCGAGGAAGGGCCAATTGCCGACTATCTCGCCTCAAACGGGCCCGGAATCCACCACCTCGCGCTGGCGACTGACGACCTCGTGGGGGCACTCGAACGCGCCCGTGATCTGGGGGTTCGGTTGATCGACGAGGAGCCACGCCCCGGTGCCTGGGGTCACGAGGTCGCCTTTCTTCATCCAAAGGACACTGGCGGTGTCTTACTCGAGTTCGTCGAACACTGATCAGGTCAGCGTCGGACGGGAACCCCACGTTCGTCGAGGTGGGCTTTCGTCTCGGCGATCGAATACTCGTCGAAGTGGAAAATCGAGGCCGCGAGGCCAGCGTCGGCCCCGGCCTCGGTGAAGACGTCGTACATATCGTCGGGACTGCCACAGCCCGAAGAGGCGATCACGGGCGTATCGACGGTCTCACAGACGGCGTTGGTGAGCGGTAGGTCGTAGCCGTCTTTGGTGCCGTCGTTGTCGATTGAGTTGACAAACAGTTCGCCGGCCCCGCGGGCCTCGGCTTCGGAAGCCCACGCGAGGACGTCGATTCCAGTCCCTTCGCGGCCGCCTTTTTTTGTACACTCGAACCAGCAGGATTCCCCATCGACCTCGACGTAGTGTTCGCCATCTTCGTCGTACCGGCGACGGGCGTCGACGCTAATGACGATACACTGGCTGCCGAATGCGTTTGCACCCTGGTTGATAAGCTGGGGTCGCTCAAGGGCTCCGGTCGTGATCGAAACCTTGTCTGCCCCTGCGCGTAGGGTTTCTTTAATATCCTCGGTGGTTCGGATTCCACCGCCGACGGTCAACGGGATAAACACCTCGTCAGCGACTCGAGAAACGACGTTGAGCATCGTCTCACGGCCGTCAGCCGACGCCGTAATATCGAGAAACACGAACTCGTCGGCACCGGATTCATTGTATGCCTTTGCCATCTCGACCGGATCGCCAGTATATTTCAGGTCCTCGAAATGGACGCCCGTGTAAACCGCCGGATTCCCGTCGTCATCGAGGTCGACGTCGATACACGGGATGATTCGCTTGGTCAGTGCCATTCGTTGCGCTCGCTTCGCACCCGGGGTAGTAAAGCCGTCTGGATCGGCTACGCGACGGACGTGGATTTATACACGACTGGCCGTAACGTCGAGTATGGACACAGACACCGAACCGGCTGTCGATCACGAATCGGCTGCCGACATCGGTCACGACCTCGAGGCATCGCGGACGACCGCGCCGATGAGCGAGTACGATTCTCGTGCGGTGGGGATCGGGTTCGTCGTGATGGCTGTCGGCGTTGCAGTGACGTTTGGACTGCCGATTGTGGGTGTCGCGTTGTAAGCGTAGCCGGACCGCCGGAGCAACAAATTAGAAGACGTACTCGTCGTCGTGGCCCATCATTCCGTCGTCTTCGAGGCCACCACCCGCTGGATCTCCCTCGTTCATCGGACCGCTGGTTTTGTACGCTTTGATACCCGTCGAAATGAGGTCTTCGATTGCTTCTTCTCGGTTGACGAACTCGCCCCGTTCGACCATTTGGGCGATTTGCATCTCGAGATGCTCCGGTATGGTGATCTCTACTTTTGGCATCTGACTCGCGTTTCGGCGAGGGGGTATTTAGGTTTGACGGCGAGGGCGAACGGCCGCCAAATCCGGCGACGGCGGTCTATCGGCCGTGTCAGCAGTCTCCCGTTTCAACTACCAATCACGGAGTCGATCGCGTTTTTTAACGATGCTCCTGGTTGGGTGAGTGACTCGATCTGTTTACGCATCTTTCGCTGGTTGAAGTAACTTGCGAACGCGAGGATCGTCGGCGGCCACAGGCCAACGAACAGGCCCCGTTCGCGCTCGCCACGGAGGAAAAAGTAATACCACGCGAGTCCGACCGACGCGGCTGAGGCGAGAAACGCTGGTCCCATTGCTTGCTCGCCGACCTCCTCTGCTGGCTGGCCCGATACCTCCCGTTCTGTGATCTGTTGTCTGCTGGCCATACACGTGGGCCGTCGCCGAGACTGTACAAAGGGGTGACGAGGGTTTCGACAGGTAGGACGTGGCTACGGCCACCGTGATGATCCTCTTACTCTGTTTCGACCTCGTCTCTCGATCGGTAGTATCGGCTTGCAGAGAACCACTCAATCAGCTGTATGGTGTCCGTCTCAGTAACTCCTGAGGAGGTCGGAGTCGGCAGCCACAACTCCCGTGTGTGGACCGACAAAGGAGCCGATACGGTCGTTGCTGCGTACTGCCGAGATAGTTAGGCTGAAGACGCGTCGGTCCTGACGTCTGTCCGATGGACCACCCCTCGAGTGAGCAGCCACTGGCGGCAGACACGAGTTCCAGCGAGCTGGGGTTGGTGAGTGTCAGCCGTCCGCTCGAGGAGGTGTCGTTTGGCGCGATCACTGCGAGTGCAGACAGGTCACGGCTGCAGTGGGCGACGCCCGGAGGACTCGAGATCGTCGGCCACGGCGTCACAGCCAGGTTCGTTGCCGACGGCCCGGGTCGGTTCGTGCAGATACGTGAAGACGCCGAGACGACGTTTTCAGCCCTCGAGTACGATGGGCCAGCCGTTGCCCGACCGCGGGCGATCGGTGGCTTCTCATTTCACGACGGTCACGACCCGAGTGGCTGCTGGGACGGGTTTGAATCTGCTGCGTTCGTCATTCCACGTGTGCTCGTTACTCGGTGTCCGGACGGAGACACCTGGTTGACCGTTGTCGACTCCGACGAGGTGACAGCGAGGGCTGCACTTGAGGACTGGGCCGAGCAACTGGGTGGGTATCCGACGATGCGCTCGAGTGGCTCGAGTCCGGGAATCGCCGACACAGCTCGGACGACAACGCGAGACGCCTGGACCGAACAGGTCGACGCCGTCCTCAAAGAGATCGAGACTAGTCCGCTCACGAAGGTCGTCCTCGCACACGCACTGACAGTCGACCTTGCAGGTCCGATCGATATCCCGGCCACGCTCGAACGGCTCCGTCGACAGTATCCGAACTGCTACCGGTTCTTTATTGAACACGAAGCCAGCGGGACGTTCTTTGGCGCACCGCCGGAACGGCTCGTCTCGAAACACGGCACCGAGGTCGAGACGGAGGCGCTGGCTGGTTCTGTTCCTCGTGGCGAGACGCCGGCCGACGACGACGAGTACGCAGCGAGGCTACTGGACGACCAGAAGATCGCTCACGAACACGACCTCGTCGTTGACGCAATCCAGGAGCAACTGGCTCCGCTTGCGAGCGAGTTGATGATTGCCGACCCGACCGTTCGCCGTCTGGCGACGATTCAACACCTTCGGACGTCGATCCGAGCGACGCTCAACGGGGATCGCCACGTCCTCGACCTCGTCGAAGCGCTCCACCCAACCCCGGCGGTCGGTGGCGTTCCGCCGGAGCGTGCCTGGGAGACGATCCGCTCACAGGAAACGTTCGACCGTGGCTGGTATGCTGCCCCAGTCGGTTGGTTCGACGCTGCTGGTGACGGCGAGTTCGCAGTCGCGATTCGCTCCGGTGTGGCGACCGACGAGCAGGTGACGCTGTTTGCCGGGAACGGGATTGTCACCGACAGTGACCCGGCTGAGGAGTGGGATGAAGTGCAACTGAAGTTTCGCCCGATACTGGACGAAATCCGATGACCGCACCCAACCGATCGACGCTGTGGGGGCAGCTACTCGTCAGGGAACTCGTTGCCGGTGGAGTTGAGGGCGTCTGTATTGTTCCGGGCAGTCGGTCGACACCGCTGACCCACGCGTTTGCGACCCACGACCAGGTGACTGTCTACTCCCATCTCGATGAACGCTCGGCTGGATTCTTCGCACTCGGGCGAGCCAGGCGGACTGGGACGCCGACGGCGCTGGTCTGTACGTCGGGAACGGCAGCGGCGAACTTCCACCCGGCGGTCATCGAGGCCGATCGGGGACGCGTCCCGCTACTCGTCTTGACTGCCGACCGGCCGACCGAACTGCGAGACAGTGGTGCGAATCAGACGATCGACCAGGTAAAGTTCTACGGCGATGCAGTCCGGTGGTATGCCGAACTGCCAGCCCCGGCAGCCGAATCCCGACGCGTGCGGAGTCTCCGTACGACTGCTGCCCGCGCGCTGGCGAAAACCATCGGGATCGTCCCTGGCCCGGTCCACCTCAACTGTCCGTTCCCGAAACCGCTCGAGCCACTCGAACGACCGGGTGACTTGCCCGAAGCGTTCACAGAGACACTCGCCGGAAAGGGTCGAGACGGCCCGTTCGTCACGACCGCGTCGGGCCGGCGCGAATCCCCACCCTCGGTCTCGGAGCTCGCTGACTCGCTTCTCACAGCCGACCGGCCACTGATCGTCGCTGGTCCGGTCGA
>LKMJ01002905.1_pt1 | contig 15876 bp, 18 predicted proteins | sample 643391 | NCBI WGS metagenome assembly LKMJ01 (sample SAMN04112250, study PRJNA286221) | soda lake metagenome | biome: soda lake; feature: Kulunda Steppe; material: water; isolation source: sample PL-Br10 brine of Picturesque Lake | place: Russia: Kulunda steppe | collected 2010-07
CATTGATGCCTGGTGTACCTGATGCTGCTGATACGTATCGCATGCCCATTGATGCCTGGTGTACCTGATGCTGCTGATACGTATCGCATGCCCATTGATGCCTGGTGTACCTGATGCTGCTGATACATATCGCATGCCCATTGATACCTGGTGCACCTGATGCTGCTGATACATATCGCGTGCCCATTGATGTCTGGTGTACCTGATGCTGCTGATACATATCGCATGCCCATTAATACCTGCGCCAGACCTACAGTCCAGCGCAGGACCTCGTCAGGACGAAGGGTGTTGTCAAGACGCAGGGTTTCTTGGTCAGTTTGAACTGGACGATGCGTGCAGGGCATGTGCAGGGCCCTCAGAGTCAGTACTGCTGTGCCGCGCATGTGGCCCACACACGCAGGGCTCTCACACTTGCCTGCATGCCGCCTGGATCGGGGGCTCCGTGCTGGCAAGAGTGCTGGGCCACCAGGGGCTGCTCGTGAACAAGGGCGAGTACGATGAGTTTGGCCCCGCAAGCGTGCATCGGAAATGCGCATAGGGTCCGGCTACCTCTGAGCAAGGGCAATGACAAGGAATTTGGCCCCGTAAGCGTGCAGGAACTGCGCGCAGGGCCAGGCTGCTAGTGAGCAAGGGCGAGCATGCGAGGGGAAGTGCCCAGAAGCGTGCATGCTCGCGGTGAGCGAGTGCACAAGCGCAGCACCAATTGCACGTCTTGCGAGCATGGCTCGCAGAGGGTGATACGGTGTAGATCAAACCTGCTGCGTACACTAGAGCGTGCGGTGAATCATGCACGGACCTGCTGTGTGTACTTAAGCGTGATTAAAAGCCGCGGGGTTTTGGTTGTGAAGAATTACAGATCTGTTCCGAAAAGTAACAGACAAGTAACAAGTAACAGACAAAGTGGACAGCAGACGCGTGTTGTGCCGTGCACAAGAATATGAGCACCGTGGCTTGAATTGGACAAGGTGTGCACATAGCGCAGCGCTGGGATCAGGAAATTCCCTGAACAGGACCTTGCATGCTAGCAAGAGGAGACATGGGAGCATCCTCACAGTAAACAACACAGTATCGTAACAGGAGGTGCCGTGGACAGGGCAGCAGAGAATCACCCAGCTTGCCCAGCAGCCTGCAGGGCTGGGGCGCTGCATGCGGTACACATGCAAGGAGTCAGCTTTTGCATGTGCAAGAATGCTCTACTGCACTGGACCCTGCTAGATACAAGTTGACCGCCGGCCTGGTTTTGGGGCTGATTTGGCTGGTCATCACCAGCCAGCAACTCGTTCATGATGTCTGATATGAAATAGTATAGCAAGCCTGTGAAGGAAAATCCTTGAAGGAAAAAGCACGCAGTCCCTTTGCTCACATCACACTCCACATTGACTGAAAGTGACTAAAGAAAGAAAGAAAAACGTAGGCAGTGAAACACCCCCTTCATCAATTAAGTTACAACGGGTTTAGACTTTCAGCCTGATGCCATCAGTGGGTTGACTGCTGCCAGTCCAGTGGGCTTGCTGGGCACTGCCAGCAAGACAGGAAATACCCATAGTCTCAAAAAGAAAAAAAGTGATTTGTACGTCTGCTTCAAGAGAAACAATTTCATATCCTTAGCACTGATGTTGTCGTTGTCAAAGTAAAAAGCGCCTGTGTGACCAATGTAAGTTCTATCAGCCCATAAAATCAGCAAATTTTTATGCGAATTTCCAAGCAAGGGAATACTAAAAGGACCTGCTTTTCATCCTGGACATCATGCAAGTCACATTTGTCACAGTGCCTGTTGTGGATTTGCCAACAGCCAGTTTCAACTCTCAGGGTGGGCATGCAAGCGAAAACGAGCAATATTACAAAGCACATGCCTACTCAGATCCAGCTCTAGGTATCTAGGCAGCAAATGGGGAGGGCCCCGCACAGTGCTTGGCTTGAGAGATGAGGCCATCCATGTATGATGAGTAGCCAGTTTGTGAGCATGTGTCCTAAGGTCTGCATCATCCAATTCCCTCCATACCGCATGCAACTGTTTACGCAAATTGACCGGAAAGTCTTGTAGTAGAAGAGGGATTGCAGCCTTAAGATTGCGTTGAACGCAATTAGTATACCTATCATGTAGGTATCATGCATGTAGACCCTCACACGCCTCTATGAACTCCGCAGCCCAGCACCGTGCAGAAAGTGACTTTCTGTAAGAAGCACTGAGAGCAATATCTGCATGCACAATCTTCTTGAGCAAGCCACTATCCCCGCTAAGTAGAGTGTTAAAAAACTTGGCAGCAGCGCGGGACCAATAAAACAGCAAAGGCTCCTGTCCATGATCTCGCAACACAGCCCAGTTAGGCGTGGTTCTTTTCACACCAAGCACACGTTTGAGAAAGCACGCAATTTCAGAGCAGTCTTAGGGGCTCTGTGTATTATTAAGGCCGAGCTCTTCAAGGTGATTTCAAATATAAGAGGTTTATATGCTCTATTCAGAATAGACTACTACGACTCTGACTTTTCAGAATAGAGCATATAAAACTGTAAATCAGTCATTCTAAAAAGTTAAAGCATGGTCCTGCTAGGAGCAGCGAGGTCAACTAGCAAGTGCCACATTCTAAGGTAGGCTTAGGTTGCAAAGCTGTTCCCGGCAATCGAGGGCCTGCAACGTAAAAAGAGAGTGATACTGAGCAGGCAGCAAGAAGCACTCCCTCAATCCATTTACTTGAAGGAAACCCAGACTTAAGTCTGAAAAGGCACCATACGTACAAAGAAAGTTCTGCAGCTAGCAAAGAGAGGCCAGTGCTTTCGAGGTTGCAAACCTTGTTTGATGGAAGACAGGCATAGCATTTTCAAAAATTTCAATTCATCAACTTGAAGTTGATGAGGTGAATAACGCCCAAGGAAGATTCATGATGTGCACAATCTTCTAAGTTGAAATAATTCAGCCTTTCAGGCCACAAGTCTATAGAAAATGAGAAAAGTCTTTGTGATAGATCTCAAGACCAGACATCTCATATTTTAGGAGCTTTTAACACACACCCAAAAGAGCCCAATAGTAAACTATTGAATTACCAACAGCAGTGCTCCACCTACAAACAGAGTCGCCAAGTTGGTTATGTGGTCCCTATACACTTTGTAGCGCTTGAAGGCCAAGAAAGTTATCCATCATATCATGCTTCTTGGTGTGGGAGGCTCTATCTATACCTCACGTACTTTACACAATCTCAAAGAGCTCGGCCTTGATACACAAAAGCCCATAAAACTGCCCTCAAATTACATGCTCATTCTGTGCTCTACACACACAAACTGACAACAACTTGACGCGCTCTTTGAAAACCCAGTAACTCTCAAGTTCTTGGTCTGGAGCAGGGGGTGGCCTGTCACCCTCCAGATCCTCACTAATTCTTCCTTCTCCCTGGTGGAGGAGGCTCACAGCTCTTTGGGCCAACGTGTCTCCTTTTCTTTTGGAGCATGCCTAATCTCTCCCTCCAAACAAAACACATTATCTTTTGCTATTGCACAGGCACCCTTGTTAACCAAGAGCATGCTGTCCGCTTTAAAAAGTCAGATTGCTTGTTATGTTCACCACAGAGACAAATGTCTCCTTTTCTTCATGTAGCACAACTTGATGACAAAGAGCTGCGACCGGTTGCAAGATGGCACGTTTGAGCACCTTTGAATGCTGCAAGAAAATGTGAGGGATAGAATGCTGCCATGATGGTGATATGGGGTTAGGACGAGGGTGTTTCACTAATTATGGAAATTAGGCTCACTGTGTTAGCCTATTTTGTGTACCCCACCAAGGTGGCTGCTACCTGGGGTGGGCGATCAAAAACCTGAATCAGAATCAGCTCTTTAACTTGTATTTACGTTTGTTGAACATCATAGCTTGTCCTGCTTCGGTTTCTAACCTGTGGAGACGGTGACTTGAGCACTTTCTATATTCGATGGATTGTGCGGATGCTTGTGACATGCAAACATTTCTTCTTTGAGTCGGCTTTCACTGCACTGTACTGCTTATGGCTTGAGGGGTTTTGCCTGGTGAGAAACTTGTGCATTTGAGCCATTTCACGACCAGCTAGATTTCTGGAAAGGTGGCAAGCATTACCAGGGGTGGCACACTTGCAAGCAGGGAATGGCAGAAAAACCTGCGGTAACATATTTGCCAACTTGTTGCTATTTCATCACTAGCTACATTTCTGGTAAGGTGGCAGGCATTACCAGGCTAACACAATTACCAGTGCATTACTAGTGAGCCACTTAAGAAGCCTGGGCTTACTGGCGCACTACATTACCAGCGGGATTTCTGGTAAGGGGGCAGGCATTACCAGGCCACTGCAATTACCAATGGACATTACAAGTGATCTGTGTAGAAAGCCTGGGCTCTCTGGCGTATTCCATTACCAGCTGGATTTTTAGAAAGGGGGTTGGCATTTCTGAGGAACTTATTACCTGAGACCTTTCTAGTAATCCGAGTAGTTAACCAGGCTTCCCACAATTACTAGGCGATTGCCTCAAAATCCATATGTGCAAGAACATTACTAAATTCTGGCGTACTCCATTACCAGTCGGATTGCTAGCACCATTCACGGTGGTATGCCAAATTTAGACTCCATTTTCTTTCTGCTATGAGGCAGCCACTTGTAACCATAGGTCTGCCCCATTGGTACATTGAGGCAATGATAGTAATCCAGGATGAGCAACATGCCATCTTTAATTACTCACAAACACAGGTGGTCTCTCTCTGCAGGAAATATCCTCCCCTGTTCTCTCAGATAGGATCTCTTGACTTGTCTTCTTAAAAACTATAACAACCAGAGCGAGAATCAATATCATTTTCCTAAGCGAATTACAAGAAGCACTTGCTTTCTATGAGCAGGCTAAGGCCAGATGCTTTGTCCTAAAAATCTAAAATTACCAGAACATGCATAAAAGTTGCTTCAATTGAGATCCCCAAAGTCCTCTGATATTGAAATGACTATAATTATACACCTTTTCTCCCCTGTGATTCAGAGCTGAGATCCCTTTTGAAGGTGACATTACTTATCCAATCGCGAGTTCAACTTGCAGGTTGTGGAAGGATTGCTGGTGTTTGCACCTAACACATCATCATGTCCGTAAGCAGGAGCTCCTATCCTGAGAATCCATGAGGGTGTTATTTTCCTTTTTCGTTTTTGCCCAAGTTGTTTTGTAGACGGGGTCCCAACTTAAAAGCACGCAATTCAGCATCATTAAGGCAGTATTACAATTAAGCATGCATCTGATTATCGGAATACTTGAGGTTCATCTTGCAGGCATTGCTGCAACCGTTACTCATGACTACTTTCTGATAGCTACAGACAGTGAAAACTCAATGAGACAAATTAGAAAGCAGATCAGATACCCAGAATTGCACACCTACCACATCCACCACAACCTCCTAGAGGCTATCATCAAAGCAATCCGCAACAGTGTGACACTCTCCATCAAATTCTTGAAGTAAAAACCCACACATTATTGATAATGAGCGTGCTGATCAGATTGCAAAGCATGTGGCCAAACATCCTGAAGCTGCTGACATTGGTATTAGAATGGAGGGCATGAAGGTAACCCTTTTCATAACATCACCTGGCTTGCAACCTCCACAGATGGTCCAAACACACAGTGTCCTAATGCTGGCAACAGTAATCAACCCCAGCCTTACCAACCCCATGTGCGCTACCTCCTCAACAAACGCGACGCGTTTCAAGTACAAATGCATAAGGTCTACAAACTAGGCGACGCACAAACTGATACCAGCTACTACACCTAATACCAGAATTTGATCAAGAATAAGTGTGCTCACAGCAAAATCAGTAATGCCTTCTGGTCTACGCCTGCATCTCACAAAAGGAAAAAGAGACAGTTATCAAATACCAGTCTGGCACAATCTATAACCAAAAAACTGCTGTCCTTTTTAAACAAAATCCAATAGCCTCAGCTGTCCCACCTTCTCTAGCCAAGACAGTGCACTCCGCATCCTCTCAGGGTGCCAGCATCCCATCATAAGAAACATGATGATTGAACGCCACAGCATCACAGGCAGACTTATCACAAGAGCCATGAGCAAAGGTTCTCTAGGCTCCTCGGCCTGTTTTTTTCCACAGATGTGGGCAGTGCTGACAAGCATTGTATGTAAAATCTTCAAATACCTGTGTACAGCAGAATTCAGAGATCCTCAGGCTTGGATTTTTGCATTTTACCACAATCAAGACAGACTCACTTCTTGCCCTGGTGCCATTTTAGTGACTCCAAAGAAAACACGCAACATCAATTCCCAAAATCAACAGAATCATCCCAATGATCAAGGCCTTACTTAAAGGAGTGGATGAAGGGTGGGGGGCAGGGTTCTTTAGTGGCAGCCCCTGCAGTCGGACGTAGACCCCCAACACCAGCCACAGCTTACCAGCCCAGGCAGACTCGCCCCAAGGAACTCCCTTGGCAGCATCATACCACCCATCTCATTCAGATCAAGCACTGCAAATATACTCGCCCTGAGCAGCATCTCCCAGCTGCCCATGCTCAGCATGGTAGCCTTAGACGCAGAATCACAGGAGACCATGTTCTTCTTGTCTTTCTCTTAGGTGTAGGGGGTGTTTTACATTCCTCACACTTTGGTTCCTCTGAAGAGTCTAGGCCTTGATTCACAAAGAGCCAGGAAGCTCACTCTCAAACTTCATGCTCATAAGCTTTAAGCTTATGAGACAAGATGTGCAGACCGTCTGACCAGACGTGACCAGACGTTCTCTCGAGCATTCTCCTAACTTTCAAACTAATCAGGGGAGATCTGCTGGCTTGTCTGCTCGCAACCCTCCTGATCCTCACTGACCGCCCTTCCCTTTTCTGGTGAAGGGGCTTTTCTTCCCAAGTGGCCCCTTTTCCTTAATTGATGTGAGCAGCTTTTTTGCTGCTTGCGCGGTGCTCAGGTGCCCACTCTTATGTTAGCCGGCGCTGCCTTGAAGTGCTCTGACTCGTTTAAGTACCTCGGCATGACATATCACCAAACAATCAACATGACAGCCTCGTCTGAGCATGCAGCTATACCAATGCTTGCAGCAGCTCATCGAACGCGTGGGTTTGTACGGGACACTGCCTTATGTGACAGACCTATTGTTTCCCTTTGGCTAGCTATGGCATATGTAGTGCCTGCTGGTATGTATGGCTGTCAGGTTAAGAGCTCAGAGTTTTTGCCCAAAGGTGATGTATTTAGACCTACCCTCCAGACATTGCATTTAAATCTCTTAAAGGGCACCCACCCTAGGTGTGAAGCGGTCTGCGCCTAACTGGGCTGTACTATATGAGTGTGCGCACAACACTCTGCAATTCTATTGGTTGAGAGCTGCCATTAGATTTCACAATGGGTTGTTGTTCTCTAACAGTGCCACTCTTAAGCAGGCCCTTCAAGAGCATGAATTTCATGCAGACCTGCAGCTGGTGCCCCGGGCTAAAACATCTTGGGCTTCGGATGTTTTGCGCGCCTTTGAGGCATTGCGAGGCTGCAACACTTGTACACAAGCTTTCTTGCAGGGGCTCCCTATTTGTTACTCATATTTCAATGGGACAGTGTGGTGGGACATTGCTGACATGAACACTCTGGAAAGCGACAACAAACTGGTGACTTATCATTCTTGGTTTGCCTGTCCCCTCTTAAATCTTCAAGCTGATTCACGCACTCAGGTGCGGAATGGGGGTGCCCCCTTGATGCCTCCTCGCTATCTGCACCTATATCTCCCTAATCATGTTATGAGGATTGTGAGCAGTTTTCGCTAGCGAGCACATACTCTCAGGGTGGAATCCTTCATCTGGCGCGGTGGAAATGGCCACTGTGACAAGTGTTCCTGTCCTGCTCTTCAAAACGAGGTGCATTTTTTCACTATCAAGACTTGTTTGTGTGCTCTCCGAGAGTTATAAGAGGAGTTCTAAGAGTCTTAAGGTAAGGAAGTATTCGTTCCTTTTCTTCCCTTTCTGCCAATCCTTTCCTATGGACTCCACCTCCTCCTCGGAGGCCCCTTATATTCCACATACCTTGCCTAGTCAGACTGTCTTTGATTCTCTTTCTCAACAGCACAATAGACTCTGCCATTTCATTTCGGACATTATGGACTATTTTTCGGCTGGCGAAGACCAGCAACAAACCAATCAGTCTAACGATCTGGCTGGCGGTTAACCCTTAACTTAAAACTTTAACCCTAACTTGTAAATTGTAACTTACCTGCTTGCGTAGTATTTTTCTGTTCTCTTTTTGAGCATGGACCTCAGGAATCATATACGTTACAGGACCTCGACACACTGTGTGTCATGACACCTGAACGTGAGTCAGAAGTTTATCAGGGATGCAAGCACCTAGTGCACCAGACTGCAATCATGTCATTATGTGGTACAATGGTCAGGACCCATTCCGTGAATTTGTGATTTAATCGCTAAGTGGAACGCTTGTGTTTTGTCATGCCAGGTTATATAAGTTAGTATTAGTGCTACTAATAGTAGTACACCTGGATAGAAATTAGAAAATAAAGCAGCTCACTTACACTGCCAAGACTGTGCTTGCCTTATTGGCATGGAAGTAAGAGCAATGCCAGATACAAATCTGCCAGCAGCTCATTTTCCAGTTTTAAGTTGATTTGTCAGATCATCTCAGAAGGCATCGAGCAGCCTAAAGCCTTACATGGTGTGCTCTGAGTCATAAGTTGTATGGCCAAATTTGACGAAGAAAAACGGTGCAATGATTTCACCAATTCAATCCTATACGACCCAGACCAATGCAAGGTACAAGAATGTCCAGCTTATGCACAGTTTAACCTCTTGTGCAACATATGTACAGCATGAAATGTTGAACCAAAGAAATCCCAGCCTCGGTGCTATGTAAAGGGTGCTTGTATAAACAGAAGGCCAATGCACTTATTCACCCTCTGCTGCCACCATTGCACATATTTTATGCTGAATATGTGTGCATGCTTACGCATCAAGCCCATCATACTTGCAAGTGATGCAGGTCTTCCATTCTATTTAAGCAGGATGCAAGCAGGATGCAACCATACCCGCTCAGCAGTCTTATCAGCACGCACGCCTATCAACTTCTTATCCGTCAGACACTCATCACCTTGAAATCAACTGCCAGCTGACAAGGCTGTTTGCAATGCACATACAGTACTCTTCTCAATTGGCCCCACACTTATCACAAGGACGTCTCCGGGCATTTGTCAGGGCAAGCATTGGCAGTTCCAGTGCCTGTGGGCACAGCACTCCCTGCACACGCAACAGCATCAACCTCATAACTGCCATTGGTCATCTGGCCTGCCATTGATGACGGTCATCGGGTCCATATCTACCCTGGCCGAAGCTGCAAGGCCCTCATATCTGTAGTTCTTGTCGGGGTAGTGGTCGGGCTAGACTTGCTTGGGTATTACTACTACCCAATCACTCTAAGACACCACACAGCAGGCGCCTTCGGGTTTTTCTGTGCTGTCCATCACACCCTTGTCAAGCATTTGCTTCAGCCGGGTTGCCACCTGCGCAATCGATGCAGCAGGCAATGGCTTTTTGACTGAAAGCTCTTAAGATGAGGAACCTTGGCCCTACCCTGGCCAGTCCAAGAGGCATCATTCCGTTGCATGCAGTATTGGAGCAGCTCAAGCTCAGAGCTTGTCGCATGTGGCAATCCTTATTGGCATGTTTAAATTATGCATGTGCTTGGTTGCCACGTCCTTACAGCTGCCAACAGCGCTGCACCAGTGCGGTACATGATGCGGGCTCACCTCAGACATGGACGGCCTCTGCTGTGGGTCTTGTGCCCAGCAGCTGGCCAACAGCTCACGGAGCTCAGCTGGCCACTTCTCCCCTGCACACATCCATGACGCGCGTGCTCACTTAACCGTGTCAACTGTGCCATTAAATCCTCTTCTCATCTCAAAAAGATTGGAGCCATTCAGTCTTTGCTTAGGGTTGCAGAGCTGCAGGCATCAAAGAAGCTGCCCATGTTTGGCAAGTAAAGCGAGCCTTGCCGTACCGAGATCCCTCTATTGGCTGCCTACCTCATCGCTGCTCACCATCGAGAGCTGACCACCTGCCTTCTGATGAGTGCAGAGTAGCCACAGCTGCCATGAACCACCTACCAACAGGCGGACGGTAGCCACAGCTGATCTGCCGTGCATAGTCAACGACCTCCTCCGGCGTGCCAAGGTTGCTGATGGCGCAAACCACCAGGTACCGGTGGATCAGCTGCACACGGAGGAGGCAAAGGGCAAAGCTGGAAAAGCCCAGGCAGGTGAGTTCAAAAGTCCCATGTTGCCGACGTCGTCTCCTCTTCAAGTGCCTGGGCATGGGGTCCAACTTCTCACATTTACGCTCATGCTCACATCACAGCATGGCCATCCTTGTAACGTGTCCTCCCTGCCTCATCTAATCTTTGCCCCAGCCCTGTTGCACACCGCGCACCTCATACATCATGACGCCAAAAGAGAACACGTCAGCCTGCATTGTGCGGGCAGCAGCAGGACACAGGAGGACCATGTGTGATGGCTTAGGGTCATGCGCTTGTGCAGCACCAGCCTTGAGGAGTTCACAGTCCCTGCATTCACCCCTGTGCACAGCCATTGCAATCATTTTTGGGGGCATAGTGCCACAACTTGTTGCACCTGTCTGCCTCTCATGTCATACTCTGCGCAAAAAACAGCCATTGGGCGTTCTCACAAATGTTCTTGAGCATTGCAGGGCTAATTTACCCTGAGCTCATAGCCTCCAGCGCACCTTCTCATTGTAGGCTTCGTTCTTGAACATCTCAGGGCTCATGTACCTACATTTGATCAAGTGCTCTTTGCATGTTTTTATGGACTGTTTGAGAATCTTTGAGTATTGGCAATAATTTAAGTTGTAAGCATAAGTGATCAGTACAAATAACTTACATGTAGGACCCCGTCTGACCGGACAGCTGGTTGGGGGGATTGAGCATGCTGGAGTGCAGCAGCCTGCGGTGTACAGTATTTGAGTGCGCGGACTTCGAGCGCACAGTATTTGAGTGGCACAATTTGTGAGTGGCACTGTGTTTGATTGCTCAGTGTTTGAGTACGCAGTGGCCTTGTGAGATGCGTGTGTGTGTCTCGCATGCACAACTACCTTGAGTCAGCGAGAATCATGAGTGCGCAGTGGCATCATGAGGTGGACCAAAAAGCGTCATCAGTGGCATCATCAGTGGCATCATCAGTGGCATCATCAGTGGCATCATGAGGTGGACCAAAAAGCGTCCCCAGCAAGTCTGACCATTGGGCACAGCTGCCTTGGTTTTGGATGAGAGCCAGTTCTTGGTACTAATGCTCACGCTCATCCACTGCTGCAGGGCACATGGGTGTGTGTGCAGGCAGCGATGCCGTCCACGCGCGCATGGCGCCGCCTGCCATCCACACTTGTCACGATGCACAGTCATTGAGCAGCGCCCCATAGGTCCCCAATACTTATGGCTGCCGTGCCTTTTGCGCTGAGCGCGTGCTCAGTGTGCAGAAGCATACCAAGCTAGCTGCCAATGCCGGCCTTTATAAGTGTCAGCACCAACAAGGTTGGAGCAACAGGGGTGTTACCGTGGTGAGCTTAACAAAGGGGGGGCCCAGACGACGTGGCCGCTGGGACGCGCACCGTGAGCTCTTGGGCGGCGCAGTGGCCGCGGCGAAGCCCGTGCCCTGCCGCTTGTCCCCGCGTGTGAGTGTACCCATTCGCTTCATGGCTGCCTGAGTGGCGCCTGTCAGCTCCTGCTGCACCTGCTGGACGGTCCGCACACGGCCGCGTCAGGTCGGTCAGCGCAGGATTCAGAGGCACACCTGGGTATCCATCCGTGCATGCGTGTGTGGGGGGAGGCCAGGAGGGGGAAAGTATAGCTAGGTCTGCATGGATATGTGCAGGGCGCATGCGTGCTGGAGGGCAACCGTGTCCAAGACATCCCAGTGCCCCAGGTTCCAAGCCGGCAGTCCCCACGAATTGCATAAAGCATGAACTGCAGCTCCACATCCAGCTGCTGATAAAAATCGGGAAGCCAGGCCCTCTCTGGGGCGGCTCACAAGTTGGCAAGGCAGAAAGCCTGTGGGCGGGCTGTCAGTGACGCCCCGATAAAGCCTTTGTCACATGCTCCATAAGCAAGCAGGCCAGTCAAATGGTTGATCATGTCCATGCCCTTTCTGTAGCTTCACGCAGGGACTCCATACCAACAAGGCACAGCTCAGAATGATCTGGAAGTTATCTCAGTGATGAGCAGGACTAATGAGGTACGTGCCCTAATGCCATCGTACAGTAGTCAGGCACCCTGTTCCAGCACATTTTCACTCGTCAAAATCAGAAAAAATTTCTCTCATATACATGTTGCTGAGGGGACAAGACGAAGCAGGGCTAGCATTTTGTGTCAGCAGTCGGAGGAATACAGAGAAGCACAAGGAAAGGGCCGCTCAACTCTGCAGACCATCCCAGCACCTTTTCAGTCCCCTGTCTACCTGATCCACTTGCTAGTGCTTGCCTACGGCATCAATTCAAAGCTTGCCTTTGACATAGATCTAATGGACCTTCCATGGCATCGCATCAGGGATGTAACAAAATGCACTTGCCTGTGCTTGGGAGGTGCCGGGCGTCGCAGTAGGTGCAGCACTAGGTACGGTCTTCCGGGCATTCTCTTTGCGCACAAATGCAACCAGGCCTGCACTTGTGCAAACAAGATATGTAAGCTTTGTCCAGGATGATCCATGCATGGTATGCAGCAATGTCTGCAGCATTTTAAATGGCTGTACAGGTTTGTGTGTGTGTGCGCGCGCGCACGTGTCCAAGCGTGCGCAGGGTACGTGTGTTGGCAGCCGCTCATATCCCAGCTATGCATTGTTGGCTATTTCCAGGTACGCCAGAACCCTTGCCTAAACAACGCACGATTTCCACTCCAGGCCCTGCCGGAGTACTGGTCATGCACGCATAAGCAAAGACTTGAAGATGCCACATGGACATATGCCCACTATGGCAGTAGAGGGGTCACCGGACATGGCTTCCATGGCAGCAGGCAGCCACTTTATACGCACATGGCAGTTGTCATTGCTGCCACCTCCACCAACATTTGAGGACCTCAAGTTGAGATATGACCGCGACCCTGGTTTTCTCTTTAGGGGGGTTAAACCCCAGAATGTTCCGACCTGAGCCATAGCTTTGCTTTGGCTCAAGGCCCACAATCTTAATGGGAAGCCTGTATCTGTCAGTCTGAAGTCACCTCAATAAAATCTTCTGCACTTCTCAACACTTGGGCCACAAAGGTGAGCACATGCTGCTAAATAAAGCTTATCTAAGTGTCAACAGAAAGAAGCCCTTGAGTCAAATCCCACACACAAGTTTTTGCCACCAAGTGCATCGATCCTCATGACAATTTACCAAAGTCAGCGAGCTTGGCAATTTTGTTGGGCGGCGTCTGCTCCTCGGAGGTCAGCAGCACGTTCTCCTGGGTATGCAAGTTGAAATCATTTGTGAGATGCATAACATGCCATCCTGGCATGGATACTGAGAAAGCCGACATGCTGGAGTAATGCATTGTCATGGGCAGCAGTGCTGCGCACTGCACTTGTACACAAGTTGGAAACTCCTGAATGCGCCTGTACATGTGTGTGTATGTGCACACTCAACCTCAAGCAGGTAGGAGCCTATCTCTTTTTGGTGCCCCGTTTACTTGCCCCATGAGTTGGCACTTTTAGGCTCTAACCAGCGGTGTTTTAGGTAACAACCTTTATGTGCCATAACGGAACATACAACAGGCTGCTATACCCAGCATGCTGAGGAGAGACTGCACCTAGGCATCTCTGCTTGTGGCACTACTTATGCGCCTTCTGATAAACCTATGTCAGCAATTCTGTGTCATCTTTGAACGTGGACAAGGTGCTGTGCAAAGAAATGGCACAGCACTCACAGGTTGTACAGAACTCACCAGCTTCAGGTCGCGGTGTATGACCATGGGGATGGCGCTGTGTAAGTAAGACAGCGCCTCCGCAAGCTGCATCAACCATTCCAGTGCCTGCAGGGCACGCGTGAGGTGCAAGGGCGGAGATTTCATAGGCCTTGCCAGCATCCGCCCTTTACAAGGTATGCATGCATCAGTTTGATGTCGGTGTCTCTAACCGCAAGCCTGACATTAACCATATGCACACATACCATCTGATTGTGACCGCAGATGAGAGCTGATCGAAATTGTGAGCTCATTCCTCGATTGTCTGGGTGACATTAGCAGTGCACAGGTAAAAAGAATGGAATCCAATAAGAACAACTGGAAGGTCACCCGTCTCAAGCGGATGTGACTTCAGGGATACCTTGTCCTTGTAACCCTCGTAACCCTTGTAACCCCGGTAGGGACGTAAGGATATGCCCCAAATATTTGCATATCAGTCTCGCCAATGAACGAACCAATCCAAGCAACCACGAAGCATTGCAACCATTAGCCATTGCAGGCATTCTCATGCCCTTGATTTGCATCTTTTTGCCATGCTAGCCTTAGCAGAGCGAGCACAGTGGGCAAATCAAAAAGCCTGCGCTTACCGCAAATGCGCCCGCCCTACCAAGCATATGGCAGCAGCTCATTTCATAGCAGTGCCTGAGGCTGACCGCACATTCCTTGCATAGAGTGCTAATTGGGTTCAGGGCACTGACCTGCTTGTTGGTGTACACCACACTGTTGGGGCTCAGCATCTGCTTGGACACCAGGCCCTTCAGCGTGCCCCCACCCATGTATTCCTGCATGATGCAATGGCAGGCAGTAAAAAGCGAGGCCCACCCTTACTGCCACACACTGGGGTCTTCTCTGGGGAAACACTGAGAAAGTTTGGATGCATGCACTTTAGGGCCCTGAAAGGGTCTGCAAGTGGACTCGCGCCTCTGTGCACAGCATAGCCATTTGGGACGGAGGGAAAGGGAAACAAAGACATGAGAACACTCCTGTTTGCAGTCTTTGGACAAGGCCCTCAAGGCTTGCTGTGCTTGGTTCACGCAGGGCAGTGTCCCCAACCTGTGGGACAATCGTGCGTCCTGGCTCGTGCCCCCTAAGACGGATGCTTCCATTCGTTGCACACATATGACACTCGTGTGGCACACATATGACACTTGTGTGGCACACATATGACACTCGTGTGGCACACATATGACACTCGTGTGGCACACATATGACACTCGTGTGGCACATATGACACTTACGTGGCACGCATATGACACTTACGTGGCACGCATATGACACTCGTGTGGCACGCATATGACACTTGTGTGGCACACATATGACACTTGTGTGGCACACATATGACACTTGTGTGGCACACATATGACACTTATGTGGCACGCATATGACACTTATGTGGCACGCATATGACACTTGTGTGGCACATGTATGACACTTGTGTGGCACACATATGACACTTATGTGGCACGCATATGACACTTGTGTGGCACATGTATGACACTTGTGTGGCACATGTATGACAGGCGTTTAGTACAAACTGGGCGGCGCAGGGTGGGAAGCGCACCTGAGCAATGAACATGCTCTCCTGCTTGGCCTTCTCAGAGGAGGAGTCATTGAAACCTGGACAAAGGAGGACAGCCAGAAAAATTGCCGGTGGTCCACACGGCCAAAGTTTTGGACGTATGCTCGAGTTCATGGACTTATCAACACATTCTGTTTTGAGCTCTGCAGTTTTAGGCAGGACATGCCAAGGGGGCTCAAGGCATGAAAGACAAAATCAAGCAATTCTGTGTCCCACAGCTTCCTTGCTCTCTGGCAAGCCTACTTTTCCAGACTGCTGCTGCTGTTTACCAAAGCGCACCGGCTTGCCCACACATCCCCCCAGCCAGCCTAGGTCCACACATCCCCCCTGCCAGCCCAGGTCCACACATCCCCCCTGCCAG
>LKMJ01002906.1_pt1 | contig 15874 bp, 19 predicted proteins | sample 643391 | NCBI WGS metagenome assembly LKMJ01 (sample SAMN04112250, study PRJNA286221) | soda lake metagenome | biome: soda lake; feature: Kulunda Steppe; material: water; isolation source: sample PL-Br10 brine of Picturesque Lake | place: Russia: Kulunda steppe | collected 2010-07
ACGCCTCTGTCCCAGATTCGGGGTTTTGCCATCGGATATCGGAGGCCTGCTTGGGCTTTCGGTGTGACGCGGATTTTCAAAGGGCTTTTTAGCACGTTCGCCAAGATAAGGACAGTGACAGAAGCCACGGTGGTCAGGGAGACGCTGGAGCAGTCGGTTGCGGACATCGAACCGTCTGCATTTCGCCAACGTCTGGAGACCATTCTCGCGGATATCTCGTTGACGCCCGCTGTTCTTACCGTCCGGACTGCTCGCGCGATCGAACCGTCGGCTGACGTGGGTGCGTGTGCACTTCGCGGGGCCGGCGTGCAACTCACCTTCGAGGGACTCCGGTTGACGCGTTCGATACTGCGAGAGCAGCAGTGGGAGTCGACAGGTGGCCGGCAGTCGTACTATCTGGACTTGCTCGCCGCCGCCGTGCTCGTCTCTCGGGGCTACTACTATCTCGCCGACACCGGTGTTTCACAGGAGGCGGTCGAGGCCGCCCGGCGGTTCGGCCGGTACCAGACCTACAACCAGAACGGGGACCTCTCCAGCGAGGAGTACTCACTGGAGGGTGATTTCATCACACTCGCCGTCAACGCTGGCGCAGATATCGCGTTACAGACAGTCCCGGGTTCTGTCACCGCGTACGGTGAAAATCTGGCACACGATATCGGCACCGAGCCACTGGCTAACCCCGAGACCGCCCTTGATGGTGTCGAAGAGCGAATTACGACGCTCGTCAGTGTTCCAGATGCCACAGAGGTCGACGAGTACGACGAGTAATCGTGACTGGAGATAGCGTGGTTACCACCCACACCCCGCCAGCAAATCGAAACGTTCAAAGACCAATCGCGGCAACCAACTGTTGCGCGCCTGGGTAGCTTAGCGGTAAAGCGCGTCCTTGGTAAGGACGAGAGCCCGGGTTCAAATCCCGGCCTAGGCTCTAATTCTCTTGTTCAAAGCCTAAGACGACATTCTAACCCAGTTATCCAATCTTGTTTAGTGTATCTCGTCGCTCCTTATGGGACGGTTGCTTGTACTGCAACGTTGATTTGAGCGACTTATGTCGGAGTTGTTCTTTTGCCTGCGCGAGGTTTCCTGTGTCGGTCATGTGCGTTCCGAGACTATGGCGAAAGCTATACCAAACAATTCGTCGATTCGTCCGATCGATCTCGGCTAACTCACAGAGATTGTTGAGAATCGTTCGTAAACTCGCCGAGGTATATGCATTCCCTTGCTGGTTGAGCCACAGCGCCTCAGTGTTATCATATTTTGAACGAGCGGTTCGCTGTTCAAGCCACCGCTCAAGGATCTTCACTGTCTTTGGAAGCAGACTTACGCTCCAGTTTTCGGTGTTTTTCGCTGATTGCTCCTTCGGAATGTGTAGTTCCTGTTTCTCGGGCCGTATCCATGAAACTCGCGCGCGTTCTATTTCGCAGGGGCGTAAACCAGCGTCAAGTGTCGTATGAACCAACGATGGAACCTTCCAGTCAGTGTTGAGTTGTTCCCAGTCCGCTGGGACAACCTCGTCTTTTGGTTTTCCAAGTCGTTGTGCTAGATAGATTTTCCAGCGTTCTCGTTCACTCGGCAAAAGACTCCCGTAGGATGGGATACTATCGTATTCAAGCGCAGCTTTTCGGAGACGCCGACGCTCATCACGAGTGAATGCATCAGGTGGGTTGTAGTCACGGTCTGTGAACTCTATCGGTGAATCCCATTTTTCACCGTCTTGCGTGTCTGCTAGCCACTCGAAATACCGTTCCAGTGCATTCGCCATTTTGCGCTTACTGGAGTCACTGTAGGCGTCCCCAGTCTGTGTCGTGATCTCGTTCCGTGCTAATTGCTCGATGTATTCATCAGCCTGTTCATGAGTTGGATGTGTGGTGTATCCATCCATCTCCCAAATCCAGCGCAGAAATTGATCAATCCGTGATGCGTAGTTCTTTACTGAATCTTTAGAGTACCCCTCGTATTTCTCAGGATTTTTGCCGACATTGTTCAACCATCGATTCAGATCTGATCGTTCTTCACTGTAGTCGATAGCTTGTCGAGTATTGAGATGTCTTAGGGATGGTTTGGGGATATTCTCGAATCGATCTGGATCTTGCATCAAATGCACCGACTGGATACACGAGAGCCAGCAGATAAATTTGAAGGGTCTGCTATAGTGAAATAATCTAGCGTCCTTACCTTTCCATTCACTATCACTTTCACCCTACTTGGCGAGGTTTTTATTTTGTTACTGTCTAACATACGCCATGAAAGAGGAAGTCTGAGTCAAATAAGGTGAATCCAATGAGAGTATCAGGCAACATCCGTGGTGTTTGTCCACATTGTGGTGCATCTGTTCCGGAAAGATGTGTGCTCATCGAATACAAGTGCGACGGTGAGCATGCCTTTTACGCTGAATGCCCGGAGTGTACTGCAGTTGGCCATCCAGTCTGAGTACCATGTCCACACTCGACGTTGATACAGAGTCAATCGCTGCATTTCATATCGACGATGAATATCTATTTAGTCACTATTTCGACCGACGAGATCTCTTTACTGAACTCAGTGAGTATTATGACGATGAACACTATCGCTTCGAAATCCCAGCCGATGATTTCGAATCAGTTCAACAGCTACTTGAAGAGAACTACTATGATCTCAGCGTCGTAGAGGATCCAGAATCCTACTGTGTCGTTATCAACAAATACGAGGAATATGCTGACATCTTACGGAATTCGGTTGTAACATGGGAGCGTCAAGAACATCGATTTTTTCTGATGAAAGACAAATTAGCCGTGAAGGAAGCCGTTGAATTAGGGGCAGACCGACTCTCTGAGACAAAGTTCGTGTTTGGGGTGTGAAAATGACCCGCATCGAATAATTCTAATCCAATTTGACGAGTCACCTGACCGACGGTCGTCTCGCCGCACTTTTGACTCGCTCCCCAAGAGATCAGATCGATACCGACTGACCCAACGAACTTCCGCGGACTCTGATATTTGGTCTCGCTGTCCCAGTAGTCCTCGTCAGTGCCGAAAAATCAGAGATGATCATCGTCAAGGCAGATGCAGGCTTGACAGTTAACTAAAATTTTTCGAGCGTTCGGTCTGATGACGATATCCCGCCAGAAGGAGATCAGATCGGATTAGAATTTGACGCGGAACCGGTAGGCTGCATACGTGATGAGTTTCACAGGAATTCGATGATTCTTTCTACTCACCGTTCGAGCCAGTAGTGCCAGTCTTCCATAGCTTGCTCGGTGTCATTGCTGGCTTCGATAGGCTCCAGTTGCTCCAAGGGGACGCCGAATTCTCGGTCCATCCATTCGATGGTGACGAACTGCTGACGGAGGGATGGTTCCGACGATGGCTTTCCAACCACCCGAACCGTTTCGCCTTCCTCCAGCGGAGAGACTTCCTGCTCTTTGATACAGCGCGCTTCGAAAGGGAATCTCATCGTTTCGTCTAAATAAATGTGCCATCCCATCGCTTGTTCGTCGGGCGTGTACGCATCGACGATGATTTCCATGTTGATTCGCTCCTCTCGTTCTTCGTTACGGTCTCTTGCTGTCATGGCTCACCGCCAGTGCGTGTATGAAACGCCTGTCCCGATTTGAACTCGGTCAATTCCTCGATACGGTCTTCGAGTTCCTCTATCTCTCCTCGAAGTTCTTCAGCTTCTTTGCCTTCAGTGGCTGCCAGCTGGTCTTTGAGTCCCTGAAGCCGTGTTTCTTTGCGATCTTCGTCAACGTCTGCCTTCCTCACATACTCGCTTGTCTCAATTTCGTACACATCATGCTCGGAGAGTTCAGTCACTTCCAGTGCATCGTCTACCTTATTCCTGTCAACACTCATTACGCGCTCAGGTTCGAGGCCCTCCTCCTCCAGCATATCCAATACTTCCTCGTCGTTTTTGAGTGAGCGGTTCCGACGCGTGGTTCGCTGAACGGAGCCGAACGGCCCACTCACAGGACGATCATGGTGGAGCCGATCAAGAAGCACATCGGCCACATCCTGACGAAGATCATTCGCGTTCCGCTGGACATCCGAGAGAAGCGTGTAGAGATTCACCATTGCATTCGTTTCCATCTCTTCAATGACGTCTACCTCATGGCGTTCAAGTGCGTCAATGAGCAGGAGAGCATCCGCGTACACGTCCAGTTCTGGCTCGGTGCGTTCCTCTTTGCCTGTCTCTGATTTACCTCCAGTGTCGAGTAGCTGACTGTCGGTCGGACCTTCTTTCTCGACGATCACGCCACGGTCTTCATTGATCTCGAAGCGCGGATGGACGCTCAGGATAGCCGGGTACGGATCAGCATCGGGTGGGAGTCTGTCGAGTTCGAAGCCATCGTTTTCTTCGGTGATGCGGCGATACAACGTCTCGAACTGATCCCGTTGAAGCGGCTGTGTCTCTTCAATCTCACGGTCAAGGAACTTGATTACGATCCGTTGCTCTTGGACATCGCTGACACGGAAGCGGTCGTGTGAAAGCGGTGTGAGCAGCGTCGCACCAGTGGGTAGATCATCCAATTCGTCCAAGAGTGTGTGCCACGAGACACTGAACGGCATACTTCAACAGTTGAGCGGCGGTAACAAAATCATCTTGGTTAGCCGACTCAGCGGGCGCTGCCAGGCCCGCCACTGAAGAACCACATCGAAACCAGAGCAACATCTTTGTGAACTTGTAACGAACCCTTAGACATGGAGGACTCCGATACCTCACAGGTGCGAATTGAGGATCGGGAGGACGTGCTTTGGTTCTTAGAGGCTCACGAAATTGCCTTGCCGGATGGGTTAACTATCGAAAAAATCAGAGAGCGTGGTGCATGGTGGCAGTTCGGTGAAGACAGCTTCAGTTTTCGGCTCGAACGGCATCCCTCCCCATTCCTTAGTGCATCGATGAGTGGAGGACCGACGCCCGCACGCTGGCACATTCGAACCCGCTATCACTACGATCTGCCGACCGAGGAGTGGGACGTGACAGAACTGAGCCGCGAGTTCTCGTTCGACCCGATCCTACTAGTCGATCACGTGTTTGACCGCGGGGCGACACGGGATATCTGGCAGAACGCGATTGCACGGATTCAGGCTGCCGACGATCCCGAGGCTGTGTTTACAGAGGAGTTCAACCAGTTTGTCGAGGGCTACCGCAAACAGTGGAGTGATGTTCCTGCCGAACAGCGCACCGAGATGCTGGCTGTTCTTAGACGGGCAGCACGCCGCCGAGCTGATCTTCCTGTCGCTGCTGAAGACAACTCCAACTGATCTCCTAGTCGGAAGCCATTGGAATTCCCTCCCGCTAACTCGTTATACGCGCCGCGTGGACTTGCGCACCCGACGAGTCCTCCTTGATCCAGGCGTTCTGCCGGACTGAGCCCCGTTCTCTTCGAGCCCTATAACATTTGAGCCGTTCTTAATCGGCTGTGTCGGAACCAGTCCCTCCCATTTCAAATGGATTTATTGAGTGTTCACAGAGTCAGGTCGGAAATGGTCCAGTTGTTCGGCAGGCTGTTGTCGAGTCCATTCTCGGTGACGAGTTGGCGAATTCGTCGTTCAACGTCGTCATGCAGGACAAACTCATAATCAAGTTCTTCTTCCCAGTCCCAATAGCGTGGGATCATTGGTGAGAAATTACTCACAGCGCCTGCGGGGGCATCCAAGAGATAGCGGGTTTCGGAAATCTCTCCACCTGGCTGAGGAAGACGCTGTTGAATCGAGTCATCACGTGTGATTCGCTCCAGCAATTCGATAGCCAAATGCTGGTCTGCGTAAAACGCATGTTCGAGCATCGGGTTCACGACGAAGATATCCGTTGCGGCGTGATCGTGGATGTCGTCGGCAACCGAGTGGTCGGGGTGTCCAATTCCCCATCCGTAGGGATGCATTCCTTCGGTGATGAAATCGTATCCTTCTTCATCGAGCCGGGTGAGAATCGCACGGAAGAACTCCAACCCAGTTACTGGAAGTGCTTCGATATCGTTTCTGACGCGTGTCCGTATGAGGTGCCGACTCGTGACATTCTGGAGAATCGTCGTCACGTGGGGTAACTCATCTGCCGTCTCTGGATGGTACGCATCGAGAAACTCTGCGAGAAACCCCCATCCTTCGGTCTGTGTTGCATCGTCCAAAATGGTGATGAGTTGTTCTCGATACGCGCTGGAAATACTTCGATAGCGGTCGGATTCCCCTCTTTCGTGTGCTGACCGAAGTTGCGTTTCGTAGACTGCTATTGCCTGATGGGTGGCACTCAACTCCCCATTGTTGATTGACACCAATAGCTCATCCAACTCTTCAATCGTTCCTTCGTCAGTCTGTCTTTCGACTACATCACGCTCCTTCGCAGGAGTCTCGGCTACACCACCGTCATTGGTTTCCGATGTTTCGTTTGCAGGACAGTCGTGAAGACGAAGCCGAGACAGTGTCTCGAATTCTTGTCCGCAGTCCTCACATTCGTGGCTCATTACCAGTCTGTACGTCGAACCAGCGGGTAAGAACTTGCGATTGGGGCAAGTAGTTGCGTAGTGAGGAATCGAGATCCCTTTGCTCCAGTCCCGAATTCCCCATATCAGCGTACCGTCGTCAACGGACACTAAAACAGTTCGCCTCCAACAGCAGGATATGAGTGACACGTACGCACTCAGTATCACCATCGAGTCATACGAGTACAGGGGTGAGTTCTATCTCGTCGGCAACGGCTACGACACGGGGGAGGAAGTCCTAAAACATGTGGCGGCCGATCATATTGTGGCGATGAAACAACGCCCGCACGTCGCCGAGTATCTCCTTGAAACGCTCCAAGATGGCGAGAATGTAAGCAAGTCCGAGTACCAGCAGACAGATCCAGCAGTTTCCTGTGGCCTTCATTTCGATGTCAACCATCATCGATTTCGCTTCTGGATTGACGATTATACAGTCGATATCGGGAGACAACCGACAAAGAGCGACCTTCGGTCAATTGCTGAAGACCTTCCGATGTAGCCATTCCGGGTATTGTCTGCTCCAGCAAGACAACTATGTGCCAGTCAGTATGTTCCCCGTACTGAGCGCTTACTGGCACGAGAATAATTCCATCACAAACTCACTCGAAGGCGCCTCAACAGAACCGATCAACCGATTTAAGTCCCGGAACGTCTGCCAGTACTTCTCGCACTTCAGCATCGGTCATCGGTGTGGTAAGTCCCATGGTCACACCTACGGTGATGGCCGTCGCTGAGAGCTTCGGATCGAGACTGTACAACTCGTCAATCGTTACATCAGCCGTCTCCGTGGCTTGCGCGAGACGCTCCTCCGCGTCGGTAATGAGGTCACCGTCTGCCCCGCATGGAATGCGGATCGTCACGACAGCAGTCGTGGTCGCTACAACGTCGTTGTCACTGGTGAGTGTCATGTTGTCACCTCTGTTGTGGAGCGCCGCACGGGCAGAACCACGAGCTACGCTCCGAATACGCGAGGAACGATTCGAACGTCCGTCTCGGTCCTGGCACGACCGCGTGATACCCGAGTTACACCACTCACGCATGTTGGAAACGATAAAAAGACGACACTACGCTGGTTCAACCGCTTCAATGTCATCAATAATCTGCATCGGCGTCTCGGCGTGTTCGATGAACGTGAGGACGTTCTCCGACCAGCCGGAAATGTTGTAGACGTTCTCGTAACCTTCCGGCGTTACCAGATCGCCGTAGGATGCAAGATCGATAAGATATAGCGCGGTCTCCGACGTGACTTCGTCCCGATAGGCATCGAACTCTGCCTTTACTGTCCGGTCGTCACGGGGTCCGAACGGTGTACTGTCCCAGATCTGCATGTCCGTGAAGACGACGATCCGCTCGACAGCCTCGTCGCGTTCCCGAAGGTATTCCAGTGCTTTCCAGCCGTTCGTGGAGTTTCCGACCTCCTCGTCGATTCCGAGTACTGCCTGTTGGCGCTGCAGGACTGGCGTTTCGACGTGCATCGATACGGTCTGGAAGTCGTCACCGAACCCACCGACCTGTGAACCTTGTTCGGCGAGTATCGCGCCGAACAACGCGCCGATTTCCTTCAGTCGGAGCGTACTGTTCCGAGACAGCCGATGATCCATCGACCCCGAGAGGTCTACAGCGACGAACGTCTCCCCGAGGTCGTCGGGTACCTTCTCGACAGCAACGTCAATCGCATCTTCCAACCACTGTTCGACTGCCGGTGCTTGCACATCGGCGTCCTGAAGCGCGTTGTAGGCCTGGTAGTATCGGAATGGGTACAGCGGCGCATGCCGCACTGCCTCTACGTCCAGATGACCCACGACTGTCTCCTCGTCGAGACCTGCCTCAAGCATATTCCGGAGATTCCGGATCGACGCGAAAATCGGTAGCGTGTACTCGTCATCCTCGATGAGCGTCTCCCACGCGTCTCTGGTGTTGCCACGCTCGGAGATCACTGTCTCCCACGTGTTGGGCGACGGTACCGGTTCGATGTCGGGATAGTCGTCGAGGTCGCCGCGCATGAACCGCTCGAACAGTTCCTCTTGTTCGTCGTCAATTGGCTCAGGGTGGACGCGGTTAAACACGTCGTGCAGCGTCACCTCGCGCCGCGACAACTCGTACTTACCGAGGGTGTATGCGTCGGCCATCGTGACGAGCGCGTCTTCGATACCGCGCCGAAGCGGCCACGGTGCCGTGCCACCGAACAACTGGTCGTGGACAGCGAGGGCAGTCGCCGTCTCGTCCATTCGCTGGATGATTGCCGGTGCCCACTCGCGGATGAGCGATTCGTCAGAGTCGTCCTTGAACCGGTCGTCGTTCGCTGCCAGAACGAGCAGTACCTGCGGGATGTCTCGCAGATACAGTTCCCGCCGTGCGTATGCCGCGAGCTGCAGGACGAACTCCGGGTCCTCGTCAGCCGCGGCGTCGAATCGTCGGACGATAGCGGTCAGTTGTTCGTCGTCGGGCTCGTAGAACGACTCCTCCAGCAGTTGGTTGATCGTGCGCTTATACAGTGCGAGTCGTGGGTCGGCAGGCTCGAACGCTTCCCCACCTTCGTAGTTGGTGGTTCGCGTCGCCTGCGCGACCGTTTGCTTTGGCTTGTTGAACTCCATATTACCACCCGGAGCCGCAACAGGCGACCCCGAACAGGATGCCACTCACAGTAACAGCGAGCAGCGAACGTCCCCGGCACGATTCGAACGTGCGACACCTGGCTTCGAAGGCCAGTGCTCTGTCCAGACTGAGCTACGGGGACACGGTGGCCGGGAAACTACTGGAGCCACAGCAGCGTGCTACCAAGTTACACTACGGTGGAGCAACGGAATTCCACCGCCGGGATTCGAACCCGGACTTCTGGCTCCAGAGGCGAAGGATGGCTCCAACTTGACGGCCACGTGATGAGTGTTGGCGACCGGGAAACCGTCGGGGCGGGATCCGGTGTCGGAAGCACCCTCGTGCTTCCTTTGTCCGGGATGTTCTCGATGGACGAGCCACCGACAGGATTTGAACCTGCGAGTTCCTGGCGAAGCAACGCCCCGACTCGACGGTCACCTGAGATGTGGCCGGGGAACTGACGGAGCGACGGGCTATGACTCCCGGTGTTGCCTAGCGGGCTGAAGGAACGCTCCATCTCGACGGCCACGGCAAGAGTGGAACCAATACCGGCATTTCGACGGCATCGATTCCGAAGTGCTCCCGAGGGGAATTGAACCCCTGACCTCCAGCTCGAAAGGCTGGTGTCCCTCGCCAACGGGGACTCCGGGAGCCTGGCAGTTCATATCTGTGAAGCACACAGTCTCGACGCTCGGGGAAGGGCTCGAACCTCCCACGACCGGGGTAACAGCCCGGCACCCCCGCCAGGGGGGTCTCCCGAGCAAACCAAGGGCCTGACGGGAATTAGCAAACGTGGAATGCTTGCGATCTACGTCAAGGACGAGGAATCTCTTGGCGATTCCGAAGGATTCGACGGGATTCGAACCCGCTACTCCGCCTGTCGGAACGTTCCGAGGACGCGCTGCTCCACTTCTTCGTCCCGGTGAGCGAACTTCCCTGCGCAGGACTTGTCACAGAACGACGCATCCCACGGGTTGACAAGATGCGTCTTATTCCGGGGTCGGTCGAATATCTCGCCGCACTCCGGACATTCTAAGACGACATATGTCCGTCCCGGGGAATGTTCGCGGTTGTGGTCCGCGAGTGTCATCTTCTCCAGGTTCTCCGGCCGATTATCCCGCTTATTGCCGTTCTTGTGGTGAATAACCTCGCCGTCACCAACGACCTTCCCGGTCGCCTTCCAGTATTCGAGATGGTGTTCGGGACAGTACCGACCACGATACGTTTTCCCGGGATAGTCGTCGGGAGCAACGGCTAGATTATACTCACCGTTCCGCATGGTAAGGCATAGCCGAATTAACGCTATAAAACCTTCTACCGACCGTAGAGGGATGAGTGGGTTTCGAACCCACCTATGACACAGGTTAAAAGCCCGCCGCGGTACCGGGCTTTTTTTCGCTCCGTGCCTATCCTCATAGGGTCCGGGCCCGCATGCTCCAGCCCGGATTTGAACCGGGGGCTCGACCGTGAGAGGGTCGTGAGTTTGGCCGCTACTCCACTGGAGCGCTGACCTCGCCAAAGGGGCGGGCAGGATTCGAACCTGCGTGGTCTCATTACAGGTGAGACGAAGGATCTCTCACCGTCGCATCAGTCGCCCGATGAAAACTCGGTGAGAGTGCGAATACTGGGCTCTTCCACCGCCCCAAGTCTCTCCGGCACGACTCGAACGTGCGTCTCCTCCTCTACAGGAAGGCGTCGTGGCCGCTGGACCACGGAGAGACATGTCGCCGCGAGGATTCGAACCTCGGTAGGACCTACGCCAGCGGTCCTGAGCCGCTTCCCGTTGTCCACTTGGGTACGGCGACGCGAAACACAGGGAATCGTGTGCCGGTCACACGACCGGCATGCCGCCACCAGGATTCGAACCTGGGCAGGACCTGCGCCAACGGCTCTCAACCGTCTCCCGTTGACCACTTGGGTATGGCGGCTCACCACATTCCGTGGGCAGGATTTGAACCTGCGAACCTCTACAGTACGGGTCTTAAGCCCGCTGCCGTTGGCCACTTGGCTACCACGGATCATGCTGACGCCGGGAGCCGGATTCGAACCGACGACGGGTGTTGCGTGAACTCACCGTTCCGCTCTCGAGGCGGACGCATTGCCGCTCTGCCATCCCGGCAAAGCGCCGTGTCCCGGAGTCGAACCGGGAGCCCGTTTCCGGGGCTGACGTAGCAGGCCAGTGGGGGCACCCATCCCCAGACACGGCACGAGTGAGCCGACGAGGATTCGAACCTCGGTCCTGTGCATCCAATGCACAGATCGTCGGCCGCTGGACCATCGGCTCACAGACCCGCCGAAATCGGCAGGTAGTTATGACTCGATACGTCTGTCGTAAGGCAACCATGACCCTCTCGGTCGTAGTCGCCTCTTCATCTGAATGGCGTCCTTCGGGGATTCCCCGGGAATACCGCATCGGACCATGCAGGTTTCACGCCCTGCCGGGCTCAGTCCCGTCCGAGGGACGGAACTGCCTGCCTCGATGGGTATCCCCACGTGGGATACCACGCATACGCCGACGCCGGGCATCGAACCCGGATCACGACCGTGACAGGATCGTATGCTCGCCGAATTACACCACGTCGGCACGCGTGCGATGATCGCCCCGGCCGGAATCGAACCGGCGACCTCCGGATTCAAAGTCCGGCGTCCCTCGCCAGCGGAGACTCCGGGGCTGCACGTCGCTGTCGCTATTTCTGTGGGGAAATGTACCAGCGGTTCTTGGTGCGCTCAGCGCGCACGGAACCGCGCGTTCGTCCTGCTGTCGGGAACGAACGGAAGCCAAACCGCCGCGAGCATTATCTCCCGCGCCTGCCCACTGCTGGTGGACGGAACAGTCGCTGGATGAATGCAGGCGGCAACCCCGTGTTCCCTCGCCCCGAACGGGTAGTCCGTGTGGGGGCCAGGTTATGCGGGTGTAAGTGTCCGGACATCGCCGGAGCGCGTCACACTTTCGTGCTCGGCGCAGACCCAGCGATTTTCGTCCAGGCTCTTCACACGCTGATATTGTAGGTACTCGCCGCCCACGCGAGCTGCGGCTAAGAGTGAACGAGCAAGCCGCGGGGTGAGGCGAGTACCCATCATGGTACAGGTGGTCTCCGATTGAAACGGTGTGTGAGACTTCAGTTACACATCAACGTGGCAATTGTATTAACTCTAGTTAGTGTATGTGACACATACACAACCTACGCAGTGACAGAAAAGCATCTTCAGCTGCTGCAGTCGTCTCGCATAGTTCGGTGATATTGGAGTGATTTTCTGTTGTCTTCTCTGTTGAACTGAGACTACTTATGCAGAGTTTTAGTTCATCGATTTTTATATAATTTATATGAGTCGCTTCCGCAGACAGTTTATCAAGTTAGCACTCCACACGTCCAGACATGGCATACCGGTTCGTCCGTGCACAACCTAAGCGTGATCGACTGCCTGAACTGTACGACCGACTGGACGACGGCGAGATTGCTGAGATGGATCCGTTCGGAGACGCAATGACGAAAGCCCTGCAGGAGGCACGGTTTGATCCCGAAACCGGTGAAGCCGTCTGGGTGGAAGAAGACTACTGCTCGCCGCCACTGGCGATGGAGCGAGACCAAGTGCTCGACGAGTACTTTGACTCTCTAACCATCGTCGATGAAGACGTAGATGAGGCAGCTGGCTGGAATCGCATCAATGACTTACCGAATCTCCGGGGACAAGTGCTTCCCGGCGCCAGAGACTAACCCACTGTCCGAGAAAAACCAACACAAAGTAGTACACATCATGCGAATCACTGACGACACTATTCGGGATCTCTGTACTGATGTCGTCTATGAACGCGGTGAGACGTATCTCTCGGAGGGTCGCATCCAGCAGCTGTCCAGGTTTGACGACACGATTAGGGCTACCGTCAGGGGGAGCCGTGACTACGACCTACATCTAGATCTCGCAACGGATGGGTTTGCCCCACACTGTAGCTGTCCGTACGACGGACCTGGCGACTGCAAACACGTCGTCGCAGTACTCTTACGACTCAAGAACGACCTGCCAGACGATATGGCTCCTCGTATTGAGTCCGTCCTCGACGATGCCGACGCTGACGAGCTTCGAAAGTTTCTCCGTGAGGAACTCCAGTCCAACCCGGCGTTCGCAAACCGATTTTTCGCTTGGTTCGGTGAACCGGCTGCACAGTCAGTGACCGAAATCCGCGCTGACATCGACCGCCTGTTCGATGAGACGAACCCGGAGTATCCAGTTGTGTTCGATCCAATCGATTTCTCGGAGTTCTTTAACCTCGCAGACCGCTATCGAGAACAAAGCGAGTGGCAGTCAGCTGCGACGGTGTATCGAGCACTCGTCGAAGGACTTGACGACAATATGAACCACCTTGATGGTGCATACGACCACTTCGCAAACGCGTTCCAGACCGCACTTGATAATTACGTGGACTGTGTGGCAGGCGCCGACCTCACTGCCGAAGAACAGACTACGGCGCTTGAGTTTCTTCAGGATCGGGCGGCATCGGGAACGCCCCACCTTCGTGATCGATTCCAGAAGGCTGCGAACGAACTGGTGGACCAACTCGATTTCGAGCAGTGTTGAGAGACCGTGTGCAAAGATAGAGAGAGTTCGGATTGGGTGTCCAGGATTGGCAAATATATTTTGGCTATGAAACTGAATATGTGTGCTTACTTCGTTGGTAGAACTATGACAGATGGCGCCCGCGACGATGACCCACCCCCATTCGATAGCTCGTTCGAAGACGAAGACACGAAGCAACGGGTGTACGGTGCGGTGTTGCACGCCCGAGATCCGATGACTGCTGCCGAGATTGCCGAGCTGGCAGACTGTTCGGTGGAGTCAGCGCGGACACACCTGTCTTTCTACGCTGACCTCGGCATCGTCGTCCGGCACGACGGCCGCCCGGTCAGGTACGAACGCAACGACGATTACTTCGAGTGGCGACGGGTGAACGAACTGGCGCGGGAGAACACTGTCGAGGAGTTGCAGGCCAGCGTGTCGGAGTTGACCGAGGGCATTGAGGAGTACCGCAACGAATACGACACGGAATCACCTGCCCAGTAACGTCCTCGAGTTCGGCGCGGAGCAGGTTGACGACGTGTACGCGGACCTTGGCGATTGGGCAACCGTCATCGAGGAACGTCGCCTCCACGAGCGTGCCCGGCGGAAAACCGCCGGACAGACAGCCCCCTCACACACCTATCGATGGGACCAGTGGATGACGGTGCGAGTCCCGCACCAATCGACCAGGCCGTGCTGGAGCGGATACGTTCGTGGTTCTGAGGGCAGCGCATGTTCACATCAGCGGAACTCGTCGAAGGCGGGAAACTGAGCCTCCGCGTTGAGGTGTCCCGTGACTACTACCCCGATGAAGCGTCGGCCCGCTTCGAGATTCGCTGGTACCGCAACAACGATTTCACGATCCACTACCAAGAGGTGCGGCAGGAGAGATTTGACTTCAATAACTCAATATAGATCAATAACCAAAGAGAATTAATATTTTTAACTTAAATAAAATCTAATATGCCAGTAAAAAGTGGCGCATCACACGCTTTGGCTGGGATAATCGTACTGCTTACGGGGCCTCTTGTGAGGGAAATGTGGTTAGAAATTGTCAACGGACATGATGTGATGGTGGCTATCGAAGCTGCTAGTAACGTTGTAGCGGAGCATCCATATATTCCAGCCGGCAACGAGATCGTCGGAATAGTACTCACAATCAGTACGCTCGTCGTACTCATCTACATTTGGGGACACGCGTATCACGTCAAACGACACGGTTCGTCATAGGTTAGTAACACACCACATGGGGTGAGCGTCAAGACTGATAACCAGAGACAACACTACGTTGCTGGACTACTTTGTTCCTTGGCTACTCGTTTCTCGGGATAGTAAAGAACATTTCTGCTCAATGATTTGCCCAGCAATCATTTACTCATGGGCAGACTCCCAAATTGAAACAACTTAGAATGAATATATAAATTTTATTGTTTGCTACGATGTATGGTACATTATCCAAAATGTGATGCTTTGATTGAAGCTATAGGAGAAATCAAGTACGTCATTTTCGATGACGAAGACGGAAATCGGGGATTCACGAGACAACAGGTCGTCGCCTGTAATAATTGTGGCGCTGCGATAGGCGTCAACGGATTCGAGGGATTTGACCGACAGCGCCAAAAACGTAAGGAAACGATACTGAGAACTACTGGAGAAGAGAAAGTAGTCACGTCTCTCTGGCGGTGTCAGATTTGCAGTGGGTCGGAGGCCACAGACGTTGAGAGTGCCAGAGAGTCAGCACTACAACACCACGAGGGTATCAATCATATCGTCGAGATTACCGTATTCGAGGAATAAACTGGCACTGATTAGAGTTCCGAAACAGAACGGGTCGAATTCTTCACGATCTCTTGAATCATAGAATACGAACGGGGAATGAACCATCGGTGAGTAGATTCACAGAAGTTCTATAACGTCGATAAGTGCCTGTAATCCAGAGGTTAATTCACATTCCTAATTTCATATAGATAGATATTCTAACGTTAGTTTTATTCATTAGTTGGATATAATTCGTCTATGGCATATAATTTAGATTTATTCGAAGTATTCGTAATTTCCATCCCTTCGTCAGAACGAGTTTTGGGATACATATTCACAGTAGGTTTCATTGGTGGTGTGTTTTCGGCCTTCGCGTTCTTTGGAGTGGGTGACTTGACGATTTTTACAACCGTCACTATTGTCATCGGTGTCTTCGTTCTGCCGACAGTGATTGGTGGTGAATTGATACACTGGCTTGTTCCAGCGTACCCCAGGAATTGGGGATATTACTTG
>LKMJ01002907.1_pt1 | contig 15872 bp, 12 predicted proteins | sample 643391 | NCBI WGS metagenome assembly LKMJ01 (sample SAMN04112250, study PRJNA286221) | soda lake metagenome | biome: soda lake; feature: Kulunda Steppe; material: water; isolation source: sample PL-Br10 brine of Picturesque Lake | place: Russia: Kulunda steppe | collected 2010-07
CGTACCGATGATACTTGTGAGACATACCCATATGTCGCCACGTCGTTGAATACATATCTCCGTCCTCTACCCGCGACTCACAACCAGACGCGGTTGAAGTGTCACGCCGATTTCCACGATCTGAGAATCGACGCGAATATGTTCGCTTATTTTTATAGTCATGCCGTCGCTGTACTTGCATACGCTGGTGTCTAGGACCACTACCGTATTATGGTTACGAGAAGCCCCGATCGAACCATGGTTTTTTGATGACAATTTGGCTTCACACTTCGCTGAGTACCTGCCACCATCTGCGGGGGGAACATTCACAAAACTGCCGCCGAATGCGTGCTGTATGGCTGGCGTTCAGGTGCTAGAGGCGGAGATGGAACTCGAAGAACCGATGCTCGTCGAGGGGTTTCCCGGGCTCGGGCTGGTCGGCAAGATCGCAACCGACCACCTCATCACCGAACTCGATATGAGCCACTACGCAAGTGTCGACTGCTCGGGTCTCCCACAGGTCGGGGTGTACCGCGGCGGCGATCGAACCGTTCGGCCGCCCGTTCGACTCTATGCGAGCGAGGAGCACGATCTGCTCGCCTTACAGAGTGATACGCCGATCGGCTCACAGGCAGTCGAGCGTGTCGCCAACTGCGTCACCGGCTGGATCACCGAACAAGCAATAACGCCGATCTACCTGAGCGGGCTTCCCGCAGAGCGGGAGAACCGTCCCGCCGTCTACGGTATCTCGACTGGCGACGCCGCGACGGAACTCGATCGCCACGACATCCCCGCTCCACCTGAAGACGGTGTCATCACTGGCCCGACGGGTGCGCTGATTAACCGTGCCGCTCAGAAACAACACGATGGGTTTGCCCTCGTCGTGGAATCGAACCCACAGTTTCCCGACCCCGAAGCTGCAAGCGCCCTGCTCGAAGATGCCATCGCCCCCATCACCGACCTCTCGATCGACGTCACTGCGTTGCTCGATCGGGCCGAAGAAATTAAACAGAAACGCGAACAGTTCGCCCAGCAGATGCAACGGATTGGAACTGATGAGAGTTCGCAGGCACAGCCGCTGCGGATGTATCAGTGACAGCCGTAGATTATTTTCGCGCCTGAACTGTGCTTCCGCTTTCGCAAACCCCTTTCGGCCTCGTCGCCATCTCCAGCTATGAGCGATCACCAAACCAGCTATCCGACAGCAAACGGAATGCCGATGCTCGGGCTTGGGACGTGGCAAAACGCCGATCCAGACCAGTGTGCAGAAAGCGTCCAGACGGCCCTCGAAATGGGATATCGCCACGTCGACACCGCACAGATCTACGAGAACGAGGCTGCTGTCGGCGAAGGAATCGCTCGCGCCGACGTCGATCGCGAGGAGGTCTTCCTTGCGACGAAGATCTGGATTTCGAATCTCGCCCACGACGATGTTATCGAGACCGCCCACGAGAGCCTCGATCGACTCGGCGTCGAGCACGTCGATCTGCTGTACGTCCACTGGCCGGCCCGGAGCTACGACCCGGAAGAAACCCTGAAAGCGTTCGGCGAACTGTACGAGGAGGGGTTGATCAAACACGTCGGTGTGAGCAACTTCCTCCCTGAGAACCTCGAGACCGCGATCGAGGCGTGCCCCGTGCCGATCCTCGCAAACCAGGTCGAACTCCACCCGCTGCTCCCCCAGCCCGAACTCCGCGAGGCGTGTGCGGCCCACGATGTCGAGGTCGTCGCCTACTCGCCGATCGCCCGTGGCGCAGTGTTCGACCAGCCAGACATTCAGTCAATCGCGACGAAACATGGCGTCAGCGAAGCCCAGGTGAGCCTCGCGTGGCTCCGTAAGAAGGGTGTGACAGCGATTCCGAAAGCGACCGGTGAAGACCACATTCGTGACAACTGGCAGTCGCTCGAACTCGAACTCGACGCCGACGATATCGACACGATCGATGCGATCGACGATCGCCGTCGCGAGGTCGATCCCGAGTTCGGGCCGTGGAACCAGTAGCGAAGCCAGCGCTCGTTAGCGATCGGTCGCGGCTCCGACAGTATAGCTGAGAAGGAAAGTTTACGGTAGATGGGTGTTTTGAAGCGCGTATGTCCACCCGTTCACAGCGCGGTGGCGGTGGTGGCCTCGTCGGTGCAATCAAAACCGACCTCCGACGGCTACACGGCGCGTGGATGGAACTTATCTTTCCACGCCAGCGTGGCCGCGGCCACTCCGTCATGGGAAAATGGGAACCCGAGACCCCGCTACAAAAAATCGGCTATCACGGCTGGAGTGGGCTGGGAACGATCGGCTTACTGATACTCTACCCGCTTACTGTCGTTGGCCTCGCGACACGCTACTATGCGATCACACTCGACTCGACGCGAACCAGACTGGGGATCGTCGGCGTAACGGCAGTTGCCCTGGTGGTCTGGGGCGTGCTGACGATCAGCGCCTTTATTCAGCTACCGTACGATGCGTTTCTCGCGATCGCTGCAGCAAGTGCAGTGGCGACAGCATCGACGACGCTTGCAGCCGTGTTCTCGAAAGTCGGCGGCCGTCTCGTCTCGGTGGCACTCGCCTACCCGTTTGCGATGACGGCGTTCTTTCTCCCGCCGGTTGTCGCTGCACTCGTAACCCCCTCGCTCGAACCGATCGTCCTCGAACCCAGTTACAACCTCGCTGTCTGGGTGCTCGATACCGTCCTCGTCGTCGGCGGCATCAACGACATTCTCCGGACGAACTTCGATCTCGAAGGTGTTGCCTACGCAGCGATGTGGGTCGGTCTATCGTTCCCACTGGGCTGGTTTCTCGGGAGCCTCGTCACACTTGCAAACATCGTTCGGCCGTCAACGTGACAGAGACTGGGTATCTGTGGATGAAAATAACAGACAGCAAATAGACGGCGTCCAGATTTCCGTTCTCGGAACTATATTAATATTCATATATAATGTGTCTGTTAGTATCCCATACAGTTTTTTTTGTCGACTGTGACGGTAGCGTATGGATACTGTAGTTCTGGCAGGAGGGTACGCAACTCGAATGTGGCCAATCACCCGTCACCGACCAAAAATGCTTCTTCCGGTCGGGGAGACGACCGTCATCGACGAGATTCTGATGGATCTCGAAGCAGATGATCGGGTCGATACGATCTACGTGAGCACGAACGAGGCCTTTGCTGACGTCTTCGAAGCCCACATCGAAGAGCAAGGTTACGAGAAAGCCCAGCTGTCGGTCGAGGATACAGAAGACGAAGACGAGAAGTTCGGCGTCGTCGGTGCGCTTGCCCAGCTCGTCGAGCGTGAGAACGTCGACGACGATCTCTTTATTATCGCCGGTGACAATCTCGTCGGCTTCGATATCGGTGACTTCCTCGATGAGTTCGAGAACCGCGGCACGTCCCTGCTTGCCGCCTACGATGTCGGTTCGCTCGAAAAGGCCAAATCCTACGGACTCGTCGATGTCGAAGAGGGCCGCGTCGTCGACTTCCAAGAGAAACCCGACGAACCCAAAAGCACGCTCGTCTCGATCGCCTGCTATGCTTTCCCGGCTGACTCGATCCGCTTTGCGGAGTATCTCGAAGGCGAAAACAACCCCGATGAACCCGGCTGGTACATCGAGTGGCTCCAGAACCGCGAAGATGTCTACACCTACACCTTCGACGGCGTCTGGTACGACATCGGGACAGCCGACTCCTACTTCGAAGCCGTCGAGTGGGCTCTTGAGGGTGAGTCGCTCATCGAAGACGGCGCAACCGTCGAGAACAGCGAGATCGGCGACACCGTCCACGTCATGGACGGCGCAACCGTCACCGACTCAATCCTCGAACGATCGATCGTCTTCCCGAACGCCGAGGTAACCGAGTCCGCACTCGAAGAATCGATCATTGGTGAGGATGTCGCCGTCGAGGACTTCGATATGAAACACGCGCTGATCACCGAGTTCTCGAAGCGCTAACAGAGAGTCGTCGCCACTGCTGATCGTATTTTTATTGAATCCGTATCCGCCGCGGAGAGATATCGGGTTCCCTATCAGTCGTTGAACGACGTTTTCGGGCCGCTTCCGGAGCCCATGTTCGGCGTTGCCTGTTTTTCAGCGCGCCCACCCAGCGTCTCGAAGTCGAAGTTCTCGAACTGGTCGGGAGTCACACCCTCTCTGGCGTAGACGTACAGCGCCGTCTTTGCGATCCCCCAGATCGTCTGACTCAACAGATACGTAACGGTCAGTGCAATCGGAACAAACACGATCGCAACGGCCAGACCAAGGGTTGGCAACAGCGTGGCGAACACCAGCGAGACGCCGATCGCAACGGCGACTAACACGAGTCCGATCGCCATGACGATAGCAGAGATTCCGAAGCCGGCACCGAGGGTTTCACCCCACGTCTCTTTGAACGTCTGGCCACTCCGTTTGAACATCGAGGTGGTGGAGACCTCCTCAAAGACGATCACGGGGACGATGAAAAACGTCATGATCGACCATCCGACCGCAAACAGGGTTGCAAGGATCGACGCGAGCATATTGTCGGAGTTTTCGAGTGAGCGAATCACGATACTCACAGTCGCTGAGATCACCGACCAGACCGCGATCGGCCCGAGTCGACCGTTGATCGCACTCATACTGTCTCGAATTCCGGGCTCTCGGCCGTGAAACGCCTCGTTCGAGGCGTAGACGAGCGCCGCCGAAAAGTAGGTGCTGACGAACGTCGTCGCGAAGTAGAGCACGAACAGGACGACGTACTCTAGTCCACCACCGATGACGCCGGCGACCAAGAGTGGGAGAAACAGGAGTACAAAGAAGATGATGCTCGAGATCCCCGCAAGCAGCGGGAACACCAGCAGCTTTGGATAGTCTCGAATGACAGCGATACTGTCTTTGGTCAGCGTCCACCCGGTTTTGATCCGATCGAAAAAGCCGAGTTTATTTCGGCTCGTTCGCATTGCCATACACGACTCATTACAAAGAAACAAGTTAAATGTAGGTTACTCGTTTCTGGCCGAGTGCTGGTATCGAGTCATACGAAACGCTATCCGTCTCACCTCCTGTCAGACGAGCGGCTCGACCAGTTCTCGCCCGTCTTCGAGTAGATCGGCGACCCGATCGGCACTGTCGGCTTCGGCGTAGACGCGTAGTTTCGGTTCGGTGCCCGACGGCCGGACCAACAGCCACGAGCCATCGCCGAGGAAGATTTTGAAGCCGTCTTTCGTGCCGACGTTGGTCACCTCGACACCGCCGATCGTTTCGGGGAGCGCCCCCTCCAGATCGGCGAGGACGGCGTCTTTGCGATCGTCGGGGCAGGCGACACTGATTCGGTCCTGGTGGATCTCGCCGTACTCGGCGACAATATCGTCGACGCGCTCGTCGAGCGGTCGTTCGGCGTGGGCACCAGCGACGACCAGTGCGAGCAAGACGCCGTCTTTGTTCCGCAGGTGGTCGGTCAGCCCGAAGCCGCCGGACTCTTCGCCGCCACAGAGGGCATCGATATCTCGCATTCCCTGGGCGACCCACTTGAAGCCGACTGGGACTTCGAGCGTCTCCTCGTCGTGGGCTGCGGCGATCTCGTCGATCAGGAACGTCGTCGAGACGGTCCGTACCGCTGGACCGGTGTCGGATTCGAGCAAGTAGTCATAGAGTGTTGCATACAGCAGGTTCGGATCGAGAAAGCCCCGATCGGGTGTGACGACCGCGAGCCGATCGGCGTCGCCGTCGTTTGCAAAGCCGATCTCGGCATCGGACGCTGTGACGTGATCGACGAGTTCGGTGAGCTTTTCGGCTGACGGTTCGGGCGAGCCGCCACCGAAGGTCGGGTCCAAGTCGTCACGAAGCGAGGTGACGTCTGCGCCTGCTTCTGTGAGTAACGCGTCGGTGACATCCCGGCCGCTGCCGTGCATTGCGTCGTAGCCGATCGAGATCCCATCGAGGTCAGCATCGGCGAAGTCGAGGGCGTGGTCGATATACTCGGGAACGAGTGGTTCCTCCGTGACCTCGCCGTGGTCGTCTTCCGGGAGCAGGTCGGGTTCAGCAAGCAGCTCTTCCAGGCTGTCAGTGACGTCTTCTTCTGCTGGGGAGCCATCCGGCGAGAGGAATTTGATACCGTTGTACTCCGGTGGATTGTGACTCGCGGTGATGACGATTCCACCGTCGAGATCGCGGTCTTTGAGCGTCCACGCGAGGACGGGTGTCGGGCAGTCCCGTTCGCTGACGATGACGTCGAGACCGTTCCCTGCGAGCACCTCGACGACTGCCTCGGCGAAGGCCGGAGAACTCTCGCGGGCGTCGTAGCCGACTCCAACCGTCTCTGCATCCTGTTGATCGAAGTACTCGGCCGCTGCCTGTGCGACGATGCGGACGCGCGGCTCTGTGAACGTATCGAGCGTTGCTCGCCAGCCGTCAGTACCGAACTGTATCTCGTCCATACACTAACCCCCTGTGCGAAGTACCAAGAGGTTATCTCTTTTTTCACCAGCAGATCGGGTCGTGACGCACCGAATCGGGCATCGAACGCCGATCGACGAACACACCAGCGTGAACCGGTCCAGTTCAAGCACGGGGTGTCACTCCTGTGGCTCTCTATTGCCCAGAAGTTATATGTTGACATACATGTACGATTATATGTTCACAAATGTCAACGTTCGATTACTGTATTGTCGGCGCAGGCTCAGCAGGCTGTGCCGTTGCACACCGGCTCTCCGAGGACGCTGATACTGAGGTGCTGCTCCTCGAAGCTGGCGCGCCGGACGAGGAGTACGAAACCGAAATCTATACTCCCTCGATGTTTCCCCACCTGTTCAAATCGGATGCCGATTGGGAGTATTACACTGTTCCACAGGCAGAGCTGAACGGGCGTCGGTTGTATCATCCACGAGGGAAAACGCTGGGTGGGACGAGTTCGATGAACGCGCAGATTTACAACCGTGGTAATCGCTGGGACTACGACAACTGGGCGGCGATGGGCAACGATGGCTGGTCATACGACGCGCTCCTCCCGATATTCAAGCGAGCCGAGGAGTTTCGCGGGACCGGTCAGGACGAGTTCCATGGGAACGACGGACCGCTCGTTGTCAGCGATCTTGTTGACCCACACCCCACCGCTGAGTCATTTATCCAGGCAGCCGAATCCTGTGGCTTCGAACGCAATCCCGATTTCAACGGCGAGACCCAGTGTGGTGCCGGGCTGTATCACGTGACACAGCGTGATGGTGAACGCTGTAGCGCTGCAGCAGCCTACATCACGCCCGCACTCGATCGACCAAACCTGACGGTGAAAACACGAGCCACTGTCACGGAGATTTGGTTCGATGGCGATCGGGCCACCGGCGTTGCCTACCACCAAGATGGTGTTGAACACCGCCCAGCTGTCTCCGAGGAGGTCATTGTCTGTGCCGGGGCGTACAACTCGCCGCAGTTGCTCATGTGCTCGGGTATCGGCCCGGCCGATCACCTGGCGGACCACGACATCACCGTCCGCGTCGATCTCCCCGGTGTCGGACGCAATCTTCAGGACCACCTGTTCACGTTTGTCGTCTACGAGCGAACCGATGACGTCCCGCCAGCACCGTCTTCAAACATCGGCGAGGCTGGGGCATACCTGTACGTCGACGAGGATGAACCCGCACCAGATCTCCAGTTGCATTTCTGTCCGGTCTACTATATGGAACATGGGTTTGCCAACCCAGACGGGCTAGGCTTTTCGATCGGTTCGACACAGGTTCGCCCTGAAAGTGTTGGGCGAGTCACTCTCAGGAGTGCAGACCCAACCGACGACCCAGTCATCGATCCGCAGTATCTCACCAATGAACCCGACCTGCACGTTCTTCGCGAGGGGATCAAAACGGCTCGTGAGATCGCCCAGGCAGACGCGTTTGACGACGTTCGCGGCGACGAAATCTGGCCCGGTGACGACGTCCAGACCGATGCAGAGATCGACGCGCATATTCGCGAAACTGCACACACAATTTATCATCCGGTGGGAACCTGCAAGATGGGGCCTGCTGATGACGATACGGCCGTCGTTGACCCACAACTCAGAGTTCGCGGTGTCGATGGACTGCGTGTTGCTGACGCGTCGGTCATGCCGAAGATCACGAGCGGCAACACCAATGCCCCCTCAATCGCGATCGGGGAACATGCTGCCGCGCTGATTATGGAAGACGTGCCGGCCACGGCCTGATACTGGTGTCCGCCGCGCTGATTATGGAAGACGTGCCGGCCACGGCCTGATACTGGTGTCCGCCGCGCTGATTATGGAAGACGTGCCGGCCACGGCCTGATACTGGTGTCCGCCGCGCCGATCGGATCGGAGTGTGCCAACACCGCCCGATCGGATCGGCCACTCACCGAAACGAGACGTGCGTGATTGCGCTCAACTGATTGGCAATGTCGGGGTCGAGCTGGTCTTCCGTGACCCGCCACGCCCAGTTGCCGTGGGTGGTTCCCGGCGTGTTGAATCGGGCTTCGCTGCCAAGTTCCAGAAGGTCTTGGACGGTCGTCATCGCGATGACGGCGTCGGAGTCCCAGACGGCTTCGATCAGATTCCACGCGAAGTGTTCTTCGTCCGTCGCTAACGCGTAGTTGAGACAGTCTCGTTGCTCGCCGTCGAGGTCGCGGTAGTAGCCGACGGCCGTGTCCGTGTCGTGTGTCGACGTGTAGCCGACGCTGTTTTCGGGGAAGGCTGCGGGTTTGTACTGGTGGTAATCCGCACACCAGTCGGCATACAGCGGAATCCGCATCCCGGGGAAGCCAAACTGATCGCGAAGCGAGATCATACTCTCGTCGAGAAAGCCCAAATCCTCGACGATGAAGGGGAGTCCGCCGAGATGGTCGCGCATCGTCTCGAAGAAATCCGCACGGGGGCCGGGACGCCACTCGCCGGCAGCCGGCTCCTGACCGGCGGGGATCGCCCAGTACTCGTCGAACGCCTTGAAGTGGTCAATCCGAGCGATATCGACCTGCGAGAGCAGCCGATCGAGTCGGTGTCGCCACCACTCGTAGTCGTGCTCGCGGATGTACTCCCAGTCGTAGACCGGATTCCCCCACTCCTGGCCGTCATCACCGGGGTTCGGCGGGACGCCTGCGACGACCTCCGGCCGGCCGTCGTCACCGAGTTCGAACAGTTCGGGGGTGGCCCAGACGTCCGCCGAGTCGGCCGCGACGTAGATCGGCAGATCGCCGACAAGATCGATTCCGCGATCGGCTGCGGCCGATCGCAGCGCCTGCCACTGCTCGTCGAAGACCCACTGGACGAACGCACGATACCGGATCTCCTCGGCGTGCGTCTCGCGTGCCTCCGCGAGTGCGTCGGGGTCACGACCCGACAACTCGTCGGGCCAGTCGGTCCAGGCGGCCCCCTCAAACGCTCGTTTGAGCGCGGCAAAGAGGGTGTACTCGTCGAGCCACGCCGCCTCGCGCTCGCGGAACGACTCGAACGCGTCGCGATCGGATTCGTCTGCGTTGGCTTCGAACCCTGCGAACGCCTCCCGGAGTCGATCGCGCTTGAACGGGGCGACCACATCGTACTGGACCTCGTGTGGGTCTGTCTCCTCGGGAGCGTCGAGTGTCGACTCGTCGAGCCAGCCTCGATCGGCCAGGTCTGTTAAATCGATCAATAACGGGTTGCCGGCAAAGGCCGAATCCGAGCCGTACGGCGAGTGGCCGTGGGAACTCGATGTCGGCCCAAGCGGGCAGAACTGCCACAGTGACTGGTCTGCCTGATCCAGAAAGTCGAGAAACTGTCGTGCGCCCGCACCGAGGTCGCCGATCCCGTGTGGACCGGGCAACGAGGTGAGATGCAGGAAGATGCCGCTTTGTCGATCGAAGTTCATGCATGGGTGTTTGCAGGCCTCCGATTTCAAGGTTTGCAGGTTAGGGACCCCGCGATCGGTGGATGCGGTGGCTGCGAGCGATTATACTGAGTAGTGTCATCAATGACCGCCGATCGCCGGTAATGGAGCCAGCGATCGGCGGATGCAGTAACGACGGACACTACTCACTATCAGGTCGTCTGTGCGGCGAGTGGTTCATCGATGTCGAGAACCGTTGCGCTGTGTGCCCAGAGTCGCTTTGCAGCTCCACGATCGCGGGCCGAAGCCGACGGCGTCCGCTGTTCGAGATCCGCGAAGTACGCGCCAGAAACGGTCGCGGTCTGGGGAGCGATCGCGACGAACAGGAGTTCGGCGGCTCCGTCGGCGACCGACGCAACTCCGGGAACCACGTCGAACGCCTGTACGACTCTCGGAAGTGGGCCGGGCAGGAATCGGGCGAACCCGCTGCCGGGGATCGCTCCCGGATGGAGGCTGTTCGAGGTGATCGATCGATCGGTTGCTGCAAGCCGGCGGGCGAGTTCGGTTGCAAAGAGGATGTTCGCGAGCTTCGAGTGGCTGTAGGCCCACATTCCGGAGTAGCTATCCACTGAGTGTGTCCGATCGAGGTCGAGAGAGACGCCGTTGTGCGCCCCCGAGGAAGTGGTGACGATCCGTGCGTCATCCCGGAAGTGATCCAAAAGCGACGCCGTCAGCAGGTACGGTGAGAGGTGGTTGACGTGGAACGTGTACTCGACGCCGATGTCGGTGAGTCGGCCCTTGCGGAACAGCCCACCGGCGTTATTGATGAGGATATCGAGGCCATCTGTCTCCGATCGGACCGTGGCTGCAAACTCTCTCACTGCGTCGACGGATGCAAAATCCGCCTGGACGAACGTGGCGTCTGCACCGATCGTCGTGAGTTCGTCGACGACGGCGCTGCCGGCCTGTGGGTCTCGGCCGTGGACGATAACGTCAGCACCGAGTCGGCCAAGCGACAGGGCGGCCTCACGGCCGATCCCGCTCGTCGATCCGGTGATCAGTGCCTGTGTTCCAGTACAGTCGACGTCGTCTACACCGGCGATCGTTTCGGGAGCCGAACGCATTACTGGTGCAACGGCGCGTGGCGTAAAATCACCACTGCCTACGCACGTGAATGATTCTGGTTGTGTTTCGGGACGATCCTTGTGTGGGTTGCTCCGAGACGATCGGATACGTGGTTGATTCGGAAACGGTATGTAAAAAGTCGAGAGCTATCTGTTAGGTTCAACCCAGCGGTGTGGTACCGTGGGATTCCCGCGTCTCCAGGCGCACCGGGATGTCTATGGGCAGTCAAAATTAAAAACACCACCACGGACGCCGGCGTACGGAGCGAAATATAAAGTAGGGGTAGTCTCAACTATCACAGACCGATGGCTCCAAAAGTCCTACTGCTTGGCTGGGGATATCCGCCGAACGTCAGCGGCGGACTCGACACGGCGCTTGCCGAACTGTTCGAACAGTTCGAAAAGCGCGACGATATCGAGAACGAACTCGTCTTGCCCGCGGAGTTCGCTCCGGAGGGGCGTGACAACATCATGGGGGTTCCGACGGGAGAAGGCGATGTTCGCGATCGGATCAACCGGCTTTCGGGCGAGTTCGTCGAGTACGCGGCCGACGCCGACATCGTCCACACGAACGACTGGTTTGGCTACGGGCCGGGGTCGCGAGCGCAGGCGACTCACGACGATGTTCAGTGGGTGACGACGTTTCACTCGCTGTCGTCCGATCGGAACCGGAATCCGCCGGACCGAGAGCTCGAAAGCGAACAGCGGATCGTCGATCGGGCTGACCACCTGATCACGGTCAGTGATCTCACACGCCGGAACATGCAAGCACAGTACGGCGGTGACGCACACGTCATCCACAACGGATTCTCGTCGGTCGAGCACACGGACCGCGATATCAAGGGTGAGCTGGGAATCGACGGCCCGATGCTCTTTTTCGTGGGTCGACACACCCACCAGAAGGGGCTCGATTATCTCGTCTACGCGATGGACAAGCTCAGGCGCGACGATGTGACGCTCGTCCTCGGTGGGACGGGGCATCTGACCGACCAGCTCAAAAAGTTCGTCCGGCTGCTCGATCTCGAAGACCAGGTGCAGTTCGTCGGCTACATCGAAGAACAGGAGCTCGGTGACTACTATGCAAGCGCCGATCTGTTCGTCTCACCGTCGATGTCCGAGCCGTTCGGTATTACCTACGTCGAGGCGCTCTCGGCGGGCACGCGCGTTCTCGCCTGTGAGTCGGGGGCAGCCGAGGTGTTGCCCGATGACTGTATCGTCGAAGTGGAACTCGATTCGGGGTCGATCGCTGACGGGATCGAGGAGGGACTCAGCAGAGACAGCCCGATCGAGTACGAAGAGCGGACGTGGGCAACGGTCGCCGACGAACACATCGAGTTCTACAACGAGATCGTCGACGAGTAGCACCGCTATGCGGGTGTTTCGGTCCTGATTTCAAAGCGTGCGCCGCCTTCGGCGCTTTCTGTGACGGTAATTTCCCAGCCGTGAGCGGCGGCGATATCGCGGGCGATCGTGAGCCCGAACCCGGTTCCAGCGGTCGCTGTCGTATACCCGTGCTCGAAGATCTGATCGCGTTCGTCGGGTGGGATGCCCGTCCCGTCGTCGGCGATCGCAAAGCCGATCGGCCGATCGCTGTCTGTGGCGGTGAGCGGTTCGACACGGATGGTCAACGGCGGTGTGTTGTGGTCGACTGCGTTCCGGAAACAGTTCTCGAAGATGTGTAAGAGTCGATCGCGGTCGGCCTCGACAGTGTGTGCAAGCTCGATCGAGAGCGTGACATCGTCGTCGGTCTCTACCTGCGCCCATGCAGTGTGGGCGACGGTATCGAGTCGAACTGGCGTCGTTGACTCGATCAGTTGCCCGGCCTGAGCGAGTACGAGCAGATCGTCGACGATCGTCTCCATCCGGCCGAGGCTGCGACGGACCGGGTGAACGTACTCGAGATCTGCAGTCTCTTCGAGCAGCGTCAGGTTGCCAGCAGCGACGTTCAGCGGGTTTCGCAGGTCATGAGAGACGATGCCGGTGAACGATTCGAGCTGTTCGTTCTGGCGTTCGAGTTGACGCTCTCGCTCGATTCGGATCGTAATATCTCTGAGAACGATCAGCCGTCCGCGCCGACCACGTCTGGCGGCGATCGGCGACACACTCAGATCGAACACGCGCTCGTCGCCAGCAGCTGTTTCGAGAGTCACCGTCGACTGTTCGCGTTCGATCGCCGTCTGGAGGGGACGGACCGTCTCGATGTGATCTCCAACGGACAGTGGGATGATCTCTGCTGACGCGTTGGTGTTAAGAATCGTATTCTCGTTGTCGACGATGATGACTGGATCGGCCATCGTCTCGAACAATCGCCGGGCCGCGATCGGCTGAATTTCGAGGAAGTCGTATTTAAATAGCGCAAACCACGTGCCAACGACAGTCGTAATAAAAAACAGCGGTGTCGGATCGAGATGTTCGTGAACGCTTATTCCACCGGCGCGGTAGCCAACGTTGACGATCGCCGGTGTGACGGCTGCGAGAAAAATCAGTCCTGCTTGTCGGCGCTGGCCGGCTACTTCCGACCGGTAGAACTGTCCGAGGAGGACGAACGTCCAGACCAGCAGCCCTAAAGCCACAACGAGGTTGACCGCCATGTACGTGTCCGGCTCTCGGGCGACGATCGTGAGTCCGTGAAAGTCGGTGATACTGATAGCATCACCCATGAACCCAAACAGTGGGGTCGACACGATACGAAACAGGAGAACTGCTGCCCACCCGGCGACGAGTGCCCCGATCCAGCCGGTAACCCGATCGAGCGTCCCGGTGTAGACGACGACGAACACGGCCCAACACAGCAGAGTAGTGATCGCGAAAAAGTCAACCACAACCTGTGAAGCGAGTGTCGCTGTCTCGTCTGTGGTCGTCCAGAGGAGGGCAGCCGACAGCATCCACCCCGACGCAGACAGCGCGTACAGCGCAAACGGTGTTCCACCTCTCGTCTCTCGACGCTGCCAAGCGGCGTATGCAATGGTGAGCCCACCGATCCCACCGAGGATGGCGGTCGCGACAAGCGTTGCAGTGAGGGGAGAAAACGACACTGAACGGTAGTATTGACCAGAGTTTAAAATAATTGATTGTTATATATCTGTGGCTATCAGAGATGATCACACGGGATCGGGTGTGAAACGAGACAGAGGAGTGGTTATTTCAGAAAGCGCAGATCGGTGATCGGTTCGGTGTGGACGATTCGGAACCCGGTTGCGGTTTCGTTCAGGCCAACGACGGCGTCTGTCTGTCGGTTTGCAGCGTACGGCCCTTCGTCTTGCATCCCCTCGTAGGGATTGTCCGCACCCCGGTAGGAGCTATTGTCGTCGTCGGTGTCGTGTTCTTCTGGCGGCAGGTAGATCCGTTCACCCGACTCCGAGCGAACGACGACTGCCATATCTTTGGTTCCGGAGACCGAAACGACCGTTCGATCGTCGTCGATCTCGGTGTTGACGGTTACGTCGTCGGTGGTGCTGGCCATACGTAGTGGGTGGTGAGGACGATCATAAATGTTCTCCCGGAACTATTGTCCCCGATCGATCACTGTGAGTATATCCGAAGGATCAAGGTGGTATCAGATAGAAGGAGGCGTATGCACCATCCTGGACCACCACGGTTCGTGGCGACGGGGCACGAGGTCGAACTCGCACCTCGGGACCCCGACCCAGATGCAACGTACAGTTGGCAGTTAGCAAAAACGCCCGACGGCTCGTCGGTTGCGGTTGGCGACGACCCGGTCGAACAGCTCGTCCCGGACGTTCCGGGAACGTACGTCGCTCGCCTCTCGGCTCCGGACGGCGAGCACGAGCTGACGATCCGGGCGTTCTCGGGCGACCTCGCGCCACACGGCGAGGGTCGAGTGAGTGGCTCCGGCGGCTGGAGCGGACAGGTTTCGGGCTCCGGCTCGATCCCCGGCGTGAGCGGGCCGGGCGTAAGCGGCAGCGGTAGCGGTGCTGGTGCCGGCACGCAGACTGCAGACGGCGAGGGCGGGCGGCCACGACTTACCCTGAGCGGACGGGTCGAAGACGACGTGGCGATCGTCAGCGCCGATCCAGCAGCCCACCCCGACGGAACGGAGACAGATGACGATCTCGATGTCGAGTTCCTGCTCGACGATCGCGATGATGTCGATCTCAGCGCCGTCCTGACCGGCGATCGGGAGCTCCGGATTCCCGTCGAAGTGCTCGACGACCGGACGCGTGTACACGCGGTGTCGATCGGTGAACACGGCTACAGCGTCCCTGATATGGTCGAGTTTACGCTGACCGATGACACAGTCGACGTCTCACAGCCGTACCACCCACCAGCGTGGGGAGAGGAGGCGACGATCTACGAAATCTACGTTCGCACCTTCGGCGACAGCGAGGGTGAGTCGGCGTTCGACGTGATCGCCGATCGGCTCGATTACATCGAGTCGCTTGGCGTGGATACGATCTGGCTGACTCCCGTCTTGCAAAACGATCACGCGCCACACGGCTACAACATCATCGACTTCTTCTCGATCGCAGAGGATCTGGGAAGCCGTGAGGATTACGAACGGTTCATCGATGCAGCCCACGAGCGCGGACTCTCGGTGCTGTTCGATCTGGTCTGTAACCACTCCGCTCGGACCCATCCGCACTTCCAGGCGGCCGTCTCAGAGCCAGACAGTGAGTACCGCGACTGGTATGAATGGCGTGAGGGCAACGATCCGGAGACGTACTTCGAGTGGGAACACATCGCGAACTTCAACTTCGAGCACCTGCCGGTTCGGCGTCATCTGCTCGATGCCGTCGACAAGTGGTCGCCACTGGTCGATGGCTTCCGGTGTGACATGGCCTGGGCCGTTCCGAACAACTTCTGGCGAGAGCTCCACGATCGGTTGAAAGACCGCGACCCGGAGTTCCTGTTGTTAGACGAGACGATTCCGTACATTCCCGACTTCCAGGCGGGGCTGTTCGACATGCACTTCGACTCGACAACCTACTTTACGCTCCGCCAGATCGGACTGGGACAGGACGCCGACACGCTGCTCGATGCGATCGA
>LKMJ01002908.1_pt1 | contig 15868 bp, 14 predicted proteins | sample 643391 | NCBI WGS metagenome assembly LKMJ01 (sample SAMN04112250, study PRJNA286221) | soda lake metagenome | biome: soda lake; feature: Kulunda Steppe; material: water; isolation source: sample PL-Br10 brine of Picturesque Lake | place: Russia: Kulunda steppe | collected 2010-07
CCGACGAGGGGAACACGATCGTCGTCATCGAACACGAACTCGACCTGGTGAAAAACGCCGACCACGTGATCGACCTCGGGCCGGAGGGTGGCGACGGCGGCGGCGAGGTCGTCGCCACGGGAACCCCGGAGGAGGTCGCCCGCGTCGAGGCGTCGTACACGGGCCGGTATCTCCGGGATCTGTTGCCCGACGTGGACCTCGAGGGGCCGCGTCGACGGGAGGCCGAGGCGACGCCGACGCCGACGGACGACGACTGACGTCGGCAGTCGCCCCCTGTGGGGTGGTTCGCCCGCAGCCTGGGCCCCGACGAACCGGTATCGATCGCACGACCGTGACGCCGCCCCGGCGTGTTCGCTCTACCGTTCCAGATACCGCGTGGCCGATCGGCAGGCGGTGACGCCGTCGCCGAGGGCCGCGACGACCGTCCGCGGTGAGGACTCTCGAACGTCGCCGGCGGCGAACAGCCCGGGAACCGCCGTCTCTAAGGATCGATCGACGGCCACGGCGCCACAGTCGGTCCGTGGAACCCACTCCGGGAGGACGGACGCCTCCGGCTCGACGCCGTGTTGGACGTACAGTCCGCCGACAGCCTCGTCGTACCCGGTGCCCTCGATGCGATCGAACAGCTCGAGGCGCTCGAGGACGTCCGCACCGTCGACGGCCCGGATCTCGGTGTCGGTCCGCACCTCGATGTCGGGGTGGTCGGCGACCCGTTCGCGAAGCGACTCGCCGGCGGACGGTCGCGCCCCCTCCTCGATAACCACGACGCGTTCGGCGTGTTCGGCCAGATAGAGCGCGTCGGCCAGCGCCCACTCGTCGCTGCCGGAGACGGCGACGACCTCACCGGCGTACAGCGGCCCGTCACACATCGCACAGTGGAAGATACCGCAATCGCGGTACGCGTCCGCGCCGGGAACGGTCAGGGGGATCGGCCGACTGCCGGTCGCGACGACGACGGTCCGAGTGGTGTGGACGCCCTCGGTCGTGTCGACCTCGAAACCGACTGGGGTCCCGCCGTCTCCCGCGTCGTCGCCGTTCGGTCCGCTGCCGCTGTCTATCTCGCCGCCGTTCGGCTCGCCGTCCATCCTCTCGATATCGTCGACGGTCGCCAGGTGGATCCGTCCGCCGACCGCCTGGAGCTGGTCGACCAGCGTCGACCGGAGTTCGGGACCCGTGGACTCGGGGTGGCCGGGGAGGTCCGCGATACTGTGGCGGTTGACGAGTTCACCGCCGACGGATTCGCGCTCGAAGACGACCGCCTCCAGCCCGCGCCGGCCGGCAGCGATGCCGGCGGCCAGCCCGGCCGGCCCCGAGCCGATCACGACGAGGTCGTACTCACACTCCATGGGGGCTACTCGCCGCTCGCTCGCCCCCACTCGCGATCGAGTTCGTCGCCGTACCGCTCGAGGAGCGTCTCCCAGTCGTCGGGCAGTTCGACCCGCTCGGTCGTCGGGCCGCCGAAGGTCGGACCGATCACGGCGTTGAACCGGCCGCTGCCGCCGGTCACGAACAGGTTGATGCGGTCGGGGTCGTCGAACTGCCGTCCCCAGAGCGGCTCCAGCCCACCGTCCCCGCCGCCACCGGACAGCTCCTCGGCCGGTCGACGGGCGTTCTCGGCGATGAACTCCCCGATCTCGGCTTTCGTGTAGCCTTCGAGCTCCTGGGCGTTGTACGGACAGATGGCGTAGAACACCTCGAGCTGGCTGCCCTCGTAGCGCTCGTTTGCCGTCTCCGTTTTGAGCCCGCGTACGTTCGGTGGCGTGTGCCGGATCAGGCTCTCGACCAGCTCCTGGTCGCTCCGTGGCCCCGCTTCGAACTTGTACTGGAGGAAGCTGTTTGGTGCCGCGAACGTGATCGTGCTCTCGTCGCGGTCGTAGCCCCGCTCGACGTGCAGCGGATTCCAGGGACTGCGTTCCTCGTTCTCGCCGGCGATCAGGCTGAATTTGAACGGGTTGCCGATGGTCGCCATCTCCTTTTCGCCGGGGTGGATGCGGGCGGTGTTCTTGTAGGCCAGCCCGAGCGCACGGCCGACGGTCCGGTTGGTGCGAAAGCCGGGGCCGAACGCGGCGGTGTCGGAGTTGACCTCCAGGGCCCGCCGGATGGGGCCGTTGACGACGAAGAGGTACGCCCACGAGCCGGTGCTGACCGACGCCTGGATGGCGTTCGACTTGGGGTCCGCCAGCGCCCGCGCGCCGGCGAGCAAAAGCGGCATGTGGATCGGCAGACAGCCGGCCATCACGCCGTTGACCGCCAGCTTCTCGACCGTCAGGGCGCCCTCGCGGGTTCCGAGCCGGCCGATCACGTCGTCGCGTGGCAGGTCGGTCCCCTCGAGCATCCGCTCGACGCGTTCCTCGGTCGGCGGGACGATCGGCAGCCCGTCGGTCTTCCCGCTGCGGTAGAACGATCCCGTCACGCCCTCGACGTCGGTCTCGTGTTGGCTCATGGGGTTACCGGTCCTCGCCGGCGACGACCGTCCGTCCGGGGTCGGCGCCCTCGGCGGCCCGTTCCTCGGGCGTCGGCGGCCGTGCCAGCTCCTCGAGGATCCCCTCGAGGACGTCGACGGTGATCAGTTCGCGGAACCGATCGCGGTCGATCACCTCCGAGATCGCCGGCAGGGTAGCGTACCGCATCTCCCGGCCGAAGTCGCGGGCGTTGGTGTCCCAGTCGAGGGTAAAGCCCTCGTCGACGACGCCGACGCCCGGCGTACCGCTGCGCTCGACCGCCTCGGTCGCGTACACGAGGTACTTCGTACAGGAGCCACAGTCGCCGATGGCACCGATGCAGGCGTCGAGCTCCTCGTCGGCCCACGCCTCGATGTCCGCCATCTCCCCTTCGTTTTTGATGCGGTTGAGGTGGGCGACGGCGTAGCGGTCGACCGTCACGGTCGGGTACGCTTCCGCGAGGCGTTCCTCGACGACGTCCAACAGCGGCTCCGCCGCCGGCTTCCCGTTGTCGAACAGCCCAATGTGCGCCCCCTCGACGTCCTCCAGCCGCGGGGCGATGGCTTTCCGATCGGTCTCTTCGGAGTCGGCTACTGGATCGTACATTCCTCTCGGGTTATGCTAGCAATTGTATTAAAGGGGAAGGTAAGCAGATATCGGGACGACCGAGCCGAGTTACATGTCCCCACACGAAAGCGGAGGCCTGTTAGCTGATAGCAGGCGCTAAGCCCCCTCCCTCAAAGAGCACCGCAGTCCGCGCAAGCGGACAAGGAGCGCAGTAGGGAGGATACAGCGCCGTCTTGGGATTACTTTCATACTGTGCCGTGGATTTTCAACAGTGCCAGTCGAAGACTGGAACTGTGATGGCAGACATTCATGATCTCGGCTTAGAGCCCGACAAGAAAGGCGGTCGAGACAAATCATGTCATCACCACCGAGTAGGAGTGGGACACTCCGAACCCACGTCCCCAGAAATCTTCGATTTCTGGTGTGCGAACGAATCGCGGCGCGATTCGTTAACGCCTGCGGAGACTGTCTCCCTGCGCGAATGGTCGGCGCAAGCCGAGCATCCGTAAAAAACGCGTCGCGGAACCAGGAACCCCCATCTGCTCACGGGCGCGAAGCGCCCGTTCGCATGGTCCGTGAGACCGTCGGTCTCACGCTACCCTCAGCGAGCGCGTCAGCGCGAGCAGGGTGGGGTAGTTCACTGTACTACGCTCACTCTTCGACGACTCGTATCGCTCCTCGGTGGCCAAACCAGTTCCGGTCGCCCTCGGTGTCGGCCGGACCGAAGTCGGTCTCGTAGGGGGTGCCATGAGGGAAACAGTAGTACAGGTAGACGCCCGGCTCTTCGAACACGTGTTCGTGGCTGGACACCTCCTCTTCTTCCCCTTCGATTGCGAACTCGTCGGCAGCACCGTCCTCCGGATTCTCGTGAGGCGGATCGAAGTACGAGGTGAGCGTGTGCTCGCCCTCCCACTCCCAGGTGACCGTCGTTCCCGGTGAAACGTCGACCGCCCGGGGGTCGGCGGCAAACGGGCCCAGTACTTCATCGTCGACTTCTAACAGTGCGGTGAAGTTGATCTCGACCTCATCCTCGTCGGTTCGGTCACCGATCTCACCGTCCCAGACGCCGTCACCCCACGCGACCGAGTCCTCAGCCAGGACGTCCAACCTCGTCGGTTCTTCGTTCAGCCAATTTCCGATCTCTTCGAGAGCCTCGTCGTCGCTCGTGTCGCCGTCCTCGTCCGTATCGTCGTCGTCCGCATCGGCATCCTCGTCGTCCGTATCAGCATCTTCATCGTCTGTACCGACGTCTTCATCGCCCGTATCGTCGTCATCGCCTGCATCTGCGTCGTCATCGTCCGTTCCGAGGCACCCAGCTAGTATTACACTCCCAGTGATCCCTGCGCCAAATGTCTTGAGGACAGTCCGTCTTTCAGTTAAGTTCTTTTCAATTTCCATTGACCTTCCCAGATATATCTCTATATAGCCATTAATAAGTTCTTTCTTCTCTCGAGGTAGTAGACACTAAATACCTATAATCATTTATATAGATATTTCCAATATGAACTATTCACAGTCTCGGATTCGATCAGAAGTAGTGGTTGTGGACACGCACGGAACCACACCACGGATTGAGGTCTGTACAACCGCTATGTAGTGGATAAGAGACGTACTCTATGATACGCTATTCAGGTTACACAGCTATCAATGGAACCGAAACGTTGTACTACAAGACGGTATTGTATTACTGGGGACGGTCGGAGTCTGTCCTCCCAGACTGACGTCGTGGACGTTCGCTCCCGTTGGAAGGGCGTATCGTAGAACGATTCGCAGGCCTTCGTTTCGACACTCTCCGACTGAATCGGCCGCCCAGTAGGTCTGTGCGTTGACGATCGATCAGTTCTCCGACGACCTCGATATTCATAGATATATGACGTAGGACGAGAAGCTACTTTCCGACTCGGAACCGCACTTCGATCCCGTCTGTCCCTGTGACTGTGATACCGTCCGCCGTCTCGGTCAGCGAATACCGACTGTCTGTGATTCGGGCTTGGACTACGTCGAGCGCCTCTGTGCCGGGAAGGAGCACTTCGAACCAGGATAGCCCTCTGCCACCGGCTGGCTCCGTCCGATGATTCCACGTGTTCGCAGCGATGTGATGGTGGTAGCCACTAGCAGAGATGAAGATCACGCTCGGATCGTCCATCTGTACCTCGAACCCGATGGTGTCCACGTAAAAATCGCGGAACGCTTCCAGCGAGGACACCTCCAGGTGAACGTGCCCGACGTCCGTCCCAGCAGGGAGTGTTACACCGCCTGTGGCAGCAGCTTCTACTGTTTCAGTATCGAGGGGGTGCGTGCCCATACGAACGGTTCCGTCGTCGCTGCGAGGCCAGTCCTCACGGGGGTAATCTCGGTAGATTTCGATGCCGTTTCCCTCCGGGTCAGTTAGGTACAGCGCTTCACTGACACGGTGATCGGACGCGCCTTCGAGCTGCCAGCGTTCCCGAACCCGGGCTAACGCGTCGCCCAACGCCTCACGCGAGGGGACCCGAAACGCGTTGTGAAAGAGTCCAGCACCTGACCTGTGTCGTGGGAGTGCATCCTCATTTCCCTCCAAAACGAAGAGGGGTGTGTCTTCGACACCGAGAACGGAGCCGGCGTTGGATCGTTCGAGCACGTCGAGACCAACGACACGGCGACAGAACCCGGTCATCCCTTCGAGATCGTTGACGCGGAGTGCGGTCTGTCCGATACGTGTTCGTTGGGGGAGTACGGCTGCAGGCATTGATATTCGGTGTAGGTGCGCGACTGTGATATGATTTGGCGAACTCGGTACGACCAGGTCACATCGATCTCATCACGGTAATTCACGTACTTTTTGAGATCGAGGGGTGTGTCGGTCAATGCGGGCAGATTTGATCAAAGGGTCGGTGGGATTCTGATCTATCGGCTCTCTGTGTTGGCGATCCAGAGTAGCGGAAAGCTGGGTGTGTCAACCGTTGTGTGAACCCTCCTGTACCCACCGAGAAGCCGTAGTCGAACGGCTGGCTCAGTCGGCGTCCCCGAACTGAAAGACCCCGTCGCTTTTGACGTTCAGCTCCGAGCCATCGGGTCGGGAGTCGATCACGCTCCCACACTCGGGACACTCGTAGTCGAGACGGTCGGACCGGACGTGGATCATCCAGTCTCCATTGATGCGATTGGCGTGACTACACGTAGGACAGTAGAGCGTCGCCTTGTGAGACGGCCGACGCTCGGCGTGGTCGTTGGAGGAAACCATTCCCGGACCTATCGCCCGAACGGAAATAAGGGTGCCGTTCCCCGCACGTGATCGAACAGGGTGGACCGACCGTGACCGTCGGCGACAGAGACGACGGGTTCTACGTCGAGGACGACGGGCTCGAAACCGGCCCCGAGAACAATAGTCGATGGAGGTCAACGGTCGTCTCGGGTTCGGAGGTGGAGCTCACCGGTGAACGTCAACTCGACGATCTTCGTTCGTCCGTGTTTCTCCGATCGAACCAGTCCTGCTTCCTCGAGCACAGATACGTGGCGCGTGATCGAACTCTTGGATCGATCGAGTTCGTCGGTGAGGTTCGGAACCGATACCGAATCGGGGTGTGTAGCGATCTCTACCAGCGTCGGATAGACTTTATCGGAGACCGAGGAAGTCACCACTGGAAGTTCTACGTTTCGTACTGAGCCATCGATATCACTGAACCCCAGCGTCTCGGAGATGAGTTCGGCGTGCACCAGTGCCGCCGTCGTCAACGGAACGAGTAGATCACGGGCACCCCCACCGAGATTGACGATCACGTCCCCCTCGGAGGATCTAATTATTGTACTGCACTCGAGAACCGCCGTCGGGTACTCGTCGTACGTGATTCGTTCGGTGGATAGCGTTACGTCCGGCTCGATCTCGCCGAACAGACGACTCACGTCTTCGATCGCGTTCGTTGCGCGCTTCTCGTCCGATTCCTCGTTCGGCCGGAGGAGCACGACCCTGTCTCCCGAGTCCAGGCCTCGGCTGAAAACGGGCCGAACGACGCTGGTGGAGTTGTATCCGATCGGGGAGACGTACGTGCGCATGGCCGTTCAACGGCCACGAACACAAAAAAGCCACCGTTGCACAAAAACGCAACCTTCGGCCGTGAATCCTCTATTATTGCAACCGTTTCGATCTGCCGATAGATTTATACCCCGTAGTGTTTGACGATTAGCACGTATCGGTCACATGGGACAACTAACAGAAAACGTTTCGCGTGCCAGGCGTGTGACGCTCACCGTTCGGCCGAGCGAGCGGTTTCCGGTCCCGAAGTCGGACGGTTACCCGCTCTACGGCGCACTGCTCGGTGTTCTCGACGACGCCGACGAGTCGGTGAGCCAGCGCGTCCACGATTCGCCACTCGGAAGCCTCCACAACAGCGGGCTCTATGGTGTCTTCGGCGATAGCGATCGCCCTCACCACAAGTCCGTCCGCCCGAACGAGGCCTACGAGGTTACCCTGGGGATCGTCGATCCCGACGACGAGGCCGTGTTCCAGGCACTCGTCAAAGAGCTCGTCCTCGAGGGGTCGACAATTGGGCTGACCGACGGCACGCTTCGCGTGGAGTCTTTCGAGAGCGAAAACGCGACTCACGAGGAGTTACTCGAACGCGCGAGCGAGGTCGACGATCCGGCGGTCACGATCCGGTTCCGGACGGCGACGTGTATCGAAGAGGCGGACGACGTAACGACGATGTTCCCCCATCGCGTGGCGGTGTTCCGGTCGCTCCTGAACAAGTGGAACCGGACCGCCCCCGACGCACTCGAACTCGAGTTGACTCGGGAAGCGTTGCGCTCGTCCGTGATCGAGAAACCGAACGCGCGTGCGTACAGGACACACAGCGTGTTGGTGAATCGGGTCGAGAACGACGACGATGAGACGCGAAACCTGTTCAGGCAGGGCTTTTCCGGAGAGTGTACCTACGCGTTCAAAGACGCGAGTGAATCCGTCCAGAACGCAGTGGTGGCACTCGCGCTGTTCGGGGAGTATAGTGGTGTCGGGAGTGCCGTCGCTCGAGGGTGTGGGAGCGTGGAGGTGGAGGTAACAGTATGAACCCCGAAGCCGCTCGAGAGGCCCACGAAACGCTTGTTGGGAGTACCGATCTCTACTCGAACGTCATCGACGCAGCAGGACAGTATGACGCGAAAGTCGATTCTACGGCGAACTCGTCGCTGGCTGCCCACATCCTGAACGCAGTAACGATCGGGGTGAATGCGTTCGTCTACGAGGCAGTTGGACCTGGGGAGGATCTTTTCGAGGACTACGGTGAAGACGTTCGTGTCCTCGCGTCCGCGCTTGCACTTCACGACACGAACAAATTCGTTCGCGAGGCGTACGACGTAGACGTCGATGGAAATACGGCCGAAGCGTTCGACTGGTACTTCGATCCTGAGCCCGACGAAAATGGGGATCCACGTGAGGGAGATCCCTTCGGTATCGAAGAGTTCCTCGGGGAGGGCTATCGTCACGATCTTCAATATCTCGTCCAGCGAACCGAGCTCACCGAAGACAGCACTGAAACACGAGGTGTAGACACCGACTTCAAAGGACTCGAGCGATACTGTCGGATCGGCGACAGCACCGCGTCGGTTGCTCTCAGAGAAGGAATCGAAGGCGTGTACGAACAGCTGTGCACCCTGATCGGGGATGACGATGTCCATCTCGTCACGTTCACGCAACTTGAACAACCGATCCTGAACGATACGCTGCTGGCTGCTGCGAAGGAAGTCATCGCTGGCGAGGTGGCTATTGAACCATATGGTGTCATCATCGGAAGCTCACCGAACTCAATCCTATATTTAGGACGAACAATTAATCGGTCGAAACTTAAGACAGAAATCTCAAAACGTGCTCCTGATCGGATCGGAAGGGAATTCGATTTTGAATGTAAACTAACCTGGAATTCTTTCAATTATGATATCCTTAGTGAAATAGAGATTCCATTGGATCGTAAGGAGGAACAAATCAGAAAACAAGCAAGAGATTTGCTATTATCCGGCGCTGGGAGAGACAATTCGTTTGAATCTCTTCCTCAAGGTTTCGAAGAATGTCTCCCAACGCTGATTAAGGCAATCTATGAGGACGGCCGGAAGCAGTTTCCAACTGAACAACTCAATCGAGCATACGATCAAACGTATGAATCTATCGAGGGATCAACTAACCGTAAGGCACAACTGATCAAGATAGAGTTCCTCGCACATTTATGCGAGAATCATGATGAATACTCTGAAGATTTAGAATTCCTTCGGGAAAAAACGAATGAAGAACTTTCCAAAGATCTTGAACCAGCTACTGATGCGATAAGCATTGTCGTCGATCGGTTTTTCGACGGCAGATCTAACCAGAAAATTAATAAAAAAGATGATATGTGCTTTCTCTGTGGAGCAGAATCTAGTGCAAAATATCAGAAGGGAAATAGTGGAGTTTATCGCACATACGAATATTCTCGCCGTGTTCCTCCCCATGAAGAGTATAAATCGATCTGTGAAGTGTGTAACCTAGAGTACGCACTATTTTCACATATATGTGAACAGAACGATGTCAGCACTAATCATAAAATTGAAACTGCATATTTCTACTTTGACGACTTCCTAGGCGATGTACGTCTTCGAAGTAAACGAATTGGCAATATTGTACAAGGGGATAGCGACGAGTTTGATGACCCCGAGATCAAAGTCGATCTGATCAAATCCCAGTACTTCGTTCAACCATTCTACATTAATGGTGGTAAGAGAATGTCCGATGATAATCACCGGATGGCAGTCATCCGGCAGGTCATGGAAGCCGCCAGAGAATCTGGGATGAAGGTGGTCGTCGGACGACCGTTCACGCGCTTCGAGAGCGCGGATGCGGTTTTCAAAGACGAGGAGACCACCCGACCACAAGAACTCCTCGGGCTGGACGAAGCCGAGCGGTTCGGACCACTCCCCGAGTTCGTCGACGGAGATCGGTCAGAATCGCATCTCCGGCGTGCACTCCAGCTATTCAAGATCATGAGCATGATCGGGCAGGAGGCGAACATGAGCAATCCCTATCTCCAGCTCGATCGAGATACGTTCCATAGCATCGCCGATTTCGCAGTCGTCAACCACGACAACGCAGCCAGGCTCTCGGATCTTCGGGAGTACTTCGAAACCTATCATGAAGATGCACTCATGGACATGAAAACCGTCGCCGAACGGGGAATCGACCTGTTCGGCAAACAATTCGATAGCAAGTATAAGAAGACGAAAGTATTTCGCGAGGCGCTCGACGCGTTCCTCAGCGGAATGAACCAGCAGATGGACGACAAACAACTCGTCGAATACGTTGAGAGTCAGGTGTACGCTGCTGCCGATCGGGAAGACTACGCAGGATACGCGACACCCGAACAGGCAGAGGCGTTCGTCGAGGCGATCCAGTCGTATCTCCTCGAGAACGACCTCTACGACCTGAAGAAGCTCTCGGATTGGGAAGACGCGCTCGTCAACTCGTACTACTACGCATACGAACAAAAACTCCAGAGTTAACAATGACACTCGAATACCCCGACAAAGGTCTCGTTGAATCGTTCGACATTTATCGAAAGGAAAAGCCATCCGTCACGCTTGTCGTGAAACGCGACGTCACCGAACCGACGCTGTTCCGCAACTCGAATCACGATCGAGCGGAGACCCAGGAGTTCGGTGACAAATTGCACGCACAGGTAAACGGCGAAAAGTTCACGAGCAAGGAACGACTCGCTGGGCTCGCCTTACTCCGGAGCCTGGGCGAGGAACTCGTCCACGAGGAGTACGCGTACAACGAGCCTGAAACGCTCAAGAAATCGCTCAACGTCGGCACACTCACCTATGGGCTGGCCGGTACGGGTGATCAGGACTTCGCCATCAAGTCCCGGGTCGTCGAAGGCTACACCTACACCACTGACGAGTACGACCTGATGAACAAGGAAACGCGAAACGCGGTCTACGAGTCTGGCACGATGCGAGATGAAGAGGGCGGACAGTCCGAAGCCCTCTTCGACTTCGTGAAGGTCCAACCCGGCAACGACCTCGTCCACTTTGTCACGCTCGAGGCAGCAACCGGGCCCATGTTACTGTACGTCCTGCACAACATCCTGAACACGGGCAAGTACGGTGCTCGAGAGACGAGAACGGGGCGAAACATTCGTAACGAAATCCTCGGAATCATCCTCGGGGAACACGACACGTCGTTGTCGACTGGTGAGCTCCTGATGGAGTATCACGATGAGAATGACGACCTTCGAAAGAGCATCGGTGAGTACGTTTCGGACGTTCGCCGCACTGATTGGGAGGTTTACGGCGATTTCGATGGTGCCGAGGATATCCCAGACTGGTTCGAGCGATTGCAGGCAGTCGCTGCGAGAGAAGCAGAAAACGCCGACGAGGTGCTACGTGCGGAGTTCGAGAGCCTGACGGAGGAGGCGAAACACGAGCTCCTGGACGATGATTGAACGGACGTTCGAGGCGACGCTGTACGCACCGCTCTTCTACTCGAGTTCAGAAGGGCGGGCGATTCGGACCCAGTCGACACTCTCAGCCACGGCACTCATGCATTCCCTCGGATACCGGTATTTCGGGATGGAAAAACGCTATGCTGAGGTCGGAGATGAAGCGATAACGCCGGACTACTCTCATCTCGAGGACGCCCCGTTTTTCGTCACGGACATGCGGCCGATCGCTGTCCAGACTGACGAACGGACGTTTCGAAGCACCGATTATCGGTCTGAGCGACACTTCACAACGAACGATCCAGATATCGCGAAACAGATCGCTGGGACCGGAGCAAAGTCGATCCCGTCGATTCTCGAGGATTCGGGTGCGGCCTACCAGACGATACGAAATTACGTCGGAATTACGCCTGGATCGACGTTCGAATTTACTATCTGGAGTGAACACGATCTCCCTCGCCGGCCGTTCTTTCGGATGGGAATCAAGCAGACAGGTGAGTTCAGGGCGAAGACGTCGGAACTCGACACCCTCGTGCTTAACAAGTACCTCCTTTCGGCGGTCTATAACCTTCCTGACGACCTCCTTGCGAGGTTGCTGGAGGAAAGCCGATCGTTCGAGCGAGGGAACGATCCTCGACTACAGCACTTCGTCGGACCGAATCCGGATTTCGTCCGTGATCACGTTCTCCCGGAGATACTCAAATGAGTCGCTTCGAAGTCGCTGGGGCATCTCTCGCAACGGAGCCGCCAGAACCCGCACTCGTAGAACGTGGATTCGAGTACGCACGCGCGTTCCAGAACCGCGTCGTCGAGTGGATCCACGATGGGGTAGAGCCAGTCGCCGTTGTTCGAGCGCCGACCGGCGCAGGAAAGACCGCGACGTTCTACGAACTCATTGACGAGCGCGACATGACGTTGCTCGTGTACCCGACGAACGCGCTCCTACGACAGCAACGTGAGCGGTTCGAGAACGAGGGAATTACAGCGAGCATTCTCAACAGCAACACTCTCAATGGACATGGACACCAACGGACCGAAAGTCTGCTCCAGTACGTGAACAAGTACGCTGCCGGCCACGAAGTCGTTCTCACGAACCCGGACATTCTGCAAGCAGCGATTCAGGCCACGTATCGGGGTGGAGAGCCGATCCGGTTTTTCAATAAGTTCGACGCAATCGTCTACGACGAATTTCACTTCTACGGCGCACTTGCCGCAAGCGGGCTGTTACTCCAGATAAAGATACTCGCAGAACGTCATGCTGATCCAAAGATGTTGCTCGCTTCGGCGACACCGAACGAGGACTTCGTCGATTTCCTGCGAAATCGCGTCGGCCTTGAGGTGTACGACATCAACGCGAAATACGTCGAAGATGGCGATCAATTCCGCCAGTCGGTAGAAGTCATTCGGCACGAAGAACGGAAGATTTTGGATCAACGTGAGGAGATTGCGAAAGCACTCTGTGACGAGATTGAGTCAGCAGGAAAGTATGACGAGCCTCATGCAGTTGTCGTATTCAACAGTGCAAAAGACAGTAACGAGTTCCATCAGTTCTTACACGACGAATATCCGACCGTCTTCGAACACACGGTCAAGGATAACGGGTTCGATACGAACGACGAGTCTTTCAACCTCGATGATGAAGAATTCTACGTCCTCAATACGACGAGCAAGGGCGAAGTCGGACTCGATTACGATGTTACGACACAATATATGGAGAGTCCACGATCTGCGAGTGCCTTTCTTCAGCGATTCGGCCGTGCGGGTCGGGAATCCGAGGCGACAGTACACATTTACAGCCTTGGACAGGGGCCGTGGGGAGACACTGTCGACTTTCCCACGTTCGCATCTCAGATTTATGATGGTCTCGAAGCAACCGAGATGGACCACGACTGGCTCGCCGATCTCGTCGGGTTTCGGGCCGCCTACGCAATGGCGGTTCGTGCAGACAGATCTGGCTGGTTCAACGAGGAGCTCCGCGAAGATTTCGAGCGGAACGTTGAGCGGTACGATCGATGGCGAGGGTTCATTGCGAAGATTGAACAGGAGATCGACGCGATCAGGGATGGATTCGGCCCCGGAAAGTATCAGAAAAACGATCCTGAAGCGAAATTACTCCGATTCACGGAACACTGTTTCCAAGCTTTCCAGGGGCTTCGCGGTCAGTCGTTGTCGGCATCGATCAAATACCCACGCGGCGATCGACTCGGCGTGACGACGTATGACCTAACGACGACACTTCGCCACTACGACATTGCTAGTGTCGAAGATGATGAAGTGATTGTTCTCAAACCATTAGATGAGGATGCCCTGTTTCCAGTGACGGCACGACTTCCCGAATACGAGACGGAACCTACGCAGTATGACAAGCCGACAAACGAGATCGAAGAGTTACTCCAGACGAAAATACATCGCCAAATTGAACAAGCAGAGTTGAATACGGATTTCGGGGTTAGTATTGATTTGCTACACCGGTTCTTCTATATTATTCAGATCACAAACTCAGTAGTTCCTAGTCGGATCACGACTGCGAACTACGAAATAAATATTGACTCAGATCGTAATGGTCCACCAACGATCGACGTAAGCCCACGGAGTTATGAGTGAGGAATTGATCAACGTTTCTGATTTAAACCAGTACGCGTACTGTCCTCGTCGGTACTGGTATCTCCACTTTTACGATACTCAGGGTCGAAACTACGAACGAGTCGAAGGAAAGACTAAACACGAGAATCAGTCGAAGCGTGGTAACTGGCTGAACGAACTGTATCTTGAGTCCGCGCGCCTCGGTCTGAAAGGGAAAATCGACGTTCTCGAACTCGAGAACGAACGTGTCGTTCCGATTGAACGGAAACGAGCGGAGAGTGGACAATATTACAGAAGCGACGAGGTACAACTAGCGGGCTACTGTCTGCTTCTTGAGGAACACCTCGGTGAACCGATCCGCGAAGGCGCAGTCTATCTCTACGAAACTGATCAGCGCATGCATATACCGATCACCGAAGATCATCGTGAGGCTGTTCGAGAACAGGTCGAAGCGATGCAGTCGATGGCCACAGATTCCGTACCGCCATTTACCGATAACCCGAAAAAGTGCGAAGCCTGTTCGGCTCGAGAGTACTGCATGCCGGCAGAAACAGCTCGACTCGAGCCCGAGAAGGCTCGAGGAACGGGCTGGGAGGATGCGATATGAAAGCGCCGGAGGGGATGTTCGACGAGTCGGTCATCTACGTCACCCGACAGGGTGCCCAGGTCCAGGTCGACGGCGGTCGGATCGTGGTCTGGGACGTCGACGGCGACGAGGGTGAGCTGGCGTCGTTTCCGATCGAGAAACTCGACACGATCAACGTCTTCGGCGGCGTCAACTTCAGCACGCCCTTCGTGGCCCGAGCGAACGAGCACGGGATCGTCCTCAACTACTTCACCCAGCACGGCAAGTACCGGGGAAGCTTCGTTCCCGAAAGGAACACGATCGCCGAAGTGCGACGGGCACAGTACGACCTCTCGAGGGACGAAGAGCTCGCCATCGCTCGACAGATGATCGCCGGTAAGATACGCAACGCCCGGACCCTCCTCTCCAGGAAGGGTGTTTATGGAACGGACGTTCTGAAAGACCTCGGCGTTCGGGCGGAATCCGACGTGACGAAAGACGACCTCCGGGGGACGGAAGGCGAGGCCGCGGAACGGTACTTCCGGCTGCTCGATCAGACACTCGTCGACGGCTGGACCTTCGAGAAACGAACGAAACGCCCACCCGAAGATCACATCAACTCGCTACTGTCGTTGACGTACGTATTCATGAAAAACGAGGTTCTGTCCGCACTTCGCCAGTACAATCTCGATCCGTTCCTCGGGGTGTTACACGCTGACCGACACGGTCGGCCGTCACTTGCCCTCGACCTCCAGGAGGAGTTTCGCCCGATATTCTGTGACGCGTTCGTCATCCGGCTAATCAATCGTGGTGTGATCGACCACGGCGACTTCCGTAACGACAACAGACTCAGCGACGACGCGTTCAAAACTTACTTGGAGAAATTCGAGGATTACGTGAACGAGGAGCTGACCCACCCTCACTTCGAGTACACCGTCACACGTCGGAAAGCAATCAGACAGCAGTCGATTCTCCTTCGGAAGGCGATCACCGGTGAGCTCGACGACTACCACCCGCTCACGTTCTCGAGATAACATGCGTCTCGCGATCGCCTACGACGTCAGCGACGATTCGAACCGCCGTCGAGTGTACCGAACCCTCGAGCGGTACGGTGCGTGGAAACAGTACAGCGTCTTCGAGCTCGAGATCTCGAAAACCGAACGCGTCGAACTCGAGGACGAACTCGAGACACACATCGATCCGTCGGACGGGGACCGGATTCGGATCTACCGCCTTTGCAGCGGCTGTCAGGAGGCAACGACGGACCTCGGTGC
>LKMJ01002909.1_pt1 | contig 15867 bp, 16 predicted proteins | sample 643391 | NCBI WGS metagenome assembly LKMJ01 (sample SAMN04112250, study PRJNA286221) | soda lake metagenome | biome: soda lake; feature: Kulunda Steppe; material: water; isolation source: sample PL-Br10 brine of Picturesque Lake | place: Russia: Kulunda steppe | collected 2010-07
CTTCCACCTCTTCAATTAATTCGACATCTTTATCAACAATTCTATTTATGTAATTATATCTGGATAAGAAATCAATAAAGCTGTCAGCCTCAAAAAGCACTTCCAGATAACTTACATTTCCATTCTGATAACTCGCTTTTAACCTCTCTGCCAAAAAGTCCTCTTTTTCTTCTAGTTCAGCTTCTCTTTCTTCCAACTCTTCAGTAATTACTTCTATTTTTTCTTCAGTCTCTTCAATGTCCCCTTCTATCGAAAGAAGCTCTTGTTCTGCCATTTGCAGTTCCTGGGTCGTCTGCATCAATCTTTCTCTTGTAATGTTTTTCTCTTTTTGTGCCTTGTCAAGCTCCTGTTCTAGACCGCCCCTTCTTTGTTCAATACTTTCAAGCTCTTCACTTTTTTCTTGAATTTTGGTATCATAATTCTGTGCACCTATTGGCACAATCAAAAGAAGTAGTGTAGACGAAATTAATAGCCAAAAAATAAAATTTCTATCATGACGAATCCGCACCTTCAATGAATCTCCCTCCTCGTATGTCAAGTTATAATATGTCTTATGCTATCTATACTTTTAGGTACTTGCTGTCTATACTTTTAAGTACTTCCTGATAGATGTAATGCTCCCAAGAGCACCAAGTAAGGTACCAAGTAGAATTAAGAATAGATCCACCCCATGTAGTGCAGCTTCAGGGCTTGCCAGCACCAAAAACCCAGAACTCACAAATGCCGTTTCAATTAAATACGAATAGCCGTAATGCAAAAGTATTACAGGAATCAGCGCACCCAAAAAGCCAAGCATTAAACCCTCCAGCAAAAAAGGCCAGCGTATAAACCCGTTTTTAGCACCCACCATTTTCATAATACTTATCTCTTCTCTACGTGCAAATACAGTCAACTTAATAGTATTACCTATTAGAAAGCTTGCAGTAAAAGCTAATGCACCCATAAAAACATATACTCCTACGCGAATTAAACCAGTTACCTCGAAAATAGTATCTACTACTTCATGACCATAATCTACCATTTCAACCCCCTGAAGCGGCTTTATCTCCTCGGCAGTTTCGGGTACGTTTTCAGGGTCATATGTACTAACTTCAAATAAATGCGGGAGAGGATTTTTTTCGGGATTTTCTCTATAACCGGCTACAGCAGATTCCCCTAGCTGCGATTCCATCCTCAAAAGCCCTTCTTCTCTAGAGACAAATCTTACTTCTTCAACCTGTGGCAGCCTAATAATTCCCCTCCTAAGCTCGTCCACAGTCTCATCGTCAGCATCATCCTCAACCCAAACCGCTATTTCGACCTGGGACCTGATCTCTTCCGTAATAAAATTTACATTATAGTTCACCAGTATAAATGTTCCAAGCAAAAAAAGAGTAATGGCTACTACACTGATGGATGCAACACTCATCCAGCCATTTCTATAGATACTTTTCAGGGCCTCGCTAAAATAATACCCCCAGTTTCTAAGCTTCATGGCTGTAACCACCCTTCGCATCATCTCTAGTAACTGCCCCATCTTTTAGTTCCACAACCCGTCGCCTGGCAAAGTTAACTAGCTCTTTGTCATGGGTAGCCATTATCAAGGTTGCCCCCTGTATATTAACTTCCAAAAGTATATCCAAAATCTCTCTTGATGTCCTCGGATCAAGGTTACCAGTTGGCTCATCGGCAATTACAATGGAAGGCTGGTTAATAATTGCCCTGGCAATCCCAACTCTCTGTTTTTCACCACCAGAAAGCTCCGAAACCAGGCAATCCTCTTTTCCCTCAAGTTCTACCATCTTAAGTATTTTTGGCACTTTCTTAAAAATTAATTTTCTGGGAGATTCAATTGCCCTCATAGCAAAAGCAATATTGTCAAAAACCGTCCTTTTATCCAAAAGCCTGTAATCCTGAAACACGATACCCAGGTTCCTTCTTAAAGAAGGAATATGTCTTCTCTTTAGCTTATTTATATTGTTCCCGTTTATTAATAATTGACCTGTTGTCGGGAGTTCCTCTCTATACAAAAGTTTCATAAAAGTAGATTTCCCTGCTCCACTTTCTCCAACTAAAAATATGAACTCTCCTTTTCCTATTAGCATACTTACGTTATCAAGTGCTTTGATTTTATTTTTGTAAATTTTACTTACTGCCTTCATCTCAATCAAGCTGCGACACTCTCCTTAAACTATATCATATTTGCTATATGTTATTATTGCTTGTTTACATTATTATAAGGTTGCCTCTGGTGCAAAAAGTCAAAACTTTGCTCATAAGACTTCTTGCACCAGAGACAAGGTTTGCATATTTACAATACATATATGCATTGTAAAATTGGTGTTATTTGCTGCCGATTTATCTCTACTTTCGTTATAATGCCCGTTATACTGCCACGCAGATAAAGATTTCGACAGCTATTTGAAAAATCCTTTTTTGTTTGCATATTTTATTTGAATAATCATGGTTATTAAGTAAATTTTTACAAAAAGTTTACTTTTCAGCCAACATATAAACTCCCCGAACGCATTTGACCTTGTCCGAGGAGTTATACGGCAATAAGTATGACGGACAGGAATTGAACCTGTACGGTGCTGTTTCGTCTGACCTGCCGGGCTCCAACACATTGTAGTTTGTATAATGACTTCAGTGACTACCAACCGCTACACCCGGTCACAAAGGCCAGCACCTCACGCGTAGCGTCTCGCCTTTCCGCCACCGCCATACCTTGGTTGTCATTTATATTCTACCATAAAATCGATAAAGATCCAAAAAAATTAATTGAATTTCTTAAATAAAATTTTGTTACAGGGGAAACATAAGATAAAAAGAGTTAATTTATCCAAAATAGTCAGGAGGTGTCAATATGGAATCAACATTTAAGACAGTGGCAGTAAAATTCATTATGACCATTGCCTTTGCTGGTATAGCGTTTGTATTGCTGGAAGGAAATACCTGGGGATGGGTTTTTCTTGTAGGTGTGATTGCAACAATAATTAATTATGCGGTAGGAGATTTGATGATCCTACCAAGATATGACAAGATACCTGCTGCTATCGCTGATGGTATCATTGCACTGCTTGTTGCAGTTATATTAAGCTTACTCACACCTGTTTTTGTGATCAGCGCAGTATCCGTTATCTTATTCGGTATTCTGGTTACAGCTGGAGAATACTTCTTTCATGAATACTTAAAAGTGAATTACAAAATTTTTGAAAGTTAAGCTGAATAATTAAATGAAAAATCAAACGGGGAGGAATAAATAACTCCTGGAAGTAGCAATCCTTGGTGAGGAGCTCTCGGGGTTAAGCTTCCTTTATTTTTTAACAAAATTAAGCCAGTTCCTCCCCGTTATATGCTGATTTGAGAAAATTATGTAATCTTCCCTTTAATATAATCAAACAAAAAATACAGGGCAAAAAATGCTACTGCGAGCCAAATCCAGGCCCAGTCAATTGGAATAGGTCATACCCCATCAGGCGTCCTTGCCAAATCAAGAAAATATCTTACAATATTCCCTGCAAATATTATAATTCCAATTGCAAGGCTTATATTAGCCAGATATTTAAAAACCTTGGGTTTCATCACAAATCCCCCTAACCTGTTTTAATAATAAGATTGACTCTGGTGCAAAAAGTCAATTCTCGTAAGATAAATGGCTTTTTTTGATACATCTTAAGATTCTATTTTAATTTTATAGCCATTTTGGCTTTATCGAGTATGTCTGAAGAAGTAAGTCCGTATTTAATAAGAAGCTCCTCTCCAGGACCGGATTCGCCAAATGTATCTTTTATTCCAATTTTCATTACTGGAACAGGGTAAGTTTGTGACAAGAATTCAGCTACAGCGCTACCAAGTCCCCCTATGACAGTGTGCTCTTCACAGGTAACAACCGCTCCTGTCTTCTTTGCAGACTTTAAAAGGGTTTGTTCATCTATAGGTTTTATTGTGTGCAAATCTATTACATCGCAGCTTATCTTCTCGTCTGCCAATTTTTTTGAAGCCTCAAGGGCCGGTCCTACCTGGTGTCCACAGGCTACAATAGTAACGTCCTCTCCTTCTCTTAGAAGCTTGGCCTTTCCTATCTGTATTACGTCATCTTCACCATATATCAATGGCACCCCTGGTCTTCCAAGCCTAATGTAGTAAGGTCCATGGTCTTCATATGCACTTCTAATAATCTTCTTGGTCGAAACCCCATCACAGGGACAAACTACTTTCATGTTTGGCAGTGCTCTCATCAAAGCGATATCCTCAAACATCTGGTGTGAAGCTCCATCCTCTCCAACCGTTATCCCCGAATGAGTAGCCGCAATCTTAACATTTTGGCGTGGATAACAGATAGAATTTCTGACCTGGTCATATGCTCTACCTGCTGCAAACACTGCAAAAGTGCTGGCAAAGGCTGTCTTGCCGCTTGCTGCAAAACCAGCAGCCGTACTCATCATATCCGCTTCGGACACTCCCATATTAAAAAACCTGTCCGGATAAGATTTAGCAAAATCCGCAGTTTTTGTTGACTTTGACAGGTCCGCGTCAAGAACAACTATATCCTCATGCTTTTCGCCAAGTTCTAAGAGGACCTCTCCGTATGCTTTCCTCGTTGCTATTTTTTCGGACACTATCTTTCCCCTCCTTCAGAAACATCAACCACCGCTTCAAGTTCTTTCAATGCTTTCTCTAGTTCATCATCCCCGGGGCCTTTTCCGTGCCAGTCGGCTTCACCCTCCATAAAGGAAACACCTTTTCCTTTCACTGTCCGCGCAACAATCATAGTAGGTTTGTTGTCAACTTTCTCGGCCCTCTTTAGAGCAGAATCTATCTCAGCTATGTCATGCCCGTCTATTTCTATAACATTCCAGCCAAAAGCACGCCATTTTTCGGCAATAGGAGCAGGGTTCATTACATTTGTTATCTCACCGTCGATCTGCAACCCGTTAAAATCAATGATGCCCACCAGATTATCCAGCTTGTAATGAGAAGCTGTCATAGCAGCTTCCCAAATCTGACCTTCCTGGATCTCACCATCACCAAGGATAGCTACCACTTTTATAGATCTCTTATCAAGTTTTGCAGCCAGTGCCATCCCGTTAGCAGCCGAAAGCCCCTGGCCAAGAGACCCTGTTGTCATCTCCACACCGGGAGTTTTTGTCATATCAGGATGTCCCTGAAGGATTGAATCGATTTTTCGCAGGGTATCAAGCTCTTTCATGTCAAAAAAACCTTTCAGCGCTAGGGCAGCATAAATAGCCGGAGCAGCATGTCCTTTGCTTAGGACTAGCCTGTCCCTCTTTTCGTCTCCCGGATTTTTGGGATCTACACTGAGATAATGAAAATACAAAACACTCATTATCTCACCAAGAGAAAGAGAACCGCCTGTATGTCCGGAACCAGCTTTATTTAACATTTTAAGTATTTGTTTTCTTATTTCTGTCGCTTTTTCTTTAAGCATAGGAGTTTTATCTTCTATATCTGATATTTTATTTGACATTTTGGGTTAACACCTCCAAAAAGATATAAATAGTTTGTTTACTTAGTCTTATGAGTCTCCATATCCATTTTAAGATATGACCAGATAAAAGGATCAAGATCGCCGTCCATCACCTTATCAACATTTGGTTCTTCGTACCCCGTCCTATGATCCTTTATCAGCTTAAAAGGATGAAAGGTATAAGATCTTATTTGACTTCCCCATGATATTTCTTTTTTCTCTTCTCTCATTTTTTCTCGCTCTTTTTCTTTTTCTTCCAGATACATGGCAGCAAGCTTACTCCTCAGAATCTTATATGCCTGATCTTTGTTTTTGTGCTGCGACCTCTGGCTCTGGCACTGTACTACAGTTCTGGTAGGTAGATGAGTTAGCCTCACCGCAGAATCCGTTTTATTCACATGTTGTCCCCCGGCTCCACTTGCCCTGTAGGTGTCCATTTTTACCTCATCGGGCTTTATGTCCACCTCTACATCATCTTCAATTTCAGGGACCACATCAACAGAAGCAAAAGAAGTATGTCTTCTACCCGAAGAATCAAAGGGTGACACCCTCACAAGCCTGTGAACACCTCTTTCGACTTTTAGATAACCAAAAGCATATTTGCCTTTAATTAAAATAGTAGCACTTTTGATACCTGCATCATCTCCAGGCAAAATGTCCATTGTTTCTACCTGATATCCCTTTTGTTCTGCAAAACGGATATACATTCGAAGAAGTATCTCCACCCAATCACAGCTTTCTGTTCCGCCCGCTCCGGCATGAAGTGTAAGAATTGCATTTTTAGGGTCAAAAGAATCAGAAAGCATATTTTTCAGGGCTAATTTATATAAAATTTTTTCAAAATCCATTAAATTATTAATGACTTCACCAAAGTCAGCCTCGTTCTCATCTATAAGTTCAAACAACACGTTAATTTCTTCTCTTTGTTCCTCAAGGCTTTCTAATTCATTAACTTTTTCTTTTAGCCTGTTTCTTTCTTCCATAGTTTTTTTAGCTTTATTTTGGTCTTCCCAGAAACCTTCCTGTGTCATCTCTTTTTCAAGTTCTCCTATCCTCCGGCTCATCTTATCAGGGTCAAAGATAGACCCTCATTTCATCTAGTTCTTCGCATAGCTCCTTATACCTTGTTTTTGCTTCTCCAATATTTTCAACATCCATGGACATTACTACCTCCTAATTATGGTTCTTAATACAACATATTTTATTAACATTATCCTATGCTAGGCTACGCTGATTTTCCACAGCATTTTTTGTATTTGATACCGCTTCCGCAGGGGCAAAGTTCATTTCGACCTATCTTTTTCCCTCTCTTTACAGTTTTAGGCTTGGACGGTTCATTAGACTGGGCAGAAGTTGCACCAGCTCCACTAGATGCTGATACTGCGTCTTTGGCAAAAACACCATGCTGCGCTTCACCATGACCAGAGGTGCTCTCAACTTTTGCTACTTTCCTTCTCTCTGGCTTTTCTTTGATTTGGACCCTCTGAATAAGCCTTACTGCTTCTTCTCTAATAGCCGCAACCATACTTTGAAAAGCATCGAAACCTTCATATTTGTATTCCATAAGCGGATCTTTTTGGCCAAAGGCCCGCAGGCCTATTCCCTGGCGAAGCTCATCCATAGCATCTAAGTGATCCATCCATTTGGAATCAACCGTGCGAAGAAGGACAAGCTTCTCAAGCTGTCTCATGTTATCTTCACCAAGCTCTTCTTCTCTTGTTTTATAATGGTCAAGTGACTCTTCCATGAAGTATTCCTTTAGAGCTTTTTGGGCTTCACCCGGTTCTAGATCCTCTGTAATCTCTTTCACTTTATCAAAGCTTCCCTGTTCACCTACCAAAAAGCTCTGCCTTGCAAAGTTCAGAAGGGACTCTAGGTCCCATTCTTCCGGATAAATTTCTTCAGAAGCATATCGCTCAATGGCATCCTCTATTACATCAGAAAACATATCCCTGACAATCTGATCTAGATTTTCACCTTTTAGTACCTGGCGACGCTGATTATATATAACCTTTCTCTGCTCATCCATCACATCGTCAAATTGCAGCAGCTGTTTACGAATATTGAAGTTTCTACCTTCAACTTTTTTCTGGGCATTCTCAATAGCCCTTGAAATCATGGGATGGTCAATAACATGGTCCTCATCCATACCAATCTTTTCCATTATGTCTCCTATATTCTCTGAGCCAAATAACCGCATCAAATCATCTTCTAGCGAAACATAAAACTGGCTGGAACCCGGGTCACCCTGACGGCCAGACCGACCTCTAAGCTGATTATCCACTCTTCTACTTTCGTGGCGCTCAGTACCGATCACGTGCAAACCACCCAGTTCTGTCACACCTTCTTCTAAGACAATATCGGTACCCCTACCGGCCATATTGGTAGCAATAGTTACAGCCCCTTTTTCACCAGCTTTTTTGATGATTTCGGCTTCTCTTTCATGATGTTTTGCATTAAGCACTTGGTGAGAAACTCCCTGCTTATTAAGCATTTTTGAGATTCTCTCAGACTTTTCTATTGACACCGTACCCACAAGAACAGGCTGGCCATCCTTATAAAGCTCTACTATATCCTCTACAACTGATTTGAACTTGGCAGCTTCATTTTTATACACTTTGTCAGGATAAGCTTTCCTATTAAGGTCTTTGTTGGTGGGTACGACCACCACATCCATGTTGTAAATCTCTCTAAATTCATCCTCTTCAGTCGCTGCAGTTCCTGTCATACCGGCAAGTTTGTTATACATCCTAAAAAAATTCTGAAAAGTTATACTAGCAAGCGTCTGGCTTTCCTTATCAATGGTTACATTTTCTTTAGCCTCGATAGCCTGGTGAAGTCCATCGCTGTAACGCCTACCATGCATCATCCTTCCGGTAAACTGGTCAACAATTACCACCTGGCCATCCTGAAGCACATAATCTTCATCCTTCTTCATGAGAACTCGAGCTTTTAAAGCCTGATTTAAATGATGGGATAATTCCATATTGGAATTATCATAAAGATTTTCTACACCTAGAAAATTCTCAGCCTTCTCGACCCCCTGCTCGGTTAACATCACGCTGTGAGCCTTTTCATCCACAGTATAATCTTCTTCGTTTTTTAAGGAGGGCACAAAGCGTGCCATTTTCTTATACAACTCTTTTGGCTTCTCGGCAGAACCGGAAATAATTAGAGGGGTTCTCGCCTCATCAATTAAAATGCTGTCTACCTCATCTACAATAGCAAAATTTAGCATTCCCTGAACGATATTTTTCTCATATAGGGCCATGTTATCCCGCAAGTAGTCAAATCCAAACTCATTATTCGTACCATAGGTTATATCACAATTGTAAGCAACCTGTCGCTCGCTTGAATTCATATCGTTTTTGATGACTCCAACAGAAAGACCCAAAAACCTGTAAACTTCTCCCATCCATTCAGCATCCCTTGAAGCCAAATAATCATTAACAGTAATGATATGAACACCTTTTTGTTCAAGAGCATTAAGATAAGCCGGAAGAGTGGCTACAAGGGTCTTCCCTTCCCCTGTTTGCATCTCAGCAATCCTACCCTGGTGAAGGACCACTCCACCCATAAGCTGCACGTCAAAATGGCGCATACCAAGAGTACGCTGGCTCGCCTCCCTGACAACTGCAAAAGCTTCACAGAGCAAGCTTTCAAGAGTCTCGCCTCTTTCAAGGCGGGATCTAAACTCTTCTGTTTTAGCTTTTAAGTCAATATCTGATAAATTTTGTATTTGTGGCTCCAGTGAATTTATTTCATCTACATACTTGCTTAATTTCTTTATCTGCTTATCATTTGGATCACCAATTATCTTGTAAATAACATCTTTAAGGGCCATTTTACATTCCCCCTGTCTAAAATTTTAGCCCTTTAGCTTTTTATAATCAATGCTAATTTTAACACTTTACTTACCTTAAAACAAGTAAAAGGGCGGTATTTGTGAAATGTCAAAATCTATTTGCTCAAATGAGTGGTTCAGTAAAATATCATTAATATAGTATTAATATAAGGAATTATTTTTGAAATTGTCTAAACTTTTAAATTATTTCCCCCTGGCTGGCAGGAAAGTACTAAAATTTAAAGAATAATTTTGAAAAGTTATTATTTTATATCTTTACTGTATCCTTTAGTGTATCTTTAGTGTAGACAAAACAATCTTAATCATCAGATCACATTAAATCCAATCAAAGGAGGATAAAAATATGGAAGAGCTTAATGTGGGAGATCTAAGGTTTTACTGGCTAAAAGAAGGGCTTACCCGCAGGGATGGTGGAGCTATGTTTGGAGTGGTCCCAAAGGCAATTTGGAGTTCAAGATACCCCTACGATGGCAAGAACCGAATCCCTCTTCGTTGTGATCCTATTCTCGTTCAGGACAGGGGCAAAAACATATTAATAGAAGCCGGGGTAGGTACAGGTAAATTCACTGAAAAACAAAAAAATATATTCGGGCTTGTAGAAGACGATCGTGTAGATAACTCACTCTATGCTCTCGGGCTAAAAAGAGAAGATATCAACATTGTTGCTGCTACTCATATGCATTTTGACCATATCACAGGTATAAGCCGTTATGAAAACGATAAGCTAATATCTTCTTTCCCAAATGCCGAAATATACGTATCAGAGCTCGAGTGGGAAGAAGTTAAAAACCCTAGCAAGCGTTCAAAGGCAGCTTACTGGAAGAAAAACTGGGAGCCCATTCAAGACCAGGTAGTAACTTTTAAAGACGAAGTAGAATTAACTTCAAATATAAAAATGATTCATACCGGCGGGCACTGTCAGGGACATTCTATTTTGACTTTTGATAGCAAGGGCGAAAAGACCATACATTTCGGGGATTTAATGCCCACCAGTGCTCACCAAAACCCGTTATGGGTGCTTGCTTATGACGACTATCCAATGGAATCCATCAAAGTGAAAGAAAAGTGGGTAAGCACTGCTTTTGAAGGAAACTGGTGGGTAATATTTTATCACGATACTATCCACAGGGCAGCCATGTTTGACGCAGAAGGTAATATAATCCAGAAGGTAGAGATGACAGAAGAAGATTAAAAATCATCCAAAGAGCAGCAGTTTTCCCAATCATTTAATCTGCTGCTCTGGTAATTCTACTCCACAAAAGCATAGACAGCCGTATGTATGATCAAATATCTTGATTCAAGTAGCAGGGCGTATCACATACACTGCAGGACATTTTTTCCACTTTTAACGGCTTTTCTTTTTTAATCTCCTTAAGCAGAGAAATACTCTTTTCTACTTGGGTTTTTTCACCTTCTAACAAAAAGCCGCATGCCCCCTCAGAACCTTCTACCCCTCCAGATGACACATGATAAGCGTCAACTCCAGTTAATATGCTTAATGCTTCCACCTCTGAGACTACGGTAGATGTGCAAATACAAATCATACCACACTTTTTCCCGATAGTATAATCTATATCCCTTGTCCCAAGTTTTCCCGCAACCTTGGGAACTGATGGAATCATCTTCTCGCGTCCAACAGGCGTAATCATCCCAATACCCCTGGCTGCTACCAGAGGATACGCACTGATAGTCCCTGCCATTTCATTTGCCATATAAATTCCCACGTTATTATCTGTGTCCACAGCATTAGCTCCCTTGATAAACATGTCGTCAGAGCCAAATTCCTTAAGAGTTTCAAACATATCCTTCACATGCAAAGCCTGTCCTTTTTCATCAATCAAAACAGGGGCGAGCCTGTTGTCCTTGGCGTTAAGACATTGGACTCCTTGAGTAACCATGCCGGCAATAAACTTTCCCCTCTGTTTTAGGGGGGCCGCGGTTATTTCTTCAAGTACATAGATATTAGTAGTCCCAAGTGTAATGAGTATTTTGTGTTTATTAAGGATATTTCTTTCCTCCAGGATTTTCTTTACCCCTTTTGCAATCAATCTTTTTGACTCATGAGGTAGTAGTGACACCAGTGCTTTTTTATGAACATCCACTTCTATTCAACTCCTTGCCTAAATAATAATATTTTAACATAATCATAAACTAATTAATATAATGTCTTCATCATTAACATTAATGTCTTCATTTTAACTGCTCTACCAAAGAATATATACCACCGGATACAAGAGAGTGTCCTCCAAGCAAAATTGGTACTTCAGCATCCTTTGCCCTTAAAGTAAACTTTCTAATAAAATCATTTTCTATCTTTTCTGGCATGAACAAATCCGAATAAAATCTGTCAGATGTTTTGTCTCCAGCCCCAAAGTGATGAAATATCACCCTTGAATCCATCACAACTGCCCGGCCTAGGGTTTCCAAATAGCCAAAAAACCTGTCGATCCCCATATCCTCAATGAAATAGCCTATTAAGGACTTAACCTTCCCCGCTTCTACCCTCCCCATGGCTTTCATCCCACGCTCCTCAGAAAACACCCTGAGCCTTATCTTAATGTTTTCGTTGATATGAGTAATCATTGATCCAGAGACTCGCCCTATTAAGACCACGTCTTCATAATACCCTGAGAGAACATCTTTTACTTCAGAAAATCTTTTCAGTCCATCCTTTATAATTTTTTTCTCATCCGGATCAAGGTTGTCAATTATATTTTTAGTCCTCTCTTTTGTAAGAGGATGCTCCCAAAGGAAATAAAGCTCTGTAGGAGTATCTATGTCAAACAAAACCCCGGTAGAAAAAGGGATTAGATCAAAATTAAGCCCTACATCATAGCGAAGTCCCATCACCAAAGCATTGTCAGATGTAGGAGGATCCATGTAATTGATAGCCGAAGCAGGAGTAAAAGCTACTAGATCCCCTGATTGAGGATTATTGGTAAAAAGAAGGTCATCTGCATCCATAAGCTTTTTACACACATGAGATACTTCTTCTTTAGATAGTAGAGGAGTAGATCCCCCACCACAGATAAGCACCTTTTGTAGACTTCGCTCATTAATTATATATTTTAAGGTTTTTCCAAAATGAAAAGCGTCTTCCTTAAGGACACCTTTATTCATGCTACTCGTATCTATCAGATTAAGTCTTTTCTTATATTCGGGATGACTCTTGACAATACCCTTTAATATTTCATAATCAGTTATAAGACTAACACTATTTATTTCTCTCCTATCAAGAAGCATCTCTATCTGACCAAGAACCGCTTCAAGTCTGACTTTTAGAATCAATTCTTCTGGCCACGAACCGGGGACTTCTCCACCTTCAAACAAAAGAGCGTCTACGGCATTAACAGATCTATAATCCCTAAAACAATTCAAATTTTCCACCTTCTTTTATTTTTGTCAACTTGTCTTTTCAACTTATTATGAAAGCTGCTTTGAAAGCTGCTTATTGTTAAAAACGGGCCCCATATTCAGGGCCCGTCGCCATCCGATTTTAATTTCTAGAATTCTGGTTCTATCTGACCGTAATTCCCGTCTTTACGCTTGTAAACTACATTAACCTCTTCAGTTTCCGAGTTCATAAAAACAAAAAAATCATGAGCCAAAAGATCCATTTGCATCACAGCTTCCTCAGGACTCATTGGCTTAACAGCAAAGCGTTTTGTCCTAACTATTTGGGGATATTCTTCGTCTTCTTCATCTTCTCCTACAATACTTCCTGACCCTTCTGGATCTAGCATCTTGTGGCCGTCCTGACGAAGTTTTCTGTTTATCCTGGTTTTGTATTTTTTTACCTGTCTCTCAAGTTTATCCTTAACGCTATCAATGGAAGCATACATATCCCCTGTACCTTCTTCAGCTCTAAGTATTATCCCTCCGTTCAAAAAAACTGTTACTTCTACAATATGAGTATCTTTTACCACACTCATTGTAACATGGGCCTCAGCCGTTTTGTTAAAATACCTGTCCAACTTGCCGAGTCTTTTGTCTGCGTGCTCCTTTAAAGCATTAGTAACATCAATGTTTTTACCTACGATGTTAAGTTCCACATCAATCACTCCTCTCTGGAGTTGTCTTTCTAGCACTCTTTATATAGTATTATATTCACTATCAAGGAAAAAAATCCTGCAACCTAGATAGATTAGAACAAAAATATACAATAAAATGTAGTAGAATAAAAAACCCCCAAAACCCATAACCTGATTTGGGGGGAGGTTTCGTTGTTATATTATCTAATTAAGTCTTTATAATTTAACAACGTTAGCCGCTTGAGGACCTTTGTCGCCCTCTACAATATCAAACTCAACTTCCTGACCTTCCTCAAGACTCTTAAATCCTTCCTCCTGAATAGCACTAAAATGTACAAAAACATCGTCGCCAGCTTCTCTCTCAATAAATCCATAGCCTTTCTCGGGGCTAAACCACTTAACCTTTCCTTTCATGTAAAACATTACCTCCTAAATTTTTGTTCCAAGCTTACAGCAATAAAGCTTGCCTTATTATTATACCTCAACAAAATAATATTATCAAATAAAATTCACACAAAATAACCTGATAACCTGCATAATAAAACCCCAGGCATCCTAATTTATAATAGGCCCTGGGGGAAATTTATTCTTCTATGTTGTGCTATCTAAGACCAAAGTCGGTTTGTTGACCGGTTTATAGCTTTACAACATTGGCAGCCTGAGGTCCGCGCTCTGCTTCCACAACTTCGAATTCTACTTTTTGTCCATCTTCTAATGTCTTAAATCCTTCTTCCTCGATAGCACTAAAGTGAACGAATACATCTCCTCCAGCTTCCCTTTCGATAAAACCATACCCTTTTTGTGGACTGAACCACTTCACTGTACCTTGTTCCATTTAACTTAATACCTCCAATTCATAATGAATGTTCTTTTGCATGCGTAAGTTTACATGCCCTTGCTTATAATATCAGGGAATTATAAGCCTGTCAAGGATTACAACCGTTATTTTAACCCATATAAAGGACAAATATTCATTTAAATCGTTATTTCTCTAACTAATAGAAATATTCTATCAATACTGTTATTTTCCTTTGAATTCAGGTTTTCTCTTTTCTAAAAATGCTTTTAATCCTTCTTTAAAGTCTTCTGTGTCCGTACACTCGATTTGATAATCATATTCTATGTCCAAGATATCTTCAAAATCCCTGAATGAAATCCTGTTAATTAAAGCTTTCATTTTGCCGAAGGCTTTGGTTGGTCCACAAGCAAGCTCTTCGGCTAGCTCCCTGGTGGCCTTTTCAAGTTCTCCAGAAGGAACCACCTGGTTAACAAGGCCCAATTCTTTAGCTTCCTCAGCTTTAACTTCTCTTCCGAGCATTGCAAGTTCCGTGGCCCTTGCTGCTCCTAGCATCTGAGTGAGGAAGTAGGTACCTCCCATATCGTTTACTAATCCTACCTTAGAAAAGGTTTGTATAAACCTGGCATCTTCGCTGCATATACGAAAATCACATGCCAATGCCAGGTTAAACCCTGTTGCAGCAGCTGCCCCGTGTACGGAAGCTATAACTGGCTTTCTTAAATTTCTTATTCGTAGGGTGGGTAAAGCAGTTTGACGAATTAAAGTCAGGGCGCTTTCAGAGTTGCTCTTTAAAGTATTGATATCTCCTCCTGAGCAAAAGTTTTTACCAGCACCTGTAATTATCACAACTCTTATGTCAGCATCTGTAGCACATTTGTTTATGATTTTGGTCAGTTCATCAATTAATTCTTCATCAAGGGCATTTAAGTTTTTTGGATTATTCAGGGTAATTGTAGCAATGTGGTCTTGCACGTCAAAAAGCAATTTTTGATAACTCATTTGAAACATCTCCTTTCATAATTAAGAATACGGAATCTTTCTTATCTTTATTATACCAAATAATAATTATAATGTCAGGAAAAATCCTTATATACTGTTTCGAATTGTGACACTGTTAACTTAGGGTACGTTTTTTTTGTAAAAATATGTTTAAAAGTTTTGACAAATGTTTTCACGTTTTATTTAACTGTCATTATAAAGTCCCGCCTAAAAGGAATGATAAATATCTTTTTTAAATATCCTTTGCATTGTCTGAATTGGCATAATATTTGCAACATTACATACTAGAGTAGTTGTTATGTTAATACCATAATCCTGTTTTAAGGATCAGCATCTTGCTTAGGTACATGTCAGGAAAGTACATTAAAAGAAATATTAAAATATACACCAACTTCAAAGGTTTTATGGAGTTATTTTTGCAGCTAGTGAAAATTTTATTTTAACAATAGTTTAAGAAACATAAGGAGGTATCAAGCATGTAAAGCATAAAAGATTGGCTGAAAATTTTAAAAATTGAGATGATTAGATGCTTATTAAGCATGAAACAACAAAAATAGAAAGGAGGATGTTTTATGAAAAATTTTGATATGAAAGGATCCCTTCCAAAAAAGGTGAGAATGCTCGAGTTGCTTCCCAGGGACGGTTTTCAACACTCCAAAAAATATATACCGCCACAAACAAAGCTGTGGTTTATCGATAATAA
>LKMJ01002910.1_pt1 | contig 15862 bp, 18 predicted proteins | sample 643391 | NCBI WGS metagenome assembly LKMJ01 (sample SAMN04112250, study PRJNA286221) | soda lake metagenome | biome: soda lake; feature: Kulunda Steppe; material: water; isolation source: sample PL-Br10 brine of Picturesque Lake | place: Russia: Kulunda steppe | collected 2010-07
ATACGATCGAAAGCCGGGAGCTTCTGGAGCAGGCCGAAACCGAAGCGACAGTTCGAGAAGTCATTTACCGGGAGGATAATGTGACCGGCTCTCATCGCGGGGGATCGACAGATCGGATCACGTACGATCTGCGGATCGAAAACGACGACTGGCGGATCTTCGATGAAGAACGCGAAAAATACCGCGAATGGATGGGAAACGGCGACGAGTACGCCCCGGAGGACTTCGAGCCGTGTGGTCGAGTACTCATCCGTATCTCGTCGCTTCCCGAATACGTTCACAGCGAAGTTCAGACGGCTCTCGACGAAGGCGTGTATGAAGCTGCGGAACTGTACCTCCCATATCTGATGGACGTTGAAACGTCGTATCTGGAGCATACCGAACGGGACACTTCCTATCGAGCTCATGTGACCGAAATGAGCGATGGATACCGACTCGAACTTGAGGAAGCGACGCCGTCAATCGGTGTTTCTGACTTCGGAGTCATAAACACGACAGAGACCGAACAGACGGTTACTGTCCATTTCGAACGCGAGTCACCCGCCCCCGACGTAGACGAGATGGAGACGATCTTCGAGGGAACGGACACGCTCTCCCCGGATGAGAGGATCGTAATCGAACTCGAACGATACTTCGTGGACCATCGCATCAATGTCGAAACAGATGAGAAAGCTGAGGTCTTCGAATGGACTGAAAAGGGACTGAGGGGATCAACTGCAGGTGTAACTATCACCGATGAAGAGCTCTTACCGGAACCCCGACCACAGGCCGAGCTGGTGGACTGTCGTGATGTCTGGAGCCGTGCCATCACATCCGACTAAAAAGTCGCTGCTCGCAGCTATCGTGTACAGCAGCCGTTTGCTGATACTGGTGGACGAAATCAAATGAAACCGACTCACGAGCTATCCGCCGTTCGCTCCGTCGAACGGCTTAATCCTCGTGAGTCGTGTGTACGTTCTTTTGTCCATCAGTATGAGTACATCTTCCTGTATCGACCTGCGTTGAACCTCCTCGAAAGTGTGACCACCGCACCACCAGAATCCGTGACTGTCAGGCGTATATAAGAGTCAGCGATGTTGCGAAAGCGACCGTGCAAGATTCGCGCCCTATACATTCAGCACGACTTCAGGAACCTATCAATATTTGAGAGTAGGTAGAAATGGTGAGTGTCTCAGGTGTCGGGCATCGCGGAGATCTCTACGTCGACCTCGAACGCCAGTGAAGAAGTCGAGAGAGTGTCGGCAATTTCACGGCGCTGTTGGTGAATAAGATCCTCTCGGTTCAACACCGCCTCGATGCTGTTGGCGAGGTTGCTGTAGTTACAGCCGGCAGTATGAATACAGGGCGCGAATGTGGCACAGACTGGGCGTTGATATGCGAGGGTGGTGATCAGTCGGTACAGGGCAAGCAATACCGAAGCAGCTATTGATCTATCCGACATGTGCAAACACCCCGGCTGCTGACTAGAGAGGTGTGTCACATAAAACAGGAACTGGGTCATCTCCTCGGGGACGAATTGGTATTGTACAGGCTGGCTGCTCAACGAGAATCCCGGCTAGACGATTATTATATGCCAACACCTACCAAGACTATGGATGCAACACTCGACGACATCGAGTTCCTCGTCAGTTCGGACCATCGCGTCGGGGTGCTTGACGCACTGGTCGGCGGTTCGTGTGACCGGGACGACCTTCGTACTGCAACGGGAGCGTCTTCTCCGACCCTAGGCCGAATCCTTGCCGACTTTCAGGACCGCCACTGGATCGAGCGAGACGAGAAGAGATACCAACTGACCGATCTGGGAGAATTCGTTGCCGACCAATTCGAGGGGTTCAGGGATGCGATGGCGTATCAGCGACGACTCCGCGAGATCTGGCCATGGCTGCCACACGAGATTGAGGGCTTCAGCGTCGGATTGTTCACCGACGTGGTGGTTTCCCGGCCAGGGCCTGGATACCCCTACAAGCCTGTCGAACGTCTCACGGAACTCATCACAACAACGAAAACGATGCGGGGTTTCGGCATGGCACTGCTCAAATCGGGGAATCTGGAGCCGTTTTTCGACCACGCCCTGAAGGACATGGAGTGTGAATACGTCTACCCTCCCGTCGTGTTCGAGGAACTCCTCTCGTGGGACGAAGATGTAGTCGCGGAGGCGGCGACACGGCCCAATTACACTGTCTTGCTTCACGATGACCTTCCGCTCAACGACCGGTGTGGCATCTGCCTGTTCGATGACAGGGTTAGCATCTGCTGTTACGACTCGGAAACGGGGGCGTTGCAGTCACTCGTTGACACGGGAAGCGACGGGATGCGTACGTGGGCAGAGTCCTACTACGAACAGGTCCGGGACGGGGCCCACCCGCTCGACGACGCAGATGACCTCCTCTCGATCGAATCCGTCCACTGATCGGCGCTATCCGACTCGAACTAGCTGCGACGACCACGCTTTCACGGTGTGAAATATTTCACTAGGCATTTACACGTCTATTCGCTGCGTATCTGCTCTCGTGGTGAGACCGCATGAGTAATCACGCAAGCGAATCAACTGGCTGGCAGCTCGAACAGAACGGGTCCGAAGCCTATGAGCAGTATCTGGTGCCGCCGATTTTCGCGCCATGGGCTGCCCGACTTATCGAGATGAGCGGTGTACATGAGGGAGATCAGGTTCTAGACGTTGCCTGTGGTACCGGTATTGTGGCGCGTCATGCCGCTTCCCGGGTCGGTTCTAGTGGATCCGTCGTGGGGCTCGACATCAACGAGGGGATGCTCACAGTGGCGAGGGAAACTGCTGCCGACATCCAGTCCTTGATCGAGTGGCAGCAGGGCGACGCGACTGATCTTCCGTTCCCCGATGAGCAGTTCGACATCGTTTGCTGTCAACAAGCACTCCAGTTCTTCGACGAGCCTGTCGCTGCAGTTGAGGAAATGCAACGAGTCCTCACACCAGGAGGGTGCGTGACACTAAGCGTCTGGCGACCGCTCGACTACCAGCCTGCGTACGTGGCACTGGCCGAAGCTCTAGAGGCGTACATCGGTGACGACGCAGGAAACATGATGCGCTCTCCGTTCCCCACATGGGACAGAGAGGACCTACGAACCCTATTTCGGGATGCAGGATCCGATGACGTGTCCGTCACCATCGAGATCGGTTCCGTGCGCTATCCGTCGGTCGAAGAGTTCGTTCGCCGCGAGGCGGCAAGCTCACCGCTAGCAGAGCCGATCGCAGCCGTCGAGCGAGAGGTTCGGGAAGAACTGGTTCGAGAGGTCGAAGATTCGGCAAACGAGTACATCGATGACGAGGGTATTGTCTCGCCGATGGAATCGTATGTCGTCACCGCAAGGAGATAGCAGTAGCAACCGGTGTCTCTTTTCGAGATACAGGCGTATATTCATCACGACTCTTCGAAGAGAGACGCTGACTGGTAGGAAGCTCTGCGGTCAATACGTATGTGTAGTGTGCGTGTGGTTCAACCGAATCCGACGTGAACCGATCGCACGGGACGCACACACTACATCGTCCGGGTCACGTGGTTCCACCCGAAGTCCATACCGAAGCGGTCGAAGCAGTGGTTGATCAGCCGCGCTGAATACAGCGCGTCCGTTTAACAGACCACTCGTATTCTCGGGGGTCTAGCAACGCAACCCATAGCTTTCGTTCTATTTCTCTCTAACAGTTGTGAGAGGGGATTTTCTGGACACACAGCGCGTTTTCAGCAAATCTTTTGAATCATTTCAAGCATATATCCGTATGGCAAGTGGTCGTGTTTTTGCCGTGATCACCGTTTCGCTCGGCATTGTCACGCTCGCCCACGCGGTGTTCACATGGCCGTTACACGCGACGCTCGCGTTCTTCGTCGGTGGCGCGCTCGTCGCGTTCATCGCTGAAGCGGTCGTTATTAACCTGAACTGGCTCGAACACCATATCGGCCCGAAAGTCCTCGGTGTCCCGCCCTATCTACTGTTTGGGTGGACAGGGACGATCTACATCGCATTCCGATTTGCACTCCTCGTGACCGATGGCTGGGCGGCTGTCGTCGCTGCTGGCATACTCGCAACCACCTACGACGTCGTCACTGACCACCGGGGTGTCGAAGACGGCCACTGGACGTACACTGATAACCTCCCGGGGCCCCGTTATCGCGGTGTTCCGTGGTGGAATTTCGTCGGCTGGCTCGCCATCAGCTGTCTCACAGCGGCGTTAGCCGTCCCGTTGCTGTGACCCGTCTACTTATTGTTAGGGAATTATAACAGGTCATCGTTTCGCCGCGTCCATTCTCTGGTTCGGCCACAGCCCACCTGTCAAATATATGGTAATTTTTCTGGTGCACCTGTGCTCGAAAGCTTAACGCAGCACTGATCGAACAGCGCTACGAAGAGGGTGCGAACACGTTCATCACGAAGCCGGAGGACTTCGATGGACATCTCGTTATCGCGGAAGCGATCGTCGACTACTGGTTCTCGACGACGAAACTGCTCGAAGAGACGACGGCTCTCGAATCGGAGCGACACGCACCAGAACGGGCCGCAGCCGATCAGGGCTGCTCGAAGACGACGTTCCCCTCCAAAAGCGCGTCGATCTCCTCTTCGGAGTAGCCGATCTCGGAGAGAACTCCCCGCGTGTGTTCGCCCAGTTCGGGCGGTCGATCGCCGACCGGGGGAGTCCACTCCGAAGTCCGGAACGGGAACCGGGCTACCGTGACATCCGCGTCTCTGTCGATGTTGCGGACCGACGCCAACATCTCGCGCTCGTCGACGTGGTCGTCCTCAAGGAGATCCGGGATGTCCTGTTGCGGCCCCGACGGGATGCCGTTGTTCGTCAGTATCTCTACGAGCTGATCTCTGTCGTACGGTTCGAAGGCCGATTCAAGTTCCTCGCGCAACGCCTCTCGGTGCTCCCAGCGATCCTCGTTCGTCTCGAAGCGGTCGTCGTCGATCAGATCCTCTCGATCGATGGCACGACACGTCCGCGCGTAGAGTTTGTCGTTTATCGCCGCCAGGTAGATCGGTTCGCCGTCGCCAGCGTGATAGATATCGTTCGGCGCGATTCCCCAGAACCCGGAACCGCCCCGGTTGGGCGTCTCGCCAGTGTGTGAGTAATCGGCGATCCAGTAAGTCATCCACCAGACGGCGACGTCGAAGAGCGAAACGTCGATGTGGTGGCTCTCGCCGGTTCGATCGCGATGGCGAAGCGCCGAAGCGATCGAAAACGCCCCCGAAAGCCCCGTCGCACAGTCGATGACGCTGGCACCGATACGCGCCGGCGGCCGGTCGCGATATCCGATAACCGACATCAGTCCGCTCGAGGCCTGCAATACCGGATCGTAGGCGGGGTACTCGCTGTAGGGACCCTCCTGTCCGTATCCCGAGATCGAACAGTAAATGACGTCCTCGTTCTCCTCGGAGACGGAGTCGTAATCCAGCTCGAACTGCGAGAGGACGCCCGGCCGGAAACTCTCCACGACGACGTCGGCCGTCGCTGCCAGCTCTCGGACCAACTCCTGTCCGTCCTCCGTTTTCAGATCGACACTGAGGCTTCGTTTGGCGTCGTGGTTGAACGATGCGAAAGCGGATCCGCGAATCATTTCGCGGAACGCGTCTCCCTCGGGCGGCTCGACTTTCACGACGTTCGCCCCGAGCGAAGCCAGCATCTGCGTACATGACGGTCCGGCGATCGACTGGGTCAAATCGAGTACGTCGACGTCTGCGAACGAATCCATACGACGAAATACAGTCCATCGTTTATAATAATTACCGAGGTCGCTACCGGGAACGACCGATAGCCGGTCAGACGCCCACAGAGAGGTTTCCGGCCGTCCTACTCGTCGGGATCGCGGGCGCTCGGGAAGTTCGGCGTTCGATCCTCGAGGAACGCGTCGACGGCCTCCTCGTGATCGGGCTGATGAGAGGAGATCCCCTCGAGCGCGAGTGATTCCCGGAGAATGTTGTTCACGCCGTCCTCGAGCCAGTTGTTGATCGCCATCTTGGTATAGCGCATCGCCAGCTGGGGCCCCGTCGCGAGCTCGTCGATCATCCCCTCGACGCGCTCGTCGAGTTCCTCGGCCGGCACCGCGTAGTTGATCAGACCGATCTCTTCGGCCTCGCTCGCCGAGATCAACTCGCCCGTCATCAGCAACTCTTTGGCCTTGTGGACGTTCGTCAAAAGCGGCCAGATAACCGCGCCGCCGTCACCCGCCACGTAGCCGACTTTGACGTGCGGATCGCCGATCTTGGCACCCTCCTCCATGTACACGAGATCACAGAACAGCGCCAGCGTCGCCCCCAGCCCCGTCGCGTGACCGTTGACCTTCGCGATCAGTGGTTTCTCCAGGTTGATCATGTCACGAATGATCCGCTCGCCCTCACGGAGCGATTCGGTGAACGGCCGCTTCCGTGGGTCCTCGATACGCTCTTTCATCCCCTCGATGTCGCCGCCCGCCGAGAACACGTCACCGTTCCCCGTCAAGAGCACGACCCGGGCATCGGCGTCGTAGGCGTCCCGGAACACGTGGGTCAGCTCCCGGTGCATCTCCCCGTTCGTGGCGTTCATCTGGTCGGGACGGTCGAACGCGATCCGAAAGACGTCGTCATCGACGATACCCACATCGAGTGTGTTATACTCACGCATGTCTAACCGATGTACCGCCCGATATTATAAAAAAGTGCACCGGCGATCGGAGACGACATCGAACTCGTTTCGAGCGCTTCTCCACACCCCGGATAGATATTTGGTCCCGGGTACCAAAGCGAGTCCATGACCGGAAACGGTACCGTAGAGCGGATCTTCACCGCTCCAGAGGCGGAAGCCGAGATGTGTGAACGATCCGAAGTGGAAGCCGTCGAACGCGGCGGACTCCGCGGGGATCGTTACTGCAGTGAGAACGAGTCGGGGACGTTCGTCAGGTGGGGCGAGGGCGAAGCGCGTCCGGACGGGTACGACCTGACGCTGATCGAACAGGAGGCGATCGAGGCGATCGAACGCGACGTCGGGATCGAACTCGCTCCCGGCGAACACCGTCGAAACGTCGAAACCAGCGGCGTAGCGCTCAATCATCTCGTCGGCGAGCGGTTCCGGATCGGCGACGCCGTCTGCCGGGGCGTGCGGCTGTGTGAACCGTGCGATCATCTCGAGCGGCTCTCGCGGGACGGTATCGAGGAGTCGCTCGTCCATCGCGGCGGGCTCCGGGCCGACATTATCGAGGGCGGAACAATCGCGTCCGGCGACCGGATCGTCGCACCCGAGTAACCGAGAGACGTCGATGGCGTGGACCCCTGCCCAGATCGTCGAGCGACGATCGGCACTCCGTGGTCGAATTTCACGTGGGAAATTTTAACACTGGAGCCTCGGTACTGCGTGTATGTTCAGCCTATCCGCCGAACAGGAGATGCTGGTTTCCTCGCTGGAGGAGCTAGCCGAAAAGGAGTTCGCAGACAACGCCTTCCAGTGGGAGGGTGAAGCCCCCTGGGAGAACATCTCGACACTGGCCGAACACGGCTTTCTGGGCGTCAATTTCCCGACCGAGTACGGCGGCGGCGGGATGAGCGAGTTCGAGGCGATGTTGAGCGTCGAAGCCGTCGGACGTGTCTGTCCGGACACCGCGGAGTTCCTCTTCGGTCAACAGATGGTCGCACCCCGCGCGATCGACATGTTCGGCACCGAGGCCGCAAAAGAGCGGTATCTACCGCCGATCACCGCCGGCGAGAGCGCGATCGCGATCGCCATCTCCGAGCCGGAGGCCGGATCGGACGTCGGCTCGATGAACACCCACGTCGAGGAGGACGGCGACGAACTTCTCGTCAACGGCGAGAAGATCTGGGTCAGCAACGTCCCACACGCCTCCGCGGCGGTCGTCTGGGCGAAGTTCCCCGAGGGGCTCGGCTCGTTGATCGTCGATTTCGACGCCGACGGGGTCGAGATCGCCCAACACTACACGAACATGGCCGAGCACACCCAGACGCAGTTCTACATGGAGGACGTCCGCGTTCCCGAAGAGCACGTCCTCACCCGCGGGAAGGAAGGCTTCAAACAGCAGCTCAAAGCGCTCAACTGGGAGCGACTGGGAAGCGTCGCCTTCGCGAACTCGATGGCGCGGTGCGCGCTCGATAAAGCCATCGAGTACGCCGGAGATCGAGAACAGTTCGGCCAGCCCATCGGCGAGTTCCAGGGCATCGGCTGGAAGCTCGCGGACATGGCAAAGGAGGTGGAAGCCTCCCGTTCGATGGCCTACCGGGCGGCGCTCGACGCCCACGATCGGGGGAGAGTACCCGACCGGTTGCTGACGTCGCTCGCGAAGCTGTACTCCTCGGAGATGGTCGAGAACGTCGTCAGCGAGGCGTTACAGATCCACGGTGCCAACGGCTACCAGCGCGGACACCCGCTCGAGTATCTCTACCGGCTGGCGCGTGGCCGTCGGCTCGCGGCCGGCTCCGATGAGATCCAGAAAAACCAGATCGCCGACGCGCTGCAGAAAGACGGCTTGCCGCCGTTGGTGTAAGCAGGACGGTCAGCGGCGTCCGACTCGTACTGTCGGCTGCTCATGCAGAACCTCGGCACCCGAGGTGCCGAATATCTTTACGACGTTACAGCCGACTGTATCAGGAATACTCGCGGTCGAACTCCGGTTCGCGTTTCTCACCGAAGGCGGCGATCGCCTCGGCGTGTTCGGCATCGTTCACGCAGTCCCACTGGTAGGCGATCGCCCGCTCGCAGTAGTCCTCGAAGGACAGTTCCGGATCGACGAGGCGGTTGGTGTGACGGACGGCCAACGCCGGGAGGTCGCGCATCTCCGCGGCGAACTCGCGCGCGCCGGCGAGGGGGTCAGCGGCCTCTTCGACGGCCAGTCCCATCTCGACGGCGTCCTCGGGCGTGATATCCCGGCCGGTCAGCAGGTACTCTTTGGCCTTCGCCTCCCCGACCAGCCGCGGCAGGAGCCAGCCGCCACCGTCGCCGGGGACCAACCCGACCTTGACGAACCCTTCCCGAAGGGACGCCTCGGGGCCGACGATCCGCACGTCACAGGCCAGCGCGAAGTCACAGCCGGCGCCGACTGCGGGACCGTTCACCGCCGCGACGCTCGGCGTGGCCGACTCCAGAAGCTGACGGACGACGTTCTGGACGGCCCACAGGAAGCCGGCGTACTCCTCTTTGTGCATGTCCTTCCAGTCGGGCATCTCGGTGACGTCCGCGCCGGCACAGAACCCGTCGCCGGCACCCGTCAGCACGATCGCATACACGCCGTCGTCCTCGCGTGCGCGTCGGATCGCCTCGTTGAGTTCCAGAATCGTCTCGCGAGTGAAGGCGTTGTACACGTCCGGTCGATCGATCGTTATCGTGGCGATACCGTCGTCGGTCTCGTAGGCGACGTCGTCGTACATGATAGCTGCGCCGCGTGAAAGCGCGGTCGCTGGGGGAGTGTCGACCGGAGGGGACTTGAGTGTATCCGACCGTCGGACGACAGCCCGAAGACGGGATCGGATCGCGGCGCTCGACACACCGGATGCGTGACACAATATCTATGGGCGTCCCCATCGACGGTCGTCTCGAGAACCGCGAGGCGCTGGTGGCCGAGCTGGGATCGACGTTGGAGACGTACGCCCTGGAGCCGTTGCTCGAGCGGCTCCACGGACACAGCGTTCCCGCCGGGCCGATCCACGATACCCGCTCGGTCTGGGAGGACGACCACGTACAGCGCAGAGAGCTTCACCGCCGGATGAAACGGGACGGACGCGAGCCCGCGGACGTGGTCGATCACCCGGTTCACTTCGCCAACCTCGCGACCCGCCTCGAAATCCCACCGCAGGAGTTGGGCGCGAGTACCGACGACGTGCTCGAGCGGTACGGCTACTCCAGTTCGGAGATCGATCGACTCCGTGAAGAGAACGTCCTGGAGTAGGCGAGCGATACCGGCGGCCGGCGATCGACTCGCTTATTCGTTTTCCTCGTAAACGTGGCCGTCGTCGACCGTCGGCGCGCCGATTGCCAACACGCGAATCGTCTCGGTAGCGTCCCCGGGATTGTGAGCGCGGTGGGGGTTTCCGGGTTCGACGACGAACGCCTCATCAGACCCGACGGTGAACGTCTCTTCCGGCGTCTCGACGTGTAACGTGCCCTCGAGAACGTAAAAGACCTCGACCTGTTCGTCGTGGTAGTGATACGCTAGTGGGAGCTGTTCGCCCGGTTCGGCGGTGTACACGCGGAGCCCGAGCGGTGAGCCCTGATAATCGAGCCCGGCGGCCGTGCTGATCGAACGGACGTCCACGGGGCGGTCGTCGAACTGTTCGAGGTCCCCGGTGTCGATGTGGTGATATCCCATACCAGTGATTGTCGGTGCCCGTTCGTATAGGGGTTGGGTCGACCCGGCTCGATAGCGGTCGGACACCGACGCCGGCGGCACGATCGCGGACCCACCGTGTATCGACGACAGAGCTACGGTCCGGGAGCACCGTGCGATCGACATGAGGAGCGAACACGCTATCTCCGTCGGCGGCCAGACGATCTCCGCGGTACACCACCCCGCAGAGAGCGACCGGTGGTTGTTCTTCTGTCACGGGTTTCGCAGCGATAAATCGGGCAGCTACGAATCCCGGTGTGAACGCGCGGTTGCGGAGGGCTACAACGCCGTCCGATTCGATTTCCGCGGCAGCGGCGACTCCGACGGCGCCTTCGTCGAATCGACGCTGACGACCCGTATCACGGATCTCCGGGCGGTAATCGAGCACTTTTCACCGTCATCGTATGCGCTTTTCGGCTCGAGTTTCGGTGCCAAGGTCGCGTTTCACGCGGCAATCGACACGCCGCGTCCCGAAGCCCTCGTCGCCCGCGCGCCCGTCACCTACAACCGGACGTTCGACACCTACCGGAAGACCGTCGAGACGGACGGCTCCCTCCGGTTCGATTCCGATCACGCTATCGACGGACGGTTCTTCGAGGATTTCGACGCCTACGAGTTCGACGCCGTGGCCGAGGAGATCGACGTTCCGGTCGCGATCTTTCACGGCACGACAGACACGTCCGTTCCGATCGCCGACAGCTTCGAGGCCGCGGCAGCGCTCTCGAGTGACGTATCACTGAACAAGTACGTCGGGGAGGGCCATCGGTTCGCCGAAGCGGGCGAACGTCGCCTCCGCGAGCAAGCGTTCGGCTGGCTGGGGACGGTCTACGGGGCGGAAACCTAGACGGAGGTACACACGAGCGTGCATATTCAACGGCTCGCGTGCGGTTGAAAGATCGTCGGCTATTATATGCCGCAGCGACGAACGGCGAGATAGCGTCGGGGACACCGGAAACGGTTCGCCGACCGGGGAGGATACGATACGAGTATGACACTACTGACGCGCGTTCGAGGGTTTATCAGTGATGACGGACTCGTCTATGAATGTCGCCACTGCGGAACCACGCTCGAATCCGACACCGTCGATTGCCCACACTGTGGACACAGCGACGTCGCAGTATACGAGATCGGCTAGCAACGGGGGATCGGAGAGCCGTCGGCTACGCCTCCTCCGACATCGACCCGAAGAGATCGTCGGCGTCCGCGGGCACGTCGAAATCGTGGAAGTGCTCGCCTCGTTCTTTCGAGAGCACGTTCAACGCCGCAGCGGCGCCGTCGCCGGCGGAGATGATCGCCTGCCACTCTTCGGCCCGGACCATCGCGCCGGTCGCGTAGGCGTCGTCGACGCTCGTCTCCATCGTGACGTCGACGTCGACTCGATCGCCGTCGAAGACACAACCGAGCGACTCGGCCAGTTCCCGGTCCGCACCGGTCGCCAGGACGAGATACGAGGCCGTGTGGGTTTCCGCCTCGGTTTCGGCCGCGAATCCCTCGTCGGTCGCCGAGACGTCCGAAACCGCAACGCCCTGACGTCGGTCGACGCCGAAGCTATCGACCTGTCTGCGGGCCGTCTCGAGAAACGCCGAGCCGTCGATCGAACCGACGCCGAGGTAGTTGAACAGGTGAGCCTTGTGCATCCAGGTTTTGTCGGTATCGACGAGCGTCGTTTCGAGACCGTTTTTCTGTGCGAAAAGCGCGGCGCTCAGACCGGCGGGGCCGCCCCCGATGACGAGCACGTCGGATTCTACATCGGACATACGTCCGGATCGACGGGATCCGAGAGTAAAATTAGGCGGTGGTTATTACCAACATTGCACCACACGCGGACGCGCCGACCACTTCGCGACGCTACGGCCGGCAACGACACCGTTTCGAGAGCGGCGTGACCGCGCTACCGAGTTCCGAGACGCCACCGTTCTCGGGGAGCGAGAATCACCGGGATCGCTACGTGACACGCCGTGAAACAGCGCCCATGATAGAGAACGACACCGGTGGGGATGCGGAATGAAACACGAGGCGTACACCTACACCCGCGGGATGGACGACGAAGAGATTACTCGCCGACTACGTGAAGTCGAGACGGGCGTCCTCGGATTGACGGACGGGAAAGGAGCGTATACCGTCCCGTTAGTGCATTATTATGACGGCGAGTCGCTGTATTTCAGACTCGGTCGGACCGAAGACAGCGAGAAGTGGCGGGCGATCGACGCCACGGAGACGGCGAGTTACGTCGTCTATGGAACCGAACCGACGGCGGACCCGCGAGAGCTCGACTCCTGGAGTATCGTGATTCGAGGCCCGCTCTCGTCGGTTCCCGACACCGAGGACGATCGATTCGACGCCGCGGCGATCAACGACGCGTTCGCCCCGATCCGGGTGTTCGACGAAGCGATCGAGGACGTCGAGATCGTCGTCCTCAAACTCGAATTCGAGTCGATCACCGGACGAACGACAGCCGGAGACGATCAATGAAGCCGACGGGAGATGATGGACGGACGGAAGCTCCCACCCACTGAGGACGCGAAGACCGCTTATTCGCCCGCGTCGCCTATATGATCGCATGACGATCGAGGAACTCGAACGGTACGGCGTCGAACGGATGACCGACGAGGAGGTCCGGCGATTTCTGTCCGGCCAGTCGGTGGGCGTCCTCGGCCTCCCCACCGGCGGGACCCCGTATCTGGTTCCGCTGTCTTACGGGTTCGACGGCGAGAAGCACCTCTATTTCACGTACGTCGTCGGCGAGAAGAGCCGAAAAACGACATTGAGCGACGACGCAAGAGAGGGAAGTTTCCTCGTTTACAGGGCCGACTCGGCGTTCAGATGGACGAGCGTCCTCACGAGCGGCCGACTCCGTGCCGTTCCGGACGACGAACGGGAATCGGCGGTTGAGGCGTTAGACCTGCGGTGGCGACCGGAGATTTTCGAAGAAGCCGGCGAACGCGAGCGGGTTGCGTTGTACCGGCTCGAGATCGAAACCCAGAACGGAATCAAACACACCGGCCTGCCGCCAGAACTCGAGGACCGACGGGAGATCCAGTAACTGTACCGTCGGACAGAACGGTCGATACTCTCGACGGGATCGGTAACCCGTCGAAGCTCTCAACGTCGCTGTCCGACGGTATACTCGGGGGTGCTGTTCCCGTTGTCGGAACAGTTCGACGCGGAGGTCCGTTCGGCCGACACCGAAAACCGCGGCTGTCCGAACTGTTCTCAACGGCTAAGAACCGACGGCTTCGATTAGTGTGCTTCGGACGTATTCGAAGCCATGCTCACCGACAAGATCGCGATCGTCACCGGCGGATCGAAGGGGATCGGCAAGGCGATCGCAGCGGAGTACGTCACAGAGAACGCGACAGTCGTCATCGCGAACCGGACGGAATCGGAAGGCGTCGAGACGGCGTCAGAGATCGGCTGTGAGTACAGACAGTGTGACGTTCGCGAGTACGAACAGGTCGAATCGCTCGTCGAAAGCGTCGTCGACGACTACGGGAAACTCGACGTGATGGTGAACAACGCGGGCGTCGGCAGCGTCACCAGACTCGAGGATATGAGCCTCGAGGAGTGGGAAAACGTGATCGCGACGAACCTCGACGGCGTCATGCACGGCTCGAAAGCGGCGCTCTCGCATCTGAAGGAGACCGAGGGTTGTATCATCAATATCGAGTCGATCTACGGCCACCGCGGCGGAAAGGGTGCGGCCTCCTACTCGGCGTCGAAAGGCGGCGTCGCGAACTTCACCCAGCAGGTCGCCGTCGACTACGCCCCCGAGAACGTCCGCGTGAACGGAATCTGTCCCGGGTTCGTCCACACGCCGATGACCGAGGACCTCCTCGATCAAGAGCGGTTCTACGAGTTCCTCAAGACGCGGACGCCGATGGATCGGGCGGCCGAGCCCGAAGAGATCGCACCGCTTGCGGCGTTTCTCGCCTCCGAGGGCGCCTCCTACATCACGGGAGCGAACATCCCGGTCGACGGCGGCTGGACCGCCTTCTGATAGGGATTGTTGTAACGATTTTCCGCACGGTGTCAGTACGGGACGATACCGGGCGGTATACCGTCTGACAGAACGGTCGATACTCTCGACGGGATCGATCCGGTCGAAGCTCTCAACGCCGCTGTCCGACGGTATAAAAGACGACAACAATCCGTATGTTGCTCCTCACAGGAGCGCCGACGGGAACGCTTTTGGTCGTGTTCGGGGAATCGCCGAGTATGCAGGTGTTCGGTCTCATCGGAAACCCGGTCGGTCACTCGGTCTCACCGCCGATGCACGAGGCGGCCTACGAGGCCTGCGGGATGGACGCACGCTACGTGACGTTCGAACCTTCGAGAGACGCCGTCGACAGCGCGGTCGAGGGGGCAGACGCGCTGGGAATCGCCGGATTGAACGTGACGATCCCGTTCAAAGAGCGCGTCGCCGAACTGATCGAGACCGACCCGCTCGCAGGGCGGATCGGCGCGGTGAACACCGTCGATTTCGACGGGGAACCGACGGGGTATAACACCGACGCGGGGGGACTCGTCCGCGCGTTCGAACACCACGGAATCGAGCTGTCGGGATCGGCCGTCGTCGTCGGCGCGGGCGGTGCCGGGCGGGCGGCAGCCTTCGGTCTCGCCGATGAGGGGATGGCCGTCCACATCGCGAATCGAACGGTCGAACGCGCGGACTCGCTCGCACGCGAGGTATCGAACGCGAGTTCGGGCGGGCTCGCGGACCTCGAAGCGCGACTCGCCGACGCCGACGTGCTCGTGAACGCCACGAGCGTCGGCATGGAATCCGACGAGACGCCGGTTCCGAAAGCGGCGCTTCACGAGGATCTCGCCGTCCTCGATGCCGTGTACACGCCGCTCGAAACCCGGCTGCTCCGGGAGGCGAGGTCGGTCGGCGCGAGGACGATCGACGGCGCGTGGATGCTCCTGTTTCAGGGCGTCGAAGCGTTCGAGATATGGACGGGGCGCGGGGCGCCCATCGAGGAGATGAACGACGCGCTCCGGAGAGCCTTATAAATACCGGCGGTCGTTTTTAAGTGTAAGCCCGCATACTGTGGCGTATGGGTGTTTTCGATCGACTCAGATCGATGTTCGGGCTGGGTGATTCGAAGGATTCCGACGGAACCGAAGTTTCCGTCGAGTACGAATCCGACGAGGAGCCGACCGAGACAGAGATCGATCGCGAGGAAGACAGCGCAGAGACGGACACACCAGCGGAGGAGGCCGCCGCCGCGGGAACGGACGCCGCCGCTTCGACCGACTCGATGACGCAGTCGGACCCGGAGCCAGAGGCGGCAGCCGAACCGGCCGAGGCCGGCGCTGGCGTGACCGAGCACAGTGGGACCGAGACGCCGGCGGCCGAACCCGGCGAGGCGGCCGGTCCAGTGCCGGACGAGCCGGAAACGGAGGAGGAATCCGAACTGAAAACCGAAGAGACCGAGCCGGAAACGGGAGAGATCGAAACCGAATCTGAAACCGAGGGGGCAAAGGCGAAAGCGGAGGCGGACGAGCCGGCCGACGACGAACCGGAGGAGGCG
>LKMJ01002911.1_pt1 | contig 15861 bp, 12 predicted proteins | sample 643391 | NCBI WGS metagenome assembly LKMJ01 (sample SAMN04112250, study PRJNA286221) | soda lake metagenome | biome: soda lake; feature: Kulunda Steppe; material: water; isolation source: sample PL-Br10 brine of Picturesque Lake | place: Russia: Kulunda steppe | collected 2010-07
CATGGCATGCTTCCTGTTCTTGATGCCTAACTCTGAGCAAATCCTCCACACTCTGGCTATGGCTCCAGCAAAATTGCGGGCCATCTGGTTCGAGGCAATTGTCATCTTCCCAGTGTGGCTGAGGGTCTTCCAATCATGACCAAGCAGGCACAGGGTAGAAATACAGACACAACAAGCACACGGCTTATTAATGACCCTCTGCATCTTAATGAGTGCTCGAACACAAAGCACAAATTGTAACACCCTAAGTCGCGTAAAGGATGGCATAGCGTGACATACCTTCAGCGCCTTGGTGTGGTGCGACCCGTGGGACAAGAACGTGCTGAGGGACCTGGCTCCACTCGCGCCAAAGCCTGTCAGCGTCTCCGCTAGGGTATGTCTCTATTATTCAATATAATAAAGAACTCCCTAGCCTGCACGCTGCCCAAGGGAAACCCCTCTCTCAGCCCAACCACCTAAGTGGTTGGATAGGTAACGCCTGAATTGTTACACAAATCGATAACAAGCAGGAATGGGAAGAATATTCTTAAATTACTCATGAGCTTGTGCAGAGTCTGATTTTGTGGTCTGAAGTGCATAGATAATCAGTCGTGTTAACTTTGTGAAGGTAAGGTAAGGTTTCAAGGCTGTATCCGCCGAACAAGGGCAGCTTAGCCGGTTGTGGCCTCCAGCGAGGTTCGGACCCCGAACCCACAGGTTGCGAGGGTGGATAATCGACTTTCCATCACAGGTGCCCCGCCGCCTGCTCGAGTATCCGGAGCATTTTTACCTTACCTTACCTTAACTTTGTGAAGAGAATCACTGAAAGGGGCGCACAGGCGCGCGCAACAGAAGTGAAAGGTTGTCGAGCGTCAAATGCTGGGTGGGCCCGTGAGGGGCACACCCGGACTCTCTCCATGAGCTTGCCAGGTTGGATTGATGCCTGCCTTGACCTTGTGTGCATGCATTACATGCTCATTTCCCTGTGTGACTGATCGGCATGTGGCTGTGTGATGCCTAGGGCCATACTCAGGCCTTTCATGCATACTTGAACTCACAACGACTCCAGGATGTTAGCTGCTCTTACATCATAGACTATGAATTAAGGATGGGTATGTAGGGTGTCTCAAATTCCAAAGAGGCTCGTCGAGCCTCTGCAGAGACTCGACCTTCGTATAGAGGGCCTTGGTGGTGCACTGTCGTTAAAAAACTGCTTTTCATCATTCAACGCACTCAAGCGCCCTAAGACTTTTCTTTTATACACTGAGAAACATATTTTCTTTAGCCGGACCAGCCCTCTGCGAGTGTGCATTTTGGCAGGCAATGCTCAGCTAACGGAGAATCCTTAAACAATATAAGTGGAAAAAAGTAGAGATCCGGAAAAAGTGGTCAAGAGGCAGGCACAAGGGCAACAGGTACATTGAATCAAGGATACATAGATGTAAGATGTAGAGAGTTGCAGGTGTAGACAGATTTCACTAGCATAGATCTGACTGTTAAAGCGACTGCTCCCAGCCTTGTTCCCGCATTTTTTCGTCATGGCTCACTAAATGACTAGCACATACATACGTTAACATTACAATCCCAGAGCCTGGCATGCCTTGTTAGCTTCTGCACGAGCACGCAATGCAGCGCTCCGCTTCTCTTGCAACTTTCTCTGGGGAGACTCCATGCGGCGGGCCTGCAAAAGCGAGGCAGGAAGTGGTTTACCTCAGCAGCATTGACTAAATGCCTCTGCTCAGGCCCACATCCCCTTTTCCCTTGCTGCAACTGTTGCCCATTATTGTCAGCCTCAAGAACTCCAACACCAGATTGTGCCCTTCCACACCAAGCCCTCCCCTTCTAGGCTGCTACTTGCGCCCACTGCCATGCTGCTGCCCTGCATAAAGCCCTGTCCCTGAATGTTGCTATCATGCAGCTAGCAGCTTGATGCAAGTCTGCCGAGCCTGTCGGCATCGACACCCACATGGCCAGGTGTCTGATGGTCTAACTCAAACACAATTGTGCAACTGTGTCGACCTCTGTCGCACAAGGCTCTCCCTCTTGAAAGCATTGCTTACCTGAGCAAGAGGTTCAAATGTGTGCACACCATTTAGAGACCACCAACATCACTTCCAACACAGCGCACCAAACTCAGATAAGGGGATCTATCCCTTGTCAGGCATGGCCCCTATGGCAAATACTTGCTAGATGTGCGCGTCTCAAAATGCATCCTCTTGACATCATACAAAGCCTAACTCGTTTGAGACTCAATTGACGTAGAAAAGCCAAGTTGGATGATTTCATCCAAGAGCCAGATGACAGCCAGAAGCAGTGCCTAACGTCTATAGCACCTCCTCTCCTAGCCCCTCTCACAGTTCCCATTCATTAGGCATCCCTAGAAACATGTTCAGCCAACAACGTTACAAAGGGCAGTCACAGAAGAGAGCCCACAAGTGAACATGTGCGCACACAAGCCTCCTTACAGGCCAGCATGCCCGTGCCATTTGGAACTGGCAGGCCAGTACCCTGTCCTTCAATTTCCCCAGTGCGCTCGTTATCCTGCAGTCGTTTTGTTCTCAGACACGCAACTGCTGCTTGCCCATGGGGAAACTTGTGGACACATATTTTGCCCACACAACCAAATTCAGTCCAATCGTGCAAATCCACTCACGTACCCTTGTCGAAGCCAAACATTCAAAAGCATGTGCCCGACATGCCTTTGCCGCAGCTGGTATTTGCACTGGTGGGGCCCATATGCAAACATGCAGGTTTCAAAAAAGGAGTACTCGATCACAAGTCCTACCTCCGGAAAATGTATGAAAACCATGCAGCAGCACTGTGTACACGCGGCTCAGCCTTTTTTTGGATCCTCTTAGGTAATTTGTATTGTAGAGAGGCCGAAAACTGCATAAATACCCGTATATTTTTGGTGAAGTAGCACAGAAGTTGGCAAATCGACTGCAAATATATACTGTCGGGTTTCTGCTTCAGCAATCCTACAAGTTTGCACGTCACTTGTGAGGTCTGCCCCTATAAATACATCAATCACAAGGGCTTGTTTTTGATACTCCTTGAGTGACTTTTTTCCACATTTGACCCCCCTGTGCAAGCACCAACATGCCAAAGTCACCTGTCACCCCGTCACCAACCTGATCTTGCTTCAGGCTCTCAAGCTCTCGCTCATGCTCCTGATTTATTCTGTCCACGTCGTGCTGTGCAGCTTGGAGGTCTGCCTCTGCTGCCTCAGCTTCTTCCATTGACTTTGTCATTTCGGCATGTAGCGCCCTGTAATGGCAGGCAGCTGCTGCAGCGGCTGCTGCCGCCTCAGCTGCTTCCCTCTCCTTCTCCATGACCTCCTTCAACCTCTCTTCTGCCTTCTGCAGAGCAGCATTTAATGGGTATCCTTCATAAAGACTGAACGCTAGACCCTCAATAAGTTCAGCCACATCAGATGAACAAATAATTCATTACAGCTAGGGTTGGGTCATTCTTTTTTACGTATTTTATCAGGTATTTTATTGCTTCCGATTTTTAACAAATAATTTGCGCTTTTTATAGGCCTCACACCCATTTTGATCAATTTATCCCATAAATTTATCCCCTTTTCTGCCTCATCGACTCCTGGAAAGTTGAGGTGTTACGTTTATTCCATGGTTTACAAATTTTAATTTACGTTTCACTGCCATTTCCAGGCAATCCCGGCTGCCTCCCAACTGTTGCTATGATCATGCATGTTCCAGCAAAAGCAGTGCTCCAACCTGCCATTCTCCTTCTTGCTGCAACTTTCCATGCAGTCAGATTGAGTAGACTGTGCATAAACAGAGGGAGAGGGACCTAAACTGGGTGAAATTGCCAGGGAGAGGGCCCTCCTGGGCCAATCCCCAAAACTGAACAAAAAAGCGACCGAATAATAATTCGCAAATTTCGCTTTTTCTATCAAATAATTAACTTTTTAAAGATGAAATGACCGAATGACCCAACCCTAATTACAACTCAGAATCATGAATTAGAAGTTAACCCTCTTCAAGACACATGCAGCCACACTGCACAAGCAGGAGTAGGTCTGGGTTGCAGCGAGTGGCACAAGTACTAGTTTTGTTGTCAAGTTCTCAAGGGACCTTCAACAGCAAAAACATTGCAGAGGCGTGAGAAATGCAAGAAAAACAGTGCAAAGGTAGTGCGAGCATTGCAAAGGTTTACAAGGAATCCTCAGAACGTACAAGCATGCCTTGTCCATCAGCGCAGTGGACTAACCTGCTTCTTAGCTGCTGGGTTGACTGCTTCGTCAGTCGCTCGCCGTTTGGACCCAGACATCACTGCCTGTTGGATTAAAGTTGGAGAGAGAAGGTGCAAAAGCAGTTAGCCGATGCTCGTGATTGGCCAGACACAGGGGCCTCTGATGAGGCTTCGCTGAAGCCTTGCTTCCCTGCATCCAGGATATTTCTGTGTTGCTGCTGGCAGGAGCTGCACACATCTCAGCACGGCTCAGGAAATGGGCCGAGGGGATAAGGCCCTCGGCACTGACAGCAACACAGGAACCACTGACATCTATTTTGGCTTTCCTAAGCACTGTAAAGCATGAAATAGTCATGCTTAACCCCCAACACACATGCATGTAATTCACACCTCTGTCTGGCCAGGTTGGGAACCCTGAACTCTTGGGCTTGGGCCAGGGAGATTCTGTGCCCCAGCTGCAACTGCTGGCTGCTCCTGCAACTCATGCAGAGACACCAGCAAGCAACTATGAGTAACATTACCTTTGCGCCTTGTTAACACCTTCCACACCACTTATCAAGGTTGCAAGGTTGATGAAGGGAGAGACGAACATGCGCATATCTCCTTAATGTGCGTGGTCTCAAGGTGAAGAGACAGCTACAAGGATGCTGCAGCGGAAGACTGGATGAACGTTGCCACCAACACCCTGCCAAGACCCAGCTCCTAGCATTGCCTCGAGGCCTGGCGCTTGATGGCTGGCAAGAACGTGGAACTGCTCACCCATGATTGGGATGCAGCAGGCAAGAGCAAAGGGAGAGCAGGCCAATGGCACATGGGCGTCTTCAGCTTTGTGGTGACATCATATAAGTCAGACTGATGCAGCTTCCCACCTTGGAGCTTTGGCCTGCAGGCGCCCGCTTCAGGGCTGCCTTGCCAGCCTTGCTGGAGGGGGTGCCCTCCACAGTGGCTCCTGCACCTTGCCCCCCCTCCCCTGCCACGCCCCCCGTGACTGGCGCACCCTTCCCTGATACAGTGTTGGCTGCAGACCTGGTGGCAGGCGCACTACCGTCCGCCCTCTTTGCTGCACCCCCACTTTTTACTGCCGTCCCTTGGGCAGCTGGTCTGGCTCGGAGGGGAGGCATGGGGCCAGACTGCGGCGTCTCAACTGCAGCTGCAGCAGGTTTGGCAGGGAGGGGCATGGACTTGGCCGGCTGCTTGTCAGCTGCTGCAGCAGTTCTGGCAGGGGGGGGCATGGACTTAGCTGGCTGCTTGTCTGCTGCTGCAGCTGCCTTGGCAGGGGGGGGCATGGACTTGGCCGGCTGCTTGTCTGCTGCCGCAGCGGTTCTGGCAGGGGGGGGCATGGACTTGGCCGGCTGCTTGTTTGCTGCTGCAGCTGCCTTAGCAGGGGATGGGTCAGGCTTAGCTGGCTGCTTGCCAGCTGCTGCACCCTTGCCAACGGTAGGTGCCGCCTTTGCTGGCTGCCTGCCCGCTGTTGTTGCGGCCTTAGGGGAGGGCCCTGCATGGGCTGACGGCCTCTTCTTGGCAGCTTGCGCAGCCTGTGCAGCAGTGGCTGCACGCTGCGCGCCTGTTGCCTTGCTGCCTTGGCCCTTCTCATCCTCCTGCTGTTCCTCCTGAAGAGAGCAGACAGAAGGGTCCATGCACGTTTTATCTTGAATGCTCATTTTGGACATGGCACAACTTAGGGTGCAATCTCACAGTGAGTGCTGAGCTGTACCTTTCTTAAGTTTTACCCTGTGCGATTTGCAGCACTATATGGCAAGGTGACAGCCAAAACAAAGAAAGATCTAGGTTTTAAATGCCTGTCTCCTGCAGTTGCCCACCTACTTTGCATCAAAACACCGTGTCCGCAAGAGGAAACGCAAAGTTGTGCAACTACTGTGCCTCAAAGCACTGTGTCCACGCGAGCAGGCCAGCTAATTCAGGATGCCTTTCATACCTCCTCAGACACAGAAGAGCTGCTGCTGTCATCACTATCATCCTCACTTTCTGATTCCTCATCCTGCAGGGGTAAAAGCAAACACCAGGCCCTTTCAACCTCACCAGCTTTATCAAATACAGCATTTGAACTGAGCAATGCACCAGCATTTGACCAAAATTTGAGCAGATCAATTAGTGAGAGCATGGCCCTCTTGCCTGGCTACCCGACTGCCCTTAAGGTACAAGGGTGCAGGGTCCAGAGGTGGCCATAAAAACTCACACAAGCAAGGTAAGTGCATGTGCAAGACGTGCCAATCCTTACAGGTCACTTCCTGTGATGATCACCTATCTTACCTCACTTCCATCATCACCGCCATCGTCTCCGGATTCTTGCACTGAGCCTTTCCGCATGCGCTGCAGCCATTCATCCATGCGGACCCAGCCTTTTCCGTCTTGAGGCAGGGCTGTGTAGACCCTAAAGGGCAAGGAAACAAAGCACAACACCTGCTTTAATTCAACACAGAACAGGCAAAGAGCAAAACTGCCTAGATCCATGGCTATTTCAAGTGGCACACATGGCAGACAGCATTGTGAGGCAGGACCGTGTAGACCCTAGATGGCAAGGAAACAAAGCACAGCACCTGCGTTAATTCAACACAGAACAGGCAAGGAGCAAAACTGCCGAGATCCATGGCTATTTCAAGTGGCACACATGGCAGACAGCATTGTGAGGCAGCACAGCTGATTTAATTATATGCATGGATAGCGCCTTTCGCTGGGAGAGACCAGTAGCTGAGGCAAGTTGTGATGCCTTTCACTGGAGCTCGCCTCTGGGCTCGACTTCTGGCTGGACTTAACAGGTCCAGCACACGTGCTGTACAATATCTTTTACACTTAAGATTGCAAGGCACACTCTGCTGGCCAAGTCCCCGACCTGGAGGCAGCCGACCAGTGCTGGGCACCTTGAGAGAAGATTGGGCTTGCGTCCTTGCAAAACATGGGGCCAAAATGGACCGCCACGCAAGAAAACATAACGCCCAATGCCGCCCCATAACAGTAAACAACAGTCACTCACTTGCCTATGAGCAGTGACAAAGAAGGGGAGCACTGTTGGTTTCATACCCACTTGAAACTGCGCCGCCAGACTTTGCCTTTGGCGCCGCACGCCTCCTCAAATCGCGAGGGCGTCATCCACTTGCCCTTGTAATAGACCATGGACCCCTCTCCATTGGGACCCTACAAAACAAACAACAAATTAACAGCATGCTCAAGCTGCTCAAGGGGAGAGATCGTGCACAGCACATGAGCCCTCAAACCCTACATTGTTCCCACATTGAGACGGTCAGCTTAGCCAGAAACTCTGGCACTTAGCTCAATGACCTTCATCTGGCTGGCAGTGGTATGCACTCAGGCCATCACACTACCGAGAAACAGAGATCATGGACAGAAACTGCAAAGCTAATGGACAGCTTTGTGCACAGATAGGCAAGCCACAGTTGCAAAGCACGAGCATGTGCCACAAGATGGCTGGGTAGTTTGCAACACTGCATGACTGTGGAGGCTACCAACCATGCACTTGCTTTAGCTAACAAGGCTCATGCAGAGGAAAGGCTCCCATATCCCCTTTCAAGATTAGGAGGGTGTTTCCTAGGGAGTTCCCTTTAGGGAGAAAGACTACATGCCTTTAAAGCTCGCTGTGGCACGTCTGGCATCAGCCAAGCACTAGGTGCATGAGAACGCACTTCAATGTCTCTTACAAATGCGCCTTGCTTTTAAGAATCATGCCTGCCACTATTATGTCCAGGATTGGACCCTCATTCCGTTACACAGGTCCAAGAAGTTACCAGAAAGGGAAATGTCGGCGCACATGAGGATTCGCACATGCGTGGATCCTGGACATTCACCTGGTGATGTGCACTATTGCATTGCACAGCACCAAGGTACCAAGTCTCACCTGGCGGGGCTCAGGCAGTTTGAATCTTGCTTCAATTCCACGGCAAGTTATGAGCACTGTGCCTGAATCATCATGCGCCTGAGTTATGAAGCCAGATTAGGGAGTTGCACACCAGTGGATTCCTCGTCAGCCAGCATGCATGCGCTACCAGTGTCTCTGCCCAGGCATGCCTAGAATGTGTTATTCAACACCAAGTCTAGTCTAAGGGTTGCATGAGGCATGCACTCATACTTTTCACCATGCACGTATGCACATGTGATGCGTCTGCCGTGCGTGACAGCGTGCGTGCGCTTGGGTTTGCGCTCGTGCAATGTGCATGGAAAGGGACCATAATGAGCCAGCGCAGGCAGCCAGGCATGTCTACTGAGGGCCTGCATGATCCTTTTAAGTGACGCGTGACGCTGAGGGTGAGGGCACCAGCGGGATGGGCTAGCGCTTGAGAGAGGGAGGTTCAATCGAGGCGCGGTTTTGAACGTCCTTGAGTCCACTCGCCGCACCGCACTGCTCACACGGACTCTCAACCAATCTTAAGCTTTTCTGCCAATCAAACAAACCACGCACCAGTTGCTTCAAGATGGAGGCAGATTCGCTCATCTCGCTGCGAGAGACCATTTAGTCTGACCTTAAAATCCTGTCAAGCCCGAAGATGTAAAAAGATGTATAGAATGTCAAGTTGGACATGGAATTGTTAGCCTCAAACCCTAGCAAGTCCTTCTCCTATTGAATCGAGAGCACATTATATTAAAAACTCCTTCAAATTTAATTTACATATTATTATCTAAATATCGACCGTATGCGCTCCTCGTCGGTCCGATCAGCCTCCCCCTCCCCCTTACCTTCGCCGTGCTCAAAAGTCAATGTAAATGCTTCTCACCATGCAAAGTTTTCACTTCGAACGATGCATCGCGCCTGAGGCTTGCAAGATCGACGTCGTTTGATCGACGTAGCAGGCTAAAGCCGAGGAAATCATGCATAAACTTTCATGTAGATAAATTCAGTAAAACATATACATTTGGCTTATACGTCGATTTGTCACTTCTGCTAGATGTAGCTAGGCTAGAAGAAGATGAATTTATGCTCGCGCACCTCAACCAGAACTATCTACCAGGGTTGCACGCTTAAGTAGTATGGTCACCATTTCATAGCGTAGCCGTAGCCGTAGCGTAGCGTAGCCGTAGCAGTGGCTACGAAACAGTGACTGGTACCATGCATGCGCACATGTGGCGCATGTACATGCGCCCGATCCTGCTACCTAGACCCACCACCTCACCCAAGCTGTACAATAAATTTTTTGAAGACAAATTCTGGCTTTTTAAGTTAATATTTTGCAAGTACGGGGAACCAAAACAACAAGCAGTGGAGATGCAGAGCTCTCGAGGTTGTGGAAGCCAGTGGGAGGGTGCTTTGAGCAAGCCACGAGCACATATTCTCTGCATCAAGAATAGGGGCATCAAGCCATGCATCAAGCACTAATCAGAGGAGGACTGAGAGCCAATGAGGGAGGTGGCAAGGTATACCTGGCCACCGGTGGCCAGGTGGCTCCCTCCATGGAGGAGCATCCTGTGCAGAGGTGCAGTGCTCAGAAGAGAAAGCGCCTTGAGGCTCAAGTTGACCCCCTCCTTGGTTACCAGACTTTATCAAAAGTAGGACCAGGCCGGGAGCGCATTGTGCAACAGGGTGAGCAGCAAGGTGATGTGCAGGCACAGCCGCCCAGGGAGCACCTACCTCCTTCTTCCATAGCAAGGCCCGCAACCGGCTGTGCCACAGGTGGGCAGACAAGCTGGTGTACTGCTTCAGTAAGCTGCGGCTGCTCACAGCTGCCAGATCTGGTTCATGCAAGGAGGCAGTGGTTGTAGCGGGTTATGTACAATAGCAATCGGCTGTTGGGAATCATCAATTTCGTTTTTATGGGCCTAACACCGCTACAGTGGTGGGTTGGAACTATGGAGAAGGTGGTGAGGATCAGGCTGGGCAGGAAGAGAGCGATCATAAGTGAGATCCCTCGGGTGAAGAGGTTACAGAGGAGGAGGACTTAGGAAGTCAGGAGGAGGAGCAGTTAGGGAGTGATGAGGAGGAGGGGAGGGGAAGGGGGATGCCCACGGGGAGAGCAGTCAGCTGCTAAGTGATGATAATGAAGACATGGAAGACAGCAAAGATGAGGGTGCAAGGAGTGAGCCAGAGGGCAGAGCAGCAGAAAGGGAAAGGGCAGCAGCTCTTGTTTTGACGCGCTCTAGGCAGTCCTGCCTAAGGAGAAAGCCGCGTAAGCTAAGACAGGAAGAGGAGCCTGAGGACTACTGCTGATTTGTGTTTCTCTGGTTTGTGAAAGTTATTTATTTTACAGTTGATATTGGGCAGGTCTTCGATGATGCTGAAAAAAGTTGTAAACAATTTTGGGGTCCATCTTGCATTTGCTCTCTGTCTGACACACATCGTGACTACCGTTTTTTGTGCCACACTTGTTCCTCTGTGGCGCACTTAACTCTTTCTTTGGCAGCTCCAATGTTGGAAGTACCTTGTAAATGCAATGTCCCATGGGCGGTTGGCACTCGTAACTGTTTACCATATTCATGTTTGGACATCCCGGACATAGCTATGTCAGTGTTTTGGCTTCCTGAATCTGCAACATTTAAGACCAGACTTTGTTGCAGCCAATATCTGTGAAAACGATGTTTCCTCCAAATTCACCTTAGCTTGAGGTTATGATGATAAACCTGGAGGCAATATTATGTCGTTCAATCACCATGCTTTGAATTGAAGCATTCTGAAAGCATATGAATTTGGCTATCTGGCTGATGGCACAACAGGCAAGATGAACTGGCGTCTGCCATAGGGATGGGCACGTTCATGAGTGTGAAGAGTGACTGTTCTGAATTTCATGACATTCGCTTCCTGTGATACAATTATTCTTGTAATGTTCCATAACGAATTGCTTGTTGTCACTTTCACTGACATAAGCAGTCATCCAACTATCATAGCATCCTGAGTCTGTCTTAGCATCTCCAAGTTTGGGATGCTTGCTTATGTGAGCTTTTAGTTTGTCCTTCCATGTGTTGTAGCAGAGCAAGGTTGGTTCTAGTGGTGGGGTGGGGATGAGTCTCATTCTTCTCTTCTGCAAGCCAGTATGTATGGGAGAAAGGATTACCATCGGGTGAGGGTGGAAGAAATGCATTGTCATGTCCATAGGTATGGAGAGCAGCATGTTTCGCTATAGCGTCAGCGAACTCATTTTCAACCACACCAGTGTGCGTTTTAACTCTGTCAAAGTGTATGGGACTGATTACGGAGACGATTTATTTCAAGAGTTTGCATGTGTGTGCTTCTTATGTAATTCAGGAAATGAGAGGTGATTTTTATATCTGAGATAAAAAAACAGGCACTGTCTGTGGCTATGTGAGTGAACTTTGCCCATAGTGCAGAGGCTATGCCAATCACTTCTGCTCTGTTTATGGTACTGCTTGTCCCAAATCCACCAGAGTCAACATAGACGGCTGTTTTTGTTGAAAGTACAAAGACTCCTGCTTCAAAACGTTGTTAACTTCCACAAGTTACGCAGCTACCATCAGTATAGGATTACAATGCCAATGTGAAACCTTTGAACATAGGTCGTTGTTTGTGAGCGCAGTGAGGTTAAGGGCTGAAGTGGTATACAGGGTTCCTCGTTAGAGCTGAGTCATGAGGTTTCCTCTTAAATGATCTTCATTTTTTGATAAGTTTTGCCGCTCTCTGAATGGGTGGATGTAGGCAGGGCTTAAAAATTGCCTCAGGTATGGCATTAGTCATGGCTGCATACCACCTTGGGTTCCTATCAAACAGCATGTGTTGTGCTTCTTTGTTCAATATAACAATCTTTCTAAAGATCTTATTGAGGAGCTGGAGCGCTTGCATTGTTCCAATTTATAATCCTTGTCGGTGATAGGTCACTTATGCCTGGGGAACAGTGCCTTAGATATTACAGTGCTCTGGATGCTACCTTAGAATGTGCAAGAAAGCATTTGAACTTAGGCCCTTCCAATTTGGAGGAGCATACACGCAGCAGTGGCACTCTCATGAGAGTCAGTGGAAAGAGATGAGTGGTTTGCATGGCCCACCATTTCAAGCATGATGCCATTGTCAAAGAGAGTGTGGCATACCAAAAAGCCTGTGAACTTTGTAGCTAAAGGATTTGGATCCAAAAACTAAAACTCTGCTCCATACCTCTTTGAATGAAGAGCCTTAGCTTGCATCGGATGCTGATCTGTCCTTGGTCACCACAGCCCATGCTTCAGTGCTTTGAGTATGTGGTTGGGTAAGGCTCGCATGTGTGAGTCTTAAACTTTTTGACTTATTTATTTATGGTCGTCCCACAATTGGACACCCCCAAATGTGGCCCCAATTTGCTTTGCTGCCCACATACTCGCCACATTGCCAGCTCCAACCATGCACAACAGGTAAATGTATCATAAAATTCAGGCTGTGTGAAAAATGTGAGGTGGGGGCGCGATGTTATGTACGTATGCCATTCTAGCACCATTTCGTACCATTTTGGCAGGAAAATGACACTTTCCCAAACTTGCTCCAATCCTGCCGCTTTTCAGGACGAAAGCAGCATTTGCATGATGATTTGATGCTGCAAAGTCGGATTTGGGGAGGGGAGGGGGTCGGGAAGCTGTTTTCCATGGGCAACCCTGTCGCGTCCGGATGAGGGTGCACACACAGGAAATACGATACCTCCGCAAAACATGCATGTGTTAAAGCCAGACCAAGTCTGACGGTAGCTAGCAGTCAAATATAGGCTAATAAATTTGAAATGAAGCAGATTGGGGGTGAGGGTGGGAAGCGGTGGTTTAAAATTTTTCTTGACATCTGCCTCTCCTGAGCTCACAGATCCGCGGCAGAGCTTCCCACGCCCAAATCCACACAGTATATGTGGGCCAATCCTAAACATGTGCACGCACATCAAGGTCAGAGTTTGAAGCTGTGTGCAGGAAATGGTGTGCACTGTTCAAACCTGACATTATCTTTTACCGAGATTTCTTTCCACCCACCACACCAATTTTGATTGCAAGGGCACAATTAGAATGTGAGAACATCAAGCTCTCCAATGGTGTGCTCAGGTTGGGAAGCGATGGGGTGGTCGCAGAGTTATGCCTTGAGAAACCTGCTTAGCCACCTTTGCCTAGACCTAAGGAAGGGGTGACCCAGTAGTGGGGGACGACCTTATGAACCTTCGAGATGCATTTTTTTGTAAGCAAGGAGACCAACTAACTCAAGAGCTCAGGACTTTGGGTGGAGGCATGACCTTATTGTGATAACCTGAATTCCGTGCAAAGTGGAAGGCATTTGCTATTTTCATGTGCAGTTTTCCATCAGGGGTGTATATACAATTTGTAGCATTTGATATTTGTGGAACAATGGCATGGTTTGCAGGTCTTATAGGACTGTCCGTATCAATGCAGTGGGCTTCTGTCCTTGCCTGCTTGACTTGATCAATAAGGGCGCTGCTGTCTGCAGTCGAAGGGAAATACGCTGGGTGGGTGGGTGGGTGCCTTGCCCAAGGGTCCTTAGGAGGTGCCATCCCCCCTGCTTCGATACCAGATGTAAGGAACACTATGAGAAGGGTCTTTGAATGGGCTGGTCGGGGAATAATCCCGGTTAATGAACTGGCCTGACCCCAGTCCAGCCCAAAGCCTCAGCCTGAGCCTGGTGGTTGGTCAGGTAGTTGGAGGTGATCTGGTCATCCGATCTTGAGTCAAGGAAAGCCTGGTGATCTCTCTTTTTCTAGGTAGGGAAATCGGCATAGCATTATAGGTCCAAGAGGCACTGCCTATTACAGACACCACACTGATACATGTCCGTTGTGAGGTCGACCTGATCCTCTTTAGTGTGTGGCAATACCAGGCTTAATAGGCAGCAGTGGCCTTCAAGTTGGAGCTTCCTCAAGTGCAGGATAGCGCACACACGGGCGCTGGAAGGTCACACTGTGTGACAGCAGTTGCCTCAAAAGTCACTGGCGGACAGCATGAACTTGGTGGAATGTCTGTTTTGGGTCTGCATGCTCCTCTTGCTGAGATGGCCCTGTGGTTGTGGGGGCTTTGGCAGACCCCGTGTTTGGGGGGGCTGTGCTGGGGCGGTTGGAGGGGACTTTCTAGACTTTGGAGTGGGTTTTAAGTTGCTGAACATGGCTTAGCCAGTGTGTGATTGCTAATGCCAGTGGACTCTTCTCTGCTCTCTCTCTCTCTCTCTCTCTCTCTCTCTCTCTCTCTCTCTCTGTGTGTGTGTGTGTTTGCCTGGTAGGCAGGGAGATGGACCTGGGTTGCATGCTTGGGACCTGCTTATGTGGGTGGGTATGGGTTTTTGCCCCTGCTCTTGCTGTGTGGAAGTTTGGGATGGATTTCCTGACGTACTTCTCCCTGCCTGTGGTTGGGGTTTGGCATATGTTTATGGGGCCAATGTGGTTCCCTGTCCTTAATTGATGGAGGGGGTGTTCAGCAGTCTGCGGAGTCTTCTTATTCTTTTTCTAGAGTCAAAGTGCTGTCAGAACTGGAATGGTTTATGTTAAAAAAGTATATCAACACCTTCACGAATTGAGGTCTTTACAACATTAGTTGGGGCAATTGCCCAGGTTCAATGCATATCTGCATGCACAAGGTTGTTATTTCCTCGTTGAGCGCTGCAATTTCATCAAGAATCACAATGATGCCCTCTGCCGCATGATGCCCCACCGCTGACGTTGTATCGCAGTAGTCTAATACTAGACTATTAGACAGCAGTGCAGAACAGATAGAAGCTGCTTGAGTGGCATTGCCTTTCGCCAGCGTAATAATACTGCGCGCGCATGCTCACCTCCAAGATGTTAGAGTCTTGTAATAATGTTCCCCTCTTTGACTGCCGCAGTCGTGGCGATTGCTTGATGCATGGTCTCATGTACTACATGTAGTACTTGATACTCATGATGCACATGTCACATGTACGTTACATCATCAACATGCCTGTAGGCAGATCCGTTAAATGAAGAAGACGACTTGTTCACAAATACTTCCAAGCATACTATGCTGGAGAGTAGTACTCTCTGCCTACCTAGTTTTACTTTTCCTTTTTGCCGCCTGTTCAGAGCCTCTGAGAGGTTGAATCATTGCATTGCAAAGATTGAGGATCAGTGAGTACTGACAGGTCTGCCCTTAATTTGACCAAAGAAGACTTTCACTGAAAGTTTCAGTGATCTTTATATTGTGCAACTTGCACTTGAAGTTTGCGCATTTGCCATACATCCTTCCCAGGTTCACGTTTCTTGACCTTCCTCAGGACGGTTAACCCCTTAACTTGTAACTTGACCTACCTCAGGACGTTATCCACCGTGGCTGTGACAGCATGGCGCGCTTTGGATTTTGTGCCAACACCCTACGAGTTAAAACAGTGACCTGGACTCACCAAACCTCCACTACTTTTGACTTGTGCAATGCTAATGACTCATTAGCATCCGAGTCAGATGTACAAGATGAGCATCGCGTCCTTTTTCACTGCATCCCGGGGCCATCCACATGTGGTCTCTCTCCGCAGGACTTATGTATCTCTGTTTCCTCCCACTGGGTCCTCACAATGAGCCAAAACAACAAAAGACTTGAGTTCTTCCTTCATGCACTTATTGCTTTTTATGAGCAAAAATTGTGTTTAAGCCTCAGGCGTTAGGCTAACCTCCAGACGTTGCACTTGAATTTCTTAAAGGGCACCCTCGGTGTGAAGCGGTCTGCGCCTAACTGGGCTGTTTTACGTGAATGTGCACATGAACCCCTGCAATTCTATTGGTTTAGAGCTGC
>LKMJ01002912.1_pt1 | contig 15858 bp, 15 predicted proteins | sample 643391 | NCBI WGS metagenome assembly LKMJ01 (sample SAMN04112250, study PRJNA286221) | soda lake metagenome | biome: soda lake; feature: Kulunda Steppe; material: water; isolation source: sample PL-Br10 brine of Picturesque Lake | place: Russia: Kulunda steppe | collected 2010-07
CCTGCGCGATGCTCGCCGGGGCGGGGGCGGCCGTGCCGTCGGGATAGACGAGCCCGGCCGAGATCACGAGCTTGGCGGCATCCTCGACCGACATGTCGAGCACGATCACGTCGGTTGCGGGCACGAAGAGCAGGAAGCCCGATGTCGGATTCGGCGTCGTCGGTAGAAAGACGCTCACCAGCGTGTCGTCGCGCGGGATCTTGGCGTCGATTTCGTGACGGGCCTGCGCCGAGATGAACGCGACCGCCCAGATCCCCTTGCGCGGATACTCGACGAGGCAGGCGCGGTCGAAATTGGTGCCCGACTGCGAGAAGACGGTCTCGGCGATCTGCTTGACGCCGCTGTAGACCGACCGCACCACCGGCATCCGCCCCACGATGCTCTCGCCCCAGGAAATCAGCGTGCGCCCGATCAGCCCCTTCGCCAGCCAGCCCACCAGCACCGTGAACCCCAGGAACAGCACCACGCCGAGCCCGGGCAGATCGAGGCCGAGCTGCTCCATCGGGCGCAGCTGCGACGGGATGAAGGGCAGCACGAGCCCGTCGATCCAGCTGATCACCGACCAGATCAGCCACAGCGTCAGCGCGATCGGCGCGATCACCACGAGGCCGGTTAGGAAATTGCGCCGCAGCCGGGCGAACATGCTCGGCTGGCGCGGGGGGGTGGCGGGGGGTGTGTCGTCCATGACTGGCCGTTGATTGCGAAACGGCGCGACCCTATGCCGGCCCCGGCGCGCCGGCAACCCGCCCTGACTGCGCGGCGACGGCGCGCGCGATCACGGCGCCGGTGCGCGCATTGTGGTGCAGAAGCGCGAGATTGGCATCGAGCGTCGCGCCCTCGCTGATGTCGCGCAGCCGCTCGAGGATGGCCGGGGTGACGGCCTTGCCGGTGATGCCGTCGGCGCGCGCGGCGGCGACGGCCTCGGCGATCATCGGCTCCATCGTGGCGCGCGGGATCTCCGCCTCGGCGGGGATCGGGTTGCAGACGAGCTGCCCGCCAATGATCCCGAGCCGCGCACGCATGTGATGCGCCGCCGCGATCTCGGCGGGGTCGTCCATGCGCAGCGGCGCCGCGAGCCCCGACTCGCGCGACCAGAACGCTGCGAAGCCGTCCTGGCCATGCGCGATTACGGGCACGCCGAGCGTCTCGAGCACCTCGAGCGTGGCGGGCAGGTCCAGAAGCGCCTTGGCGCCTGACGCGATCACCGTCACCGGTGTGCGCGCGAGCTCGTGCAGATCGGCCGAGACATCGAAGCTCTCGCCCGCGCCGCGATGCACGCCGCCGATGCCGCCTGTCGCGAAGACCGCGATGCCCGCAAGATGCGCGGCGATTATCGTCGCGGCCACGGTAGTCCCGCCGCTGCCGCCGCGGGCGAGTGTGGCGGCGAGGTCGGCGCGCGACAGCTTTGCCACGGGCTCGGCGGCGAGGCGGTCGAGCGCGGCGGCGTCGAGCCCCACCCGGATGCGTCCGTCGAGCACGGCGATGGTCGCGGGCACCGCGCCCGCCGTCCGGACCGCGTCCTCGAGGGCGGCGGCGGTCTCGCGGTTGAGCGGGCGCGGCAGGCCGTGGGTGATCAGCGTCGACTCGAGCGCCACGACGGGCGCCCCCTCGGCGCGGGCGGCGGCGACCTCGGGCGCGAGGTCGAGCGGAAGATCGGCGGACTCAATCGGCATGGCCCTTCGTCGCATGCGCGCGCGCCGTGTCAAGAGCAGGCCTTGCACAGGCGCGCGTTCCGCGCTAGGGCACGCGCACTTCACAGGTGGAGCTTGGGCCGACGGGGGAGACATCCCCGAAGGTCCGCCGGTTGGGCATTTGCCCTCACGCTCCGCTGCGGCGCAAACCGGAAAGGACCGAAACCATGGCGCTTCCCGAATTCTCCATGCGTCAGCTTCTCGAAGCTGGCGTTCATTACGGCCACCAGACGCAGCGCTGGAACCCGCAGATGCGCGAGTTCATTTACGGCGCGCGCAACGGCATCCACATCGTCGATCTGACCCAGACCGTCCCGATGCTCGACGCCGCGCTCAACGTGGTGCGTGAGACGGTCGCCAAGAACGGGCGCATCCTGTTCGTGGGCACCAAGCGCCAGGCCGCCAAGCCCGTCGCCGAGGCCGCCGAACGCTCGGCGCAGTATTACATGAATCACCGCTGGCTCGGCGGGACGCTGACGAACTGGAAGACGGTGAGCCAGTCGATCCAGCGGCTGCGCGCGCTCGACGAGCGGCTCGAGGGCGGTGCCGAAGGCATCACCAAGAAGGAGCGGCTGCACATGGAGCGCGAGCAGGCCAAGCTCGAGGCGAGCCTCGGCGGCATCCGCGACATGGGCGGCGTGCCCGACCTTCTGTTCGTGATCGACGTGAACAAGGAGGACCTCGCGGTCAAGGAGGCCAACAAGCTCGGCATTCCCGTGGTCGCGGTGGTGGACACGAACTGCTCGCCGCAGGGCGTCGACCACATCATCCCCGGCAATGACGACGCCGCGCGCGCGATCGCGCTCTATTGCGACCTCGTCAGCCGCGCCGCGCTCGACGGCATGTCGGCCCAGCTCGGCGCCGCAGGCGTCGATCTCGGCGAGCTCGAGGAGGCGCCCAGCGAAGAGGCCGTCGCCGAGACGCCCGCCGAAGCGAGCACCGGCACGCAGGGCTGACCCCACCAATCTGGTCCGGGCGGCTCCGCCCGGATCACGACGTGACAGAACAATCAGGAGAGCCGAGATGGCAATCACCGCAGGCATGGTGAAGGAGCTGCGCGAGAGCACCGGCGCAGGCATGATGGACGCCAAGAAGGCGTTGCAGGAAACCGATGGCGACATGGAGGCGGCGCAGGACTGGCTGCGCGCCAAGGGGCTGTCGAAGGCTGCGAAGAAATCCGACCGCACGGCGGCCGAGGGGCTCGTGGGTGTTGCCGTCGAGGGCGGAAAGGGCGTGGCCGTCGAGGTCAATGCCGAGACCGATTTCGTCGCCAAGAACGCCGAATTCCAGGCGCTCGTGAATGACATCACCCGCACCGCGCTCGGCGTGAATGATGTCGAGGCGCTGCGCGGCGCCGATCTGGGCGGCAAGACCGTCGAGACCGCGATCACCGATGCCATCGCGAAGATCGGCGAGAACATGACCCTGCGCCGCATGGCCCGGCTCGAGGGCGATAGCGTAGTCTCCTATGTCCACAATGCCGCCGCCGACGGGCTCGGCAAGATCGGCGTGCTAGTGGCCGTGAAGGGCGCCGATAACGGTATCGGCCGGCAGGTGGCGATGCATGTCGCCGCAACGAGCCCGGCCTCGCTGGGCGAGTCGGACCTCGACCCGGCGCTGGTGCAGCGCGAAAAGGCCGTGCTCACCGAGCAGGCGCGCGAATCCGGCAAGCCCGAGCAGGTCATCGAGAAGATGATCGAGGGGCGGATGAAGAAGTTCTTCGAGGAGGTCACGCTTCTCAACCAGAAATTCGTCGTCAACCCGGATGTCACCGTGGCCGAGGCTGCCGCAGAGGCCGGGGTCGAGATCACGGGCTTCGTCCGCCTGTCGGTGGGCGAGGGGATCGAGACGAAGACCGAAGATTTCGCCGCGGAGGTCGCCAAGACCCTCGGCGGGTGATGCGCGACGGCCCGGTGCGGACAAAGCCGCGGTGCGCCCGCGCACCGTGAAGAAGTCTTGAAAACACGGTACGGACGGCGGGACAGCCGCCCGTACCGCTCATGAATCCCCGGCTCGGATCAGAGACCGGAAGATCCAAGCGCCGAAGCGGAGCGCGAAGAGTATTTCGGCCCTGCCACCGGCCTTGCTTCGCCGACCACGCTGGAATTGCAGCAAGACAGCTGCGAAGGTTCCCGGCCAAAAGGCCACCACTCACGGAACACTTTTACTGTCACAATTCGACATCCGGAATAAAAGTCCGGAAATCCTTACCAGGACCGCTTGCCCTGCCAACGCTTGGCTCGGCGGCGCGCCAGGGGCGGCGTTACGGTGTAGAGCTGGTTGCGGAACGCCGCCTTGAGAACCGCCTGCGCCGTCGTCTGCACGTCGAGCGCATCGCGCGCAAGGCGAAGGTGCTTCTCCACGGTGGCCGGCGTGACGCCGAGGATCGTGGCGGTGTCCTGGACCGTCTTGCCCTCACCGACCCATTGCAGCACTTCGCGCTGCCGCGCGGTGAGCTGGTGGCCGTAGAACTCCTGCGGAAGGCTGATCAGCCGCAAATGCGTCGCGGAGCTTATCACCATCAATTCGCGCCGGTCGCGGCGCCAGATTTCATCGGCATCCGCCTGATCGAGACCGGCCCGCGCACAGATCCCCATCGTCGCAAGGGCCCGCGGCGCCGGGGCGGTGAAGCCGATCGAGAAGCCGTGGATGATCCCGAATTCGTTCTGATGCTCGATCGCGCGCATCTGCGCGGCGGTCAGATCCCCGCGGCTGTAGCGGTCGTTGATCTCGCCCCAGTTGAGCAGCCCCTCGTTGCGCGCCAGCCATTGCGCCGTCGGGCAATCGCGAAACAGGCCCTCGCCGATATAGCGGCGCATGAACCCCTCCGGCATGCTAGAGACGATGAGGGCATCCTCGGGGTCGCCGAAGCCGCCGCCGCTGGGAAAGCGGGTATAGGCGTAGAGCAGGCGATCGAAGCCATGCGCCGCCATCTTGCGGCAATAATGTGCCCAGACCTCTTCGATGCTGGTCGCGGCGAAGACATGTTCGAGCTGTTCGAGCAGGTCATTGGACGGCGCGCGCAGATGCAGCGGGACCGCATCGCGAAAGTCGGCTAACTGCTGGCCGGGCCACCCGGGCGTGTCGCCTCCATCACTCATGAATCCACACTTTCAATCGTTACAACCCTTTATCATACCATATCGCACGCGCTCTTGATGAATCGTTGAGGCGCGCCGCGCGCGCCGCGCGACAATCGCGCAACGCCGCAACGCGGACAGGCGGTCAGGGCGCGGCACGCGCGGTCTCGTGGCGCACGGCGCGGCGGGTGCGCGCCGCGAGCTCGGGCGCGAGGGCCTGCAGCGCGTCGAACTGTGTCAGATGGACCGCGCCGGTGAGCGCGTCGAGGAAGTGGCTGCGCTGCAGCCGGTCCATCACCGGCCCCTTCACCTCCGAGAGGTGCAGCCTGACATCGGAGTCGGCCAGCATCCGGTTGATGGTTTCGAGACTCTCCAGCGCGGAGGCGTCCACGTCGTTCACGGCCGGAAACATCAGGATGACGTGGCGCAGCTGCGAATTGTCGGCGACATGGTCCATCACGCAATCCTCGAGAAAGCGCGCATTCGGGAAATAGAGGCTCTCATCGACCCGGATCGAGAGAATCTCGGGGTCGGTGACGACGGTGTGCCGCGCGACATTGCGGAAATGCTCGGTCCCCGGCACCTGGCCGACGATCGCCACATGCGGGCGCGAGGTGCGATAGAGATGCAGCAGCAGCGACAGCCCCACTCCCGCGGCAAGACCGGGCTCGACACCCATCCCCAGCGTGACCGCGATCGTGGCCGCCATCGCCGCCCCGTCCGCGCGCGAATAGGACCAGATCCGCGGCAGGGCGCGAAAATCGAGCAGCGAGGCCACCGCGACGATGATGATCGCCGCCAGCGTCGCGCGCGGCAGGAAATGCATCAGCGGCGTGAAGAGCAGCACGGCCAGCCCGACGCCGAGCGCCGTCATCGCCCCCGCCGCCGGGGTGCGCGCACCCGCGTCGAAATTGACGATCGAGCGCGACAACCCACCCGTCACCGGCATCGCCGAGGTCGCCGAGGCGCCGAGATTCGCCGCGCCGAGCGCGACGAGCTCGCGGTCAGCATCGATCTTCTCGCGTCGCCGCGCGGCGAGGGTCTGGGCGATCGAGACCGATTCGACATAGCCCACGATTGCGATCATCAGCGCAGGCACCGCAAGCGCCGTCATCACCCCCGGCTCGGCGAGCGGCAGCGACAGCGCCGGCATCCCGCGCGGGATCTCGCCCACGATCGCCACCCCCGCCGCATCGAGCCCGAGCGCCGCCACCGCCGCCGTCGAGACCGCCACCGCCAGGAGCAGCGCCCCGCGCGCCACCAGCGTCGCCGCCTTCGCCCCGAGCCCGGCGCGGCGCATCAGCGGCGCGAGCCCCGACCGCGCCCAGAACAGGAAGACGAGTACTGCCGCACTCAACGCCAGCGTGGGCAGGTGCAGCCCGCCGATCCCCGATACCAGCGATGTGACAAGCGCCGGCAGGGTGCTGCCGCCCATCTCGATACCGGTCAGGTGGCGCAGCTGGCTGCCCGCGATCAGGATGCCGGCGGCGGTGATGAAACCGGAAATCACTGGGTGGCTGAGGAAGTTCGCCAGAAAGCCGAGCCGCAGCAGCCCGAGCGCGAGCAGGATCGCCCCCGACAGGAACGCGATGACGAGCGCGGCGAGGTGGTAGCCCGGCGTCCCCTGCGCCGCGACCTCGCCCGCTGCCGCCGCCGTCATCAGTGCGACCACCGCCACCGGCCCCACGGCGAGCTGGCGCGAGCTGCCGAGCAGGGCATAGATGACGAGCGGCAGCATCGCGCCGTAAAGCCCCACCTGTGGCGGCAGCCCCGCGAGCATCGCATAGGCCATCCCCTGCGGCACCAGCATGATCGTCACCACGATCGCGGCGACGAGATCGCTGGTGAAGGTCTCGCGGTCGTAACCGCGGCCCCATTCGAAGACCGGAAACAGACGGTGCAGCATCGCGAAACTCCCGCGGCGCCGGACGGCGCTCAGGCGGGCATATACGCGCTCGCCCATATATATCAAGTCATGAATATATCAGATCGCGTCGCGCTCCGGCCGCACCAGCGCATCCAGATGCGCGGGCAGGGCGGTGAAGTCGTCGAAAGCGGCGTCATGCGCGATCTGTGCGACGGGCAGGTTGCGGTAGCCCCGCGTGAAGAGCACGAAGGGCAGCGCCGCGTCGGTTGCGGTCTGTGCGTCGACTTCGCTGTCGCCCACATAGACCGCTGATTCCGCGCCGAGGCCGTGCACGGCGTGGAACAGCGGCGCCGGATCCGGCTTGCGTTGCGGCAGCGTGTCGCCGCACACGATGACTGGGAAATACGGCGCGAGGCCGAAGTGATCGAGCAGGGCGTGCGTCGGCGCCGTCGGCTTGTTGGTGCACAGCCCGAGCGCCCAGCCCGCGGCCTGCAGCGCGCGCAGGGTCGCCTCGACACCGGTGAACGGCCGCGTCAGGGTGAAAGTTTTCTCGTAGGTGTTTATGAATGAACGATAAAGTTCCGCATGAAGTGTGGCGTTCTCGGGCAGGTCGAGGGCCGCCATCATGCGCGTGACGAAGACTTCCGAGCCGTCGCCGAGGAATTCGACCGTCTGCGCATGGGTGATCGCGCCGAGCCCCTGCGCGGCGAGGGCGGCATTGGCGGCGGCGTGAATGTCGGGCGCGCTGTCGACGAGCGTGCCGTCGAGATCGAAGACCGCCGCCCTCACGCCGCCTTCCACTTGATCGAGCAGCCCATCGAGGGCGTCTGGCTGCGCGGGCCTTCGCCGGTGTCGCGCACGGCCTGCATCGCCTCGATCAGTTCGCGCCGCGTATTGGGACCCGCCGCGCCCTTGCCCGCATCGTCGAGCCGGCCGCGATACTGCAGTTCCATGTCGGCGTTGAAGCCGAAGAAGTCCGGCGTGCAGGCCGCGCCCCAGTCGCGTGCGACCGCCTGGCTCTCGTCGTGCAGATAGGGGAAGGGGAAGCCATGCTCGCGCGCCATGCGGGCCATGTTCTCGAAGCTGTCATCGGGATGCGTCGTCGCGTCGTTGGAACAGATCGCGGCGACGCCGATGCCCATCTCCCGGAGCCGGCGTGCATCGTCGATCAGACGGTCGAGCACGGCGAGCACATATGGGCAGTGATTGCAGATGAACACCACCACCGTGCCGTTCGGCCCGCGGATGTCGTCGAGGCTGTAGCTGCGCCCGTCGGTGGCGGGCAGGGTGAAGCCCTGCGGCGTCCAGCCGAAATCGCATATCGGGGTTTCCTTCAAGGCCATGTCGTGGCTCCCTTGGCTTGCCGCGCTCAGGCCATGCGGCCCACGGCCTTCGCGGCGGCGCTGCGGATGGCGCGGATGTTGTCGCCATAGACCTGCGGCGCGTCAACCGAGCCGCCCTTGAACACCGCCGACCCCGCCACCAGCACATCCGCCCCCGCCGCCGCGACGCGCGGCGCGGTTTCGGCGGTGATGCCGCCATCGACCTCGATAAGGATCGGCCGGTCCCCGATCATGGCGCGCAGCGCCCTGATCTTGGCGATCTGGCTGTCGATGAAGGCCTGCCCGCCGAAGCCCGGATTGACCGTCATCACGCAGACGAGGTCGATCATGTCGAGCAGATGCGCCACCGGCTCGATCCCGGTGCCCGGATTGAGCGCGAGCCCGGCCTTCGCGCCGGTGGCCCGGATCGCCTGCAGCGTGCGGTGGATATGCGGGCCGGCCTCGAGATGGGCGGTGATGATGTCGGCGCCCGCCCCGGCGAAGGCCTCGATATAGGGATCGACCGGCGCGATCATCAGATGCACGTCCATCACCGTGCGCACATGCGGCCGGATCGCCTTGCACATCGCCGGGCCGAAGGTGATGTTGGGGACGAAATGCCCGTCCATCACGTCCACATGCACCCAGTCCGCCCCCTCGGCCTCGATGGCGCGGCATTCGGCGCCGAAATTCGCGAAATCCGAGGACAGGATGGAGGGGGCGATCTTGATCTGGGACATGGCGGCTCTCCGGCGGGTGCGCAGGCTGCATAGCCGCTCGGCCGGGGGCGGTCCAGTGCCGCACGGCACGCCAATGTGACCATCCGCCGCGTGACGGCGCGCGCAGGATGGATTACGCCGAAAGCATCAGGGAGTTCTCATGTTTGGATTCGACCTTTTCGATGCCGCGCTCATGCCGGCGATGATGATCGCGCTTGCGGCGGGGGGCCTGTCCTTTCTCAGCCCCTGCGTGCTGCCGATCGTGCCGCCCTATCTCGCCTATATGGGCGGGATCAGCATGAACGACCTGACTGAGCAGGGCCGCGCCAGCCGCAAGGCGATCCTGCCGGCGCTGTTTTTCGTTCTGGGGCTGTCCACCGTTTTCATGATGCTGGGCTTCACGGCCTCGTCGATGGGGGCGTTCTTCCTGCGCAATGATGTGCTGTTTGCGCAGATCGCGGGCGTTGTCGTGATCGTGTTCGGGCTGCATTTCGTGGGGGTGTTCCGCATCCCGATCCTCGACCGCGAGGCGCGGATGGATGCGGGAGAGCGCGGCGGCTCGGCGGTGGGGGCCTATGTGCTGGGGCTGGCCTTCGCGTTCGGCTGGACGCCCTGCATCGGCCCGGTTCTTGGGATGATCCTGAGCATGGCGGCGACGGAATCGGATGTCACGCGCGGCACGGCGCTTCTGGGCGTCTATGCGCTGGGGCTGGGGCTGCCCTTCCTGCTCGCGGCGGTGTTCGTGCAGCGCTCGATGGCGATCATGACGCGGCTCAAGCGGCACATGAAGGTGATCGAGCGGTCGATGGGGGCGCTGTTGCTGCTGGTCGGGCTGGCCATGGTGACTGGGGCGTTCACCCGGTTCTCCTGGTGGCTTCTGGAGACCTTCCCGGCGATGGCGCTGATCGGCTGATTACGCCGCGCGCGGGCGCATCGCGAGCCAGATCAGCGCCGCGCCCGCCATCACGAGAAACGGCAGCATCGCGAGATTGACGAGCGCCCAGCCCGCTTCCGCCGAGCCACCCATGCAGTTCATCAGCGTGCCGGAAAACAGCGAGGCGAAGGTCACGCCGCCGAACACGATCATGTCGTTCATCCCCTGCGCGCGGCCGCGCTCCTCGGGGCGCTGATTGTTCGCGAGCATCGTGGTCGCGCCGATGAAGCCGAAGTTCCAGCCGATGCCAAGCAGGATCAGCGCGATGTAGAACTGCGTCAGCTCCACCCCGCTGAGCGCGACGATCCCCGCCGCCGCCAGGATCGCAAGCCCCAGCCCCACCGTGCGCTCCGCGCCGATGCGCGCGATGATGTGGCCGGTGACGAAAGAGGGCGCATACATCGCCAGCACATGCGCCGAGACGATATTGGCCGCGTCGCTCGTGGCGAAGCCGCAGCCCACCACGGCGAGCGGCGTCGAGGTCATCACGAGGTTCATCAGCGCATAGGACACCGTCGCGCAGACCACTGAGACCGCGATCACCGGTGTGCTCAGAAGCTCGAGGCGCGAGCGCGCCACCGGGGCGTCCACCTTCGGCGCCGGGGGCGTGGGGATGTCGAGAAACGCGAACAGGAACACACCGCCGAGATTGAGCGCGATCACCGCGAGATAGGTGCCCAGAAACGGGATCAGCATGCTCTCGGCGGTGACATTGACGATCTGCGGGCCGATCACCGCGGCGAGCAGCCCGCCCGCCATTACATAGGAGATCGCCTTGGGCCGGAACGCGTCCGAAGCGGTGTCGGCGGCGGCGAAGCGGTAGAACCCCTGCGTGGACATGTACATTCCGGTAAACAGCGAGCCCAGCAGGAACAGCTCGAAGGAGGCGTGCCAGAGCCCGTAGGCCGCGATCGCCGCGCCCAGCGTGCCGCCCATCGTGCCGAGGATGAACCCCGCCCGCCGGCCGTAGCGCTGCATGAAGGCCGCAAGCGGCGTGGCGGTGAGCATCGAGCCGAGCACGATCAGCGAAATCGGAAGCGTCGCCCAGCACACATTCGCCGCGAGGCTCTGCCCGGCCAGCCCGCCCACCGTGAAGATCATCGGCATCTGCGCCCCGAGGATCGCCTGCGCGGCGATCAGGACGGTCACGTTGCGCTTGGCGCGGCGATCGGACGGGGCGGCTGTCGCGGCGGTTTCGGTCATGTCGCCTTGGGTAGCGCCCTGCGCCGGAAAGGGGAAGGGCAAAGCCGGCGGCTGGGGCGCGCGACGGGTTGGCGCGACGGGGCAGGGCGGCTAGGTTTCGCGGATGCGCGAACGGATCATCGAAACCGAGGACTGCGTTGCCGAAGGCACCGCGTGGCTCGCCGGGCGCGAGCCGCGCTTTGCGCAGGCGCTCGCGCTGACGGGGCCCTTGCCGCTGCGCCACCGGGCGGACGGGTTCGCCGCGCTGATGGGCGCGATCGTGAGCCAGCAGGTCAGCGTCGCGGCGGCGCGCGCGATCTGGGGGCGGCTCGAGGCGGCGGGGCTGACCGCGCCCGAGGCGGTCGCCGCGGCCGATCCCGAGGCGCTGCGCGCGGCGGGGCTGTCGCGCCAGAAGGTGCGCTATGTCATCGCGCTCGCCGCCGCCGGGATCGACTACGCCGCGCTGCGCGAGGCCCCGACGGAGGCGGTCGTGGCGGAGCTGACGGCGGTGCCGGGGATCGGGCGCTGGACGGCGGAGATCTACGCGATGTTCTCGCTGGGGCGCGCGGATGTCTTTGCGCCGGGCGATCTCGCCTTGCAGGAATCGGCGCGGATGCTCTTCGATCTGCCCGCCCGCCCGCGCGAGGCGGCGCTGCGCGACATGGCGCAGGGATGGTCGCCCTGGCGCGCGGTTGCGGCGCGGCTCCTGTGGGCCTATTACCGCGTGGACAAGGGACGCGAGGGGGTCGCATGACGAGACAGCTCAAGGCCGGGCGCCGCGCCGCGCGCTCGGGCACCACGAAAAGCGTGATCGTGTTCCTGCACGGTTACGGCGCCGACGGGGCGGACCTGCTCGGCCTCGCCGATCCGCTGTCGCAGCACCTGCCCGACACCGTGTTTCTCGCCCCCGACGCGCCCGAGCGCTGCGCGGGCAATCCGTTCGGCTATCAGTGGTTCCCGATCCCCTGGATGGACGGCTCCGACGAGGCGGCGGTCGCGACGAGCCTGCAGGCATCGGCAAGCGACCTCGACGCCTATCTCGACAGCGTGCTCGAGGCCGAGGGCATCAGCTCCGCCCAGCTCGCCGTGATCGGGTTCTCGCAAGGCACAATGATGGCGCTGCACGTCCTGCCGCGCCGCGCCGAACCGGTGGCCGGGATCGTCGGATTCTCCGGCCGGCTCCTCGCGCCCGAGCGCCTCGCCGCCGAGACGGTGAGCCGGCCGCCGGTGCTGCTCGTGCATGGCGACGCCGACGAGGTCGTGCCGCCCGCCTCGATGCCCGAGGCCGCGCAGGCACTCAAGGCGGCGGGCTTTGGCGTGCTCACCCGGGTTTCGGAAGGGATCGGCCACGGCATCGCGCCCGATGGGCTGAGCGCCGCGCTCGGCTTCCTGCGCGAGGTGCTGCCCGAGTAGAGCGCGCTGCGCTCGAGGCCCGCGCCGCGATCAGCGTTCGCCGCGGCGATAGGGCCGCATCAGCGCCTGCGGCACCCGCGCCTTGCGCGCCATGAAGGCGAGCGCAACGATCGCGGCGAGATAGGGCGCCATCAGGAAGAGCTGATAAGGAACCGTGTTCTCGAGCGCCGATTGCAGCCGCAGCTGATAGGCATCGAAGGTGGCGAACAGCACCGCCCCGAACAGCGCCCAGCCCGGCCGCCAGGACGCGAACACCACCAGCGCGATGCAGATCCAGCCGCGGCCCTGGACCATGGTGGGAAAGAAGCTGTTGAAGGCCGACATGGTCAGGAACGCGCCGCCGACGCCCATCAGCGCGCTGCCCGCCATCACGCAGGCGGTGCGCACCACCAGCGGGTTCACGCCCTGCGCCTCGGCGGCGTGCGGGTTCTCGCCGGTCATGCGGATCGCAAGCCCGAGCGGCGTGCGAAACAGCACCCAGCCCATCACCGCGACGAGCGCGAGCGCGAGGTAGGTAGGCGCGGTCTGATTGGCGATGACCTCGCCGAGAAAGGGAATCTCGGCCAGGATCGGGATCTCGACGGGGCGGAAGGCCTCGATCGTCGGCGGCGAGGCCTCGAGCGGGACGACGAGACGGAAGATATAGTAACTCAGCGCCGCGGCGAAGAGCGTGATCCCCAGCCCGGTGACATGCTGCGACAGCCCCAGCGGCACCGTCAGCGCCGCGTGCAGCAGCCCGAACAGCGCCCCGCACAGCGCCGCGACGAGCAGTCCCGTCCACAGCCCGCCGCCCGAGAACACCGTCAGCCAGCCGATCATCGCGCCGAAGGTCATGATCCCCTCGATCCCGAGATTGAGCACCCCGGCGCGTTCGCACAGAAGCGCGCCGAGGGTGCCGAAGATCAGCGGCGTGGCGATGCGCAGCACCGCGTCCCAAAGCCCCGTCGAGGCAAGTATCCAGAGCGCATCCATCAGCGGCGGATCCTGTACTGCGTGAAGAACAGCGCCACCAGCATCGTCAGCAGCGACAGCGCCACGGTGACATCGGCGATGTAGCTCGGAATACCCACCGCGCGGCTCATGCCGTCGGCCCCGATGAACATCACCGCCGCAAACACCGCCGCCGCGACAACCCCGATCGGGTTGAGATTGGCGAGCATCGCGATCACGATCCCCGAATAACCGAAGCCCGGCGACAGGTCCGTCGTCACATAGCCGCGCACGCCGAGCACCTGCACCGCCCCCGCCAGCCCCGCGAGCCCGCCCGACAGACAGGCCACCATCATCAGCGTGCGCCCCAGCGGCACGCCCGCGAAGGCGGCCGCGGGCGCGTTGAAGCCGGCCGCCTTGGAGCGCATCCCGAACACCGTGCGCGCCTGCAGCAGATAGATCGCCACCGCGAGCGCGACCGCGATCACGAGCCCCACATGCAGCCGCGAACGCTCGATCAGGCGCGGCAGGGTCGCGTTGTCGGCCACGGGCACGGATTGCGGCCACCCGAATGCCATCGGGTCCTTGAACGGCCCCTCGATCATCATGGAAACAAAAAGGATCGCCACGAAGTTGAGCAGCAGCGTGGTCACGACCTCATCGACATTGAACCTCAGCCGCAGCCCGAGCGCCGTCACCATCAGCACCATGCCCCCGAGCGCCCCCACGACGAGCAGCACCGGAATCGCCAGCGCGGCGGGCAGCCCGGCCGTAAGCTCCGCGCCGACCGCGGCCACAGCGATCGCGCCGATGAAGAACTGCCCTTCGCCGCCGATGTTCCAGAGCCGCGCGCGAAACGCCACCGCCGCGGCGAGCCCCGTCAGGATCAGGGGCGTCGCCCGCGTCAGCGTCTCCGTGATCGCCAGCCGCGTGCCGAGCGCACCCGCGAGGATATGGCCGTACGCATCCAGCACGGATGCCCCCGTGAGCGCGATCAGCCCGCCCGAGATCGCGAGCGCGGCAAGGACCGCCAGCACCGGCGCCAGCAGGAACAGCGCGCGCGGGCGGTGGGTGCGCTGCTCAATGCGCATCGGCGGCGCGCTCCTCGTCCCAGTCGCCCGCCATCATCAGCCCGAGCCGGCGCGCATCCGCCGCCTCGGCCGCAACCGGCGGCGACATGCGCCCACCGGCGATGGCATGAATGCGGTCGGCAAGGCCGATTACCTCGTCGAGATCCTCCGATATCAACAGCACCGCCGCCCCTGCCGCGCGCGCCTCCAGAAGCCGGGTGTGGATGGCCGCGATCGCGCCCTCGTCGAGCCCGCGCGTCGGCTGCGCCGCGATCAGCAGTCGCGGCCCTTCGATCATGTTGCGCCCAAGGATCAGCTTTTGCATGTTGCCGCCCGACAGCAGGCTGGCGCGGTGATCGGGGCCGCCGCCGCGCACGTCGAAGGCATCGATGATCTCCTGCGTGAAGCGGCGCGCGGCGGCGCGGTTGACGATCCCGCGGCGGGAAAACCGCGCCAGATCAATGCGCTCCAGGACGGCATTTTCCCAAAGCGCGAACTCGCCGATGACCCCTTCGCGGGTGCGGTCCTCGGGGATGCGCCCCACACCCGCGCGCACCAGTGCGCCGACATCCGGCCGGCGCACAGCGCGACCGAGAATGGTCAGCCGCCCCCTATACGGCGCGAGCAGCCCGTTCGCGAGCCGCGCGAGCGCGGTCTGCCCATTGCCCGCAACCCCCACGATTCCAAGCGTTTCGCCCGCATGCAGCGTGAAATCGATGGCGTGCAGGTCGGTGCCCCCGGCATGGCGCGCGCTGACACCGCGCGCCTCGACCACCGGCGCGCCCGGGGTGGCGGGGGCGCGCTGCGGGCGCGCGATGCGCCGGCCCACCATCAACTCGGCGAGGTCGCTGCGCGAGGTGTCGGCGGGGGCACGCTCGGCGACGCTGCGCCCGCCGCGCAGCACCACGATGCGGTCCGCCGCCGCCATCACCTCGCGCAGCTTGTGCGAGATGAAGATCAGCGACAGCCCCTCCTGCGCCATCATGCGCAGCGTGGCGTAGAGGGTCTCGGCCTCGCGCCCGGTCAGCACTGCGGTCGGTTCGTCGAGGATGAGGATGCGCGCGTCATTGTAGAGCGCCTTGAGGATCTCGACGCGCTGCTGCTCGCCCACGGAGAGATCGCCGACCCGCCGGCCGGGGGCGACCCGCAGGCCGAAGCGCTCGGCGATCGCCATGAGCTTGCGCCGCGCCGGGCCCCGGTTCGACCGCAACCGCCAGACCGGCTCGGAGCCGGTCATCACGTTCTCGAGCACGGTCAGGTTGTCGGCGAGGGAGAAATGCTGATGCACCATGCCGATGCCCGCATCGATCGCGGCGCGCGGGCGTCCGGGGGGAAGGGGGCGCCCCTCAACCTCGATGTGGCCGGCATCGGCGGTGTAATGGCCGAACAGGATGCTCATCAGCGTCGTCTTGCCCGCGCCGTTCTCGCCCAGCAGCGCCAGCAGCTCGCCGCGGCGCAACTCGAGCGAAATCGCCTCATTGGCAATGACGGGGCCGAAGCGCTTGGAAATCCCCGACAGGCGCAGGACCGGCTCGGCCATCACGCGGCCCCCGCCGCCGGGCGCGCGGCGGCGGGCGGGAGCCCGGCGATGGCGCCGATGTCATCGGCCCGTGCGGCCACGATCGCGCCGGGTCTCTGCGCGCCGCAGAG
>LKMJ01002913.1_pt1 | contig 15855 bp, 23 predicted proteins | sample 643391 | NCBI WGS metagenome assembly LKMJ01 (sample SAMN04112250, study PRJNA286221) | soda lake metagenome | biome: soda lake; feature: Kulunda Steppe; material: water; isolation source: sample PL-Br10 brine of Picturesque Lake | place: Russia: Kulunda steppe | collected 2010-07
CACACACACACACACACACACACACACACACACACACACACACACACACACACACACACACACACACACACGTGCACGCTCTCACGCACACGCAAACACACATATCCTGACGAAAGTGCACTTCCTCAAATTTTGCAACCAAAAGCCTGGTCTTTTTTCGGCTTTTTACTCTTGCTTGTGCCAAGCCAGCCATCAAAACAGCCTATGCGCCCGTCGCTGTTTTTGTTCACGTGGTCGCCAGCTTTCTCATTCCCCTGGCCGTCGAATCTTAGGTGGCAGCAGAGTGTTAATGAGCATGCTGTGGGGCGCAGCATCGCCTGCGGGCGGATCTGGCTGGGTACCAGCCTGCTTGCGCTTGTAGGCCCCTGCGCCAAGCTTCTCGTTCCTGCACCCAAAGTGTGCAAGATTAATGGGTTGATCATTGCATAAACACGCGCACACATGCTTGTGCGTGTGTGCTTGTTTGTGTATGTGTATGTGTGCCTGTGTGCTGCAGACTGTGAGCCTGTGCTTCTGAGGTTGTACATGCAATTGAGTCATCTGCTTGACGCCCTGTGCCTGGCCTGCAATGCCGGCTTGCCACCCTGTGCCTGGCCTGCAATGCCGGCTTGCCACCCTGTGCCTGGCCTGCAATGCCGGCTTGCCACCCTGTGCCCGGCCCTGGCCCATCAGCCCATGGCCATCGACCCCCCTCCTCACTCCCTAGCATTTAAGGCTCCATCAGGAGCCTGTCACCCCCCTCGAGAGTGTTGCCCACCTCTGTAAGGAGAGCATGCCCCTTCAGGGCATTCACACATAAGGCAAGCCTACTCAAGTGCACCTCAGTGAAGCAACGCCCTCCAGGAAACGCACGCGTGAGGCAAAGCCTCTGCTCAGCGCACCTGAGCGAAGCAAGCCGGAGGGCCTCCCTTGCGGACAGTGCCACATAAGGGCGCCTCAAGGCGGCTGCCTCAGTCACCCTGCAAGTGCACAATGAGTCACTAGGAATGTTGCCTCTCCATAACAGAGTCTACCGCGGCACAGCCTTCACAGACATGGGCCCCTGTCACAGGCATGGTGCTGCACTTGGGATCTAATACATACACGTACACGTGCTCACACCTGTGTATAATTGCGTGCAAACTGATGCCATTTGAGACATCATGGACTACTTTTGGCCGCCTTTTGTGCTCATAAATTTTCCGTTCTAAAATTGTTCTATAGCTGTATAATTGACATGCTCTTCTGATGTCCTTGGTAGATAAAAAAATTACGATTGGTATGACCAGCCACAAACCCAACCAGCCGAACGACCAGGCTGGCGGTAGACCGTACTTGAAAAGCTTGATGCCATACCCATGCTGCAGCAATTTGGGTGTGGCGCATGAGGACATGCACAGTGACAGCTGGCCTACTGGTCCACGCTCACACACCTGTTGTTCAACGCCGCCAGGGGGTTCATGGAGATGCGGGGCTGGTATGGCGGGAGCTGCTGCTGCTGTGGCTGCCGCAGCGGGCTGCTGCCCACCCCAGTCACGCCGACCACACCCCCGGTCATGACTGCAGCGCCACCGCTGCCCTGCGCGCCTGCTCCCTGTGAGGCTGCCCCAGCCAAGGCGCGCGCGCTGCCTGGCTGGCTGGGCTCATCTGGAGCCGGCGCTGCCTTGCCTGCCGCAGCTGTGCGCTTGGCAGGCACGGGATCTGCCGCCTCTGGCGGCGCACGTGCTGCACCTGCGCCCGGCTGCGACGCGGCTGCGCCGACTGGCGACAAGGGCTGCGTAGGGGGCAGGGACAGGGGGGCGGGCAGGGCCTCTCCGTGCTGCCTGGGAGCCCTGTCTGCCCCCAGCACCTCCATGTGCTCCTCCTCCCCCTCCTCCTCCTCCCTTTGTTCTCCCTCCTCTTCCCTCTCTCCCTTGCCAGCATCCCCAGGAGCCCCTCCTCTGCCTCTCTTGTGCTGGCCACCAGCCTGCACACCTTGCCCCTTCCGCTGCCGCACAGGCTGCCTGGTCTTACCCCCAGCCCCGCGCCCTGCCACTGCGCCAGCCGCCTCGGCTTCTTCCCCTCCTTCAGCGCCCGCGTCCCGCCGGCCAGCCCCCACCAAACCCCCCTCTCCCTGCTCTGCCCCAGATGCTGCCTCACCCTCTCTTGCAGGACCACTGGCTTTCAGCCGCACGGGCTCCTTTTTGGCCGCCTTGCGGCCTCTGCCCCTCCGCTGGCCAGCGCTCCTGCCCTTCCCCCGAGCCTGCAGGGTGTGCAGCCACCCAGGCACACTTTCGTCGCTTAGCTGGTCTTGGAGGTCGACCAACAAGGCGAGTCAAGGGCTGCGCCAGGTTGCCTGAAGCAGGGATCTGTTCAGTCACGGTGCTCCGGTAGATGCACTCACAGGGTGAGTAGCTTTGTGCACTCCATGGAGCAGAGCATTGCCTAATGATGCCCCATCAAATGTTCACCTGCCCTGGAACACCACCAAAAAATCCCACAGGGTGCGCAGCCCTCAGCCCTGCAGTCCCACCACATGTTCCATGGCACGTGACTACGTGTATGCCAGTGCGAAGCTGCGTGTAGACCACGAGCGCACAAGTGCGCTGCAGCAAGTACACAGCACGGCAGGCATGCAGTGCACTGCAGCCGACATGCACTGCACTGCAACACGCGCTCAGAGCTCCGCGGGCCACAGCTAGCACGCACCGGCTCATACTCCGAGTCCGAATCAGAGGAGGATGAAGAGGAGGAGGATGGAGGAGTGGCGGGCTGCTCGCTGTCGCCTCCCTGCTCATCACCTGAGAGCAGCCCAGCCGGCACGCTGCTGCCAGCCCCTCCCAGACGCGCCCCCTCCTCCCCTCGCGCTGGCACTGCAGCGGCGCACTCTTCTACCAAGGGCGGCAACGCCCTTTTTGCCCTCTTAGCTGCTGGCTGATCCCCCTCAGGCTTAGCCCTCCTGGGACTCTGAGCACTGGCCGCGGCTGTGTGCGGGTCCAAGCCGGCTGCTACACCCGCTGCTGCCTGGCTGACAGGCTGTGGTGGCACCTGTTGCTGCTGCTGCTGCTGCTGCTGCTGTGCCTTGAGCGCCCGTGCCCTGCCTGCAATGACCTGCGCTGTTGTGGCGGCGGCAGCGGCAGGCGGGGCTGGCTCCCCGCCCCGACCACCCTTCCCTGCCTCTGCCCTGGCCGCCTGCTTGGAGCCACCTGCCCTGTCGTTGCGGCCCCGCCCCATGCCCCTGCCTTTGTCCTGCAGAAGGTGTGGCGAGAGCGTGGGGGGAGGGGCCTTATTTGCGCATGCTCACTAGATGCGCCACAGGCAGAAGGAGGCGCACGCGTGGCGGGAGCTGGGGAATCCATGGTAGACAGTTGAGCAGGGCGCCCCTGAGCCTTGTCTCTTGTCTGCCTGGCCCTCCACCAGCTGGCTAGCTAGGGCTGATACAATCCAATGATTTTACAATCCGACTGCATAATATCCACAAACTTATTATTAAGCACCAGATGGGCCCCAAAGCCATTGGCCATTACCAAACACCCACACCCGAACCCCCACACCTCTGCCTCTGTTCCTGAGTCATCCGGAGCTGGCAGTAGGCTCCTCACTACCATGTCCATGGCATTCCTGTTCTGGTCCGCCTGTTGCACGTACGTACAGCGAGACGCGAGTAGCCAAGGGGGGCAACACACTTCACCGCATCAAAGTGAGCATGTTGATCTCGTGCTCACGGCGCGCTGGTGCGCAGCAAAAGCCACAGGAGTGAGGCACCAGTTGCTGCATTGCGCCAAAGCACTCTCTGAAAAGCTGAGCCACCCAAAGCTTGGCAGCAGAGCACTCTTGTGTCTGAAGCAAGCCAAACCAACAAGCAAAGCAACCCAAAGCATGGTAGCGGAGCATTCTCGTGCCCAAAGCAAGCCGAACCAACAAGCAAGCATTCACTCATCCAAGAAACATAAGATGCAGCAATTTTCTTGTACTATGCCTTGACAATGGATGTTGTATGAACATGCCCTTACGCACACATGCGTTCATACATATCATGATCATCATCAGCAGCAGCATGCCCACAACTTGCTGGAACGTCCTACACGTCTTTCTAATATCCTCATGCACTTGCTCACTGCCCACCAGCTCAACAGGTTTGAGTCAGCACACAGAATGAGCGCTTCTTCCACTCTGCTCAACACTTCCAGTCAAGTCGTGTACCTGTCTGCCAGGAGACTCCAAGGCCCTCTTCTGCTTCAGCAGCAGATCCTCCAGCTCTCTGATTCTCCCTGCTTGTGTCATGGCCTGCAGCAGGATTGTTTTCAGACCAGCTTATAAGTGCATGCGAATGAGGGCAAGAAAACACGTGATCCACATATTACATATAGCCTATCATCGCTGATCATTCAATGGAATGGATTGGAATTCCTTCAAGGCATGGTTCCACAGAGTTGGTTAAGTGGTCAGAAGAAGCACATGATCAGTTGCGCCTGTTAGCATCGCTGTTAGCTTTCAAGTGGACTCATGCCTGGAAGCACTCTGCTTGCAGGCCCCTAGCGTGTACAAACTTGCTCAGCTTTGCCCGCTCACTTTCACGGGGGTGCAGGAGCATGGCAGGCACAGAGCACAAAATGAGGATGGTGGGTTTGACCCCGGAATTGCCCTACAAGCAAATATTAGGACCTCACTCGCCTGAAGTTCAGCGCTCCTAATCTTGCTGTTCAGCTCATCAGCATTGGCCCTGGATTTCAGCATGTGCTGCTGCATCTGGAGCTCAGCCTCTTGCCTGCGCAAGGTGGCAGATCTGGGCATTCATCACAAGTGCGACTGTGCTGAAGGTGGAGAGCAGTGTGGCTAGCACAGACGTGCACTGGTTAGCATTTATGCATGAGTAACTCTGTTGTGCACAATCCCGTCTTGCTTCTACCCTTTTCTCACGCATTACAGGACGTGGCATTATCTTGGATACATGTGTGACACACCTGAGTGTAACATGCATGCTTATGCCTGTTAGAAGCGAAAGGTGGCGCGGTGCAAGCACCAGGGCTGGCGCACAGGCGACCCCATGCAGGCATTTGGGCAAACATTGTAGCCTTGCTGCAGGCTTCAGCATGGCTGCAACACCACTGGTGGCGCTCATACTGTGTGATTGCTGGGCCTCGATGCCTTACCTTTTGCTCGTTTCGCGGTCCAGTGTGCTCTGCAGCATCTTCAGCTGCGCTTGCAGGTGCGCCTCTGTTGCGCTTGCCCGGTCTGTGTCCAGACGCATCCGCTCCTGTGCGTGCATGCATGTTTGTTCACACGTGCGTCCATCCATATGTGTATGTTCAAGTGGAAGCACATGCACACAGGTGTGTACGTGCGCGTGCACGTTTGCAACCCGTCCGCCATCCTGCATTAGGTGCAAAACACTCCTAGGTGCTTCTGCAAGTTCCCTGCAGGCACCTGAGACTGACCTCTGCGTGGAACCTGTCTGAAAGCTCCATATGCTCGGCATGCCAACGCCCCTGTCTATACATCCACTCGGCCATACCCTCACTCAGACCTTCCTATCTGCCTGAGTGCGCGCACAGAGAAGGTGCACACCTGCGAAAGCTTGAGCAGCTGCTGCTCATGCTCCTGCCCCACCAGCCGCCGCTCCTCCGCCAGCCGCTGCCACTCAGAGATTGTGCGCTCTGCAAGAGCACGCGCCTCCTCCGCCACGCGCGCCCTGCCCGCTGCATCCCGCTCCCGCTCCTGCGCAGCTGCGCTGGCAGATCGTGCATCCGCCAGCTCCTGCGCTTGACCGTCCGCAAGAGTCTGTACTCGGGCCACCTGCAAGGCATGGCGCATGATTGAGCATTCGGCGGCGCGTTTTTGCCTGTGCAACATGCACATGTCAAGGACCTGGAAATTGGTGTGACGGGAGCCTGGCGCTGCGCACGCAAGCCTTGTCCTCGAACCCAGTGTACATCTCGACCACCTGTGTCGACCAAATGCCAGGCCTGACCCTCAAGCAAGCAGGTGATCTCTGGGCAAGAAGAGGAGAGGGCAGCATACAAATCCACCAGCTTTGTGTCCGTTCCAAGACGGATGCTCAGAAGGCAACTGTCCTACAACTTTATTCCATTCCTGAAGGCTTGCCATGCATCACCAAGCAGTAGACACGTTTTGGCCTGCTCTCCAGCTCATTCAAGTCTCCCAGGTTTCCCAATGCTCACTTGTTTAAGAGCTTCATACATTTGGAAAGCTGCAGCCCACAGGCCATATGGGGTGTGGATCACTGCTAGTCAACCATGCTCTCAAGCAGCTGAAGCCGCCCTAAATGCCCGCACCTCTGCCTGCGCCGCCGCCAGCGCGAGTTCCAACTCCTGGCCGTGCTTGTTGGCACTCTGGGCAGCCACTTGCACCCCCTCCAGCTGCTGCTGCAGGCTGGCATGCTGCTCTTGCTGGGCATGGAGCTGCTGCTGTAGTTGGTGGGCTTGCTGCTGAGAGGACCGTAGGGCAGCGCTCGCTTCAGCTAGCTCCACCTGCGGACATGCACCGGACACTGCCCCTTTGGCGTCAGTCCTCGCAAGAGTGTTGCCCAGACAGGATTTGATTCCTAAATGCAGACACTACCAAGCGCCCGCCACACCAGCATCCTGCTGGTGACTGTTGAAACCACAGGCGCGGGAGCAGCTGAGTCTGCAGCTGCAGGTGCCTGTGCGCCACGCAGTGGTCGGCAGCCTGCAGCCTTCACTCGCCTGCAGCTTTTCGGCACGGCCACGGTGTGCGCTTGATGAATCCTCAGTATGGCCCAGGCCTCGGGACAAAGCTGCCACACGGGCCTCCAGGCCCTGGTTGGCCTCTGAGACTGACTGGAGCTGCATGTTGACCACGTTTGCGTTGTCTGTACGCAGCCGCAGATCCTCTTCCACACTAGCGAGCTTCAGGCGGTACACAGAGAGTTTGCGGCGCCACAGCAGTAACTCCAGCTTGAGATCAGCGTTTTCAGCCCTGAGGATGCTGTTGTCACGCGTCCCCTCTCTCAGCTCCTGCTCCCACAGGCCAGTGCATGGTAGGGATGCCATGTTACAGATCATTTCATACTACCTCTAAACCGGTGATTCCTTGGGATGAAGGGGCATGTTGAGCACTTAAGCAGGAGCTTTCAAGCATCTGCACCTTCCGTGTGAATGCAAGTGCGACCATGAGGATAGGCGCACCTCATCAAGCTTAGCTTGAATATGACCATAATTTTGCTGCGCAATTCTGTGGGCAAGCTGCTGATCCCTCTGTGTCAGGCAGACCAGGGACTTAACAAGCGTGTTGACCGTCTCCTCAGTCTCCTCATGGTCAATATTGAGCCCAGACGAGACTCGCATTTCGTCATCCATGATGAAAAGACTCATCTGACGCCCTCACTCAGAATCGAGGAGCGCGGGGCCTCAACCGGCGCGAGTTCAGGGGGGTGGGGCGGCAGGAAGCAACAGCATGGTGGGTAATAAAATATTCATAGTAATGGAAATATATATAGAAGCTTGACGTTGTGAGTAAGCTCCTATCACAACGTTGACTTTTAGGGCTGATATCATGGCACACCATGGACTTTATAAATGCACAATAAAATTCAAAAGAACTATAATGCGCTTGTATTGCAACTGTTTGGGACGTTAGGCACCCTGTTATGACCCAATTCGTTGAGAGTGCTCTATCTGACCCTCTAAGCCATTTGATCAAGAAGTTGAAATCTTTGGAAAATGTGATAGCCCATAAGGATGGTGGGCTCTATGAGAGGCAAGAGTTGGTGGCTGCTGCTTGGGGAACCGAATGTGATGTGGCGTTTCTTTCGCAGCTCTACGATGCAGGCATGGCTGCATGCGAAAGCTTGAAGGTAATGACCTTTTGGGAGGAGCTATATATTTGTGCAGGGCCGTCACCATCAACAAGGTTCAATGGTTTGGCAAAAATGACAAGTCATGGTTCTTCGATCATGGTTCTTCAATGTTTCTGTATTGAACATTGTCAGGAAATGACTGATATGCTTGTATGGGTTTGAACACATACAGCCTGTGTATTGTTGTTGTACAAACCTAGTTCAGATTGAAAAAGAATTTTCAAAATGATCATCGTGGTGGCAATGTTTTCCGAGATGCACATGTTGGTTTTGAAAGCAATACATTGCTGGATGGGCCCGAACCAGCTTGCTTTCCTGTGATCGCTTTTGACCTCTGTAAGTCAAGGCAGCAAAAAATGTGTGTTTCAACACAGGAGGGCCATTCGGGAGCGGAGCAGATGTGCACCATCTGTGCTGCCGCGAGCCTGTTCTACCTCCCAGGCAGAGGTAAGGATGTGCTGGGCACATGTCCTCACCCAGCTGTTTGTGTCCTCTGTCATGCGATGAGGATCTCGGCATTTAATTGACACAGCCATCCGGCGCCAGCCTCTGAAAGCTGGTGTGCCTGCTCAATTCAACCAGTTGCACTTCTGTCTGCATTTTATTTTGGGATGTGCAAAGCAATTCACATGGCAGCCTTACTGCGCATGTCTGTAATGGCACTAGTGCTCTTGTAGCTTTTATAAGCTTCGGAAGATGAGGGTGTCCTAGGGGACCCTGCTCGACAGATGCAGCTGAGCAGCCCTTCTTCATAGCCACTTCCTTAGTTTGTTGAAACCAAGGGTAGTTCATCAAGCCGGGTTGAAGCCTGCACTGTACATGGACAGAAGGTGCCTGATGAAGCCTGTGGTGGCTTACTCTGCTCACAGGATTGAAGATCTTGCAGCAGTTCTTGGACAGAATGTTCATGCCAATGCTCATCAGCTCTAAACTCCCAAGCCCTATCTACCCCCAGGTACACATCATCATTCTTAAACATCTGCATAACAAAGAGATCCCTCCCCAGATCAATGCACAACGTGGCTTTTTATGGATAATAATGACATTTTACAAGCTTCCCTTTCATGCATGTGGCTGCCATGGATCGTAAAAGTGTATCCTGTGTCATCAATGCCGTTGACTTCTATGTACAGCGTGGTCACAATCACGGCATGTCACAGTCACAGCATGTCAAGTGCGCTGTGCGCCTGGCGGGGCGCCTTCACCTGCTTGTGGCTTCCTAGCATTGTGTGTGTGCAGCTGGAATAGCTGGTGCCGCTTTGTCAAGGAATTGATAGCAGAGCAGGCAGGGTCCCACCGCTAGCAGCTTCATGCAGTAACGTTATGCCAGAAGCACTGCCTAAGGAAGGTTACATGCAAAGGACATGCAATAGACTTTCCTGCGCGAGCATTCAGCCTGCCTGCCCTATCCTCTACATACAACTCTGGTGCACAGATTGCCATGAGTCTCTGCTCCCTTCTGGTGAGCGAAGCCGGCTGGCAGCACCTGCGCCACATGATCAACAAGTGCGCGTCAAGCCTGCAGAGTGCTGCAATGAGCGAGCAGGGCTCATCTGCTAAGCCCCAAGGTAGGACAAAGGGGCAGGGCGGCATGTGCAGGCGTGATTGGCACAATGCTTAACGCATGTGTCAGTCATGCGTAAGCTGGCTCCAAATGCCTGGCCTCGCTAACTGAAGGCTTGGTCCAGGGCGAACATAATGACGTCACAAAGATGTACACGTAACAATATCACTGTCCACAGGCACAGCATTTGGATCTGCCATGTGCCTGCACAAGGAGCAAAGCATATTACGGGTGTCATGAGTGTTGAAGCGTCAAGGCTAGGAGTGCAATGAGTGATAAGGTGCCCATGTTATGAGTGCTATGAGTGTCTGCGCAAGGAGCAAACCATGTTACAAGTGCATGGAATGAACGCAATGAGCATCGCCGAGCGCAATGTCCAGGTCAAGTCAAATGTCAGGAGGTCAAGCGAGCCGACGGCATCTGATAGACTGCAGGCTGCCAGAATGATCTGCGCCCCTTCCATCCCTTCTTTGTGAGAAGCTGGCCGCCTATGGCTTTTGAGTGCAGTAGCACTGGTTGCCTGGCCTACTAGTCAGTCTCTGAGTAGCTGGCCTCAAGGTGCGGCACATGCGCACGGCCTTCAGGTGTAGTGGCGCTGCATGCATGGCCAGGGGTCAATGTCTGTCCGAGTGAGTAAGTGGCTTTTGGTACAGCACATGGTCTGCGGCCCAGGCTCCGTGTGAAAGCATGGCCTTCTTGTCAGGCTTTGTCAGGAAGCACACACGCTGCCTCTGCTTCGTCCTGCAGGCTTGCCCTTGCACACCTGCTGCTGCCTGGCCCCAAGCATATTGGCTGCCTGCAGCCAGGCTGGCACAAGCCCAGCTGCTCCACAGGCCACAGGGGTTGTGGCAGGGAGGCGGGTGTCAGCATCAGCAGGCTTACTGCCATCCACCAGCCCCCCTGCCAATGAGCAGCAGCAGCAGCAGGGTGCAAGGCCTCTGGATCCTGCTGCAGTACAGATCCTGTCTGAGGCCATGCAGCTCCTTCTGCCCCAGGTAGGTTGGCCCACAAGCACCTTCGCAGCTTGGCTGACTTGTGCTCCTGGATAGAGGCTGGGGGGCGCTTGCATCCATGCTTGCATGCGCGCTTGCATGGACGATTGCATGGGCGCTTGCATGGGGGTTTGCATAGGAGCTTGCAAGGCACAAATTAAAATGAGTTTGCATGGGTGCCTGACTCACACGCTTGCATGGTAGGACGCTTCATCCATCACATGGCGCCGCCAGCGGTGCCGTCTCTTAGTCAAGTGCTGTGGTGCCTTGCTCCTTCAGATCAGGCTGCTTCTGTGTACATTCTAGCTGCTTTGTGAGCATGTTGGCTGCTTCTGTGCATCTTGTGTGCCTTTTGGCTGCTTCTGTGTGCCTTTTGGCTGCTTCTGTGTGCAATTTGCTGCTCCCATCTTGGCACCCTGCTCATCCCCACCCTGCTCCCCTGCTCATCCACACATTTTTTTGATGCTCGCATATGCCCTCATTGCCCTCATCCAGATTTTCATCAATAGCTGATGCCCAGCCACGAGCACTGTGCCGTAAGCTAGGGGGCCCCCTAAACCACACTGCATTGAGAGCATGATCGTGACCCATCAATGGAACCTTTGAAGCCATTGATCCTGACCCATTGATTGAACCTTTGAAGCACGTTGCATCCAGAGCTTGCTCCTGTCCCACTGATGGAATGCTTCAGGCTCTACACGCACCTGCAACGTGCATGCGCCATGCGCTACACCTGAACGCGCGGGCCTTGGCAAGCTGGATCCGGCCAGCCGGTCTGCTGCAGCTGAAGTCCATCCACCTTGCGTTTGTGCTCATGAGCATGCAGGTCTTGAGCGCAATAGGCGGCGAGCAACCCCACCTCTGCAAGGCTGTCTTCCACCACCTGCTGCCTGCGCTCCTGTCTGCTTCCAAGGCGCTTGGTGAGGGTTGCAGGGAGTGGGGTAGTGAGAGACCTTCCAGAGGCCGCAACTTATCACACCAAGTATTTCTCTGTTTTTGGCAGCCCTCCACATTTTGGCCTTGAGGATATGGGGCGTGGGGCAAGCAGACCGGTGGGTGTGGCCATAATCCTCATGTACGCAAGCCCTGTGGGAGGTGGAGCTTGTGACCTACAGCGCGTTCTGCAGCAAAAGGCGCTATCCATGCAGCATTTGGCCCAGTGAAGGTGGAAAGTGAGGTGCAGTGGTCAAAGTACGGGGGACAAATGGCGCTGCATATCATTACCAAAGGTGCACATGGGAGGATGGTTACTGGCATGGCAGCTTTCCAAGGTTGCTTGTGCTTTCCTTTCCTCAGGTAGCAGGAGGGGCGCTGAGCAGCAACGTGCGGGCCTGTGACTTTACGAGCAGAAGCAGCCAATTTGCTGGCATACATCAGGCCAATGCGGCTGGATGGGTGGCAGCAGCGCACAGCATTGCATACCCACACCAAGTCGTGAGCTACTTTTCCCCATCAGTCAGTGATAAGGCTGACGCACATGTCAAGAAATCTGTTTTTGTAAGTACTTTGTATGAGCACACAGGCACACACGCGTGCATCACCAGAGAAACACACACACACAATTTTTGCTGCAGGGCCCACAGGCATTAGGAACACTCACCCCCCACACACACACCCTTTACCGCAGGGCCCACGCAGCTCCATGCGACCATCGCCGCCACCTGGGAGGCATGCCTGGCGCTACTGCCCCGCCCGGGCATCCCACGTCAGTCTGCCCTGGCTGTGTGCGTCCAGCTGTGTCCGCTGCTCCTGCAAGAGGCGGAGAGAGGCTTGGGCCGCATGTGGGACTATGGCCTGTTCTGGAATCACCTGCGGGCCTGCCTGGTGAGCCCTCATCTGCAGCAGGTGCTTAAGATGCAGGAGGTGCGCAAATGTGCGCACACACGACCCTATTCTGGCAGCACGTGTTGGCGCTTGCTTGCTAGCCAGAGCCCTCATCTGCAGCAGGTGGACACACATGTGGTGCGCAGGCGTATTCGCAGAAAAACATGTATGTACACACAAACAAAAACACATCCACATGCTTATGCTGGCATACTCATGGTGCTGCTCCCATACGTGCAGGCGTACACTTTTGGCGTGCGTGCGTGCACACACACACACACATTTACACGCACGTGCATGCGTACACATGTGCACCCGTGTACACACACGTGCGTGTGCGGTGTGCAGGCGGGTGAGGACGCCCTGGACCGCAAACGCGCCGCCCACCTGCTGAAGCATCTCATGCCCCGTCCATGTACCAGCATGCCCGCGTGGCGGACCTGGCTCATGCTGCATGATGTGCTTGAGGAATTTGCGCCCCATCTGATCTTTGCTGCATGGGAGCAGGTGCGTGAGACCTTGCACACCCCGGCGTGCGTAGCAGTGTGGTTGCGCAAGCGTGCCCGTGCGTATCTGTGCACCCCCCAGCGTGTGTGACAATTTGATTTGGACATGCAAGCATAAGCGTGACGGTTTGATTTGAACATGCAAGCATAAGCGTGACGGTTTGATTTGGACATGCAAGCATATGTGTGACGATTTGATTTGGACATGCAAGCATATGTGTGACGGTTTGATTTGGACATGCGAGCATATGTGTGCGCACCTGCACCCCCTGAGCTTTGTGGTCGATGTTACTCGATGCAGTGTATTGCTGACATGTAATAGAAGCATGATGTGATGCAAGCACATCTGTGCGTGCTTGTGCAGCCTGGCTGGAAACATTGCAAGCTTATCCACAGCATGAGAGAAAAGGATAACTGATCTCTGGGAAGGTGTATGTGTGTCCCTGCCCCTGCTTAAGAAGGAATCCGTGGGGAAACCGTTTGAATCAGTGCAAAGCACAAAGGCATGCCACCCAAAAGCGCATAGTATGAAGGCGCTAAAGCTTGGCTTGTTGCCTGTTTCCAGTATGGAAAGTGCAGTGCCCGAGTGCTGCTCATGGCATGAGCGGCTGCACACTGTGTCATGCAGTGCACATACTACTGCGCCAGGGCATCTTCTGCACCGTAAACAGCACCATTTAAAGGCAGCATGATCAATGCCAAGCTGGATTATCAATGCTGGGGTGTCGATGCCAAGCTGGGGTACTGCATGCAGCATGGACGTTATCAAGCCAGGGGTTGCGCACAGCATGAAAAGCTGGCGTACTGCATGCAGCATGGACGTCACCACGCCAGGGGTTGCGCACAGCATGAAAAGCAGCGTGTCAGGGTGTTGCATGTGGCATAGGCGACAGCACATCAGGGGATATGCAGCATGAAGGGCAACACCAGGGGCTGATGCTGTGCGAGGCTGCAAGCACAGGTGGAGGTGGGGTGCTTGGGATGCATGGACTAGCGGTTTTAAGGTGTTATGTTCACACGCACCCACTTAAGCCCACTCTCCCCTCCTTCGCTTGCACTCCGGCCCTCTTCCACCAACCTTTGCTTGCATTCCGGCCCACTTCCACCAACCTGGCAAATCCAATCCACGCAAAAAACACGCATTTATGTGCATCTGTGCTGTGGTGTATGTGTGTGTTTGTGCTGTGGTGTATGTGTGTCTGCGCTGTGGTGTTTGTGTGTCTGCTGTGGTGTGGTGTGGTGTGGTGTGGTGTATGTGTGTTTGACCATGATTGTGTGCAGTGCAAACGAGTTGCGTGCGCTTTGATTTTTGTCCATGCTTGCAGATCGGGTCGCTGCACCCTGGTGTCCATGGTGCAGTCGCTGGTGTCCATGGTGCAGTCGCTGGTGTCCATGGTGCAGTCGCTGCACCCTGGTGTCCATGGTGCAGTCGCTGGTGTCCATATGGTGCAGTCGCTGCACCCTGGTGTCCATGCTTGCAGATCGGGTCGCTGCACCCTGGTGGCCCCGCAGGCGCGCAGGCCCCCACGGCTGCTGCCAGGACAAGACCGTACAGGCCCCCCTGGGCAAGCAGCAAGGCTGCTGCTGGTGGCTTACCGGGTAGAGGTGCAATGCAGGAGGCTCAGGCCAAGGGGCAGGCGCCAAGCAATGCCCCAGCAGATGCAGCAGCAGCAGCAGCAGCAGCAGCAGCAGCAGCAACGGCAGGCGACCTTGGTCGGTGCGAGGATGTGGGGGCATCCAGCATGGAGCAGCTGAGCGCCTTTGGTGGCGATGAGGATGCTGGAGGTGATGGGGCTGGCGGGGCAGGTATCTGCCTGTGTGGGTGCACATGGTGCTGCTGTAGGATTGCTTGCTTGCGCGCACGCATGCAGCCGGTGTGAAGCACTCTTGTTGAAGACGCATGCGTGCGCAAATGTATGCACATGTCGCAGTTGCGCATGTGTGGCATGTGTGCAAGTGCGTCAAGGTGCCTGCTAAGGTGACGCGGTTTGCCCTTGTGCTGACTGTTGTGCACCCCATGGTGGCAATCTTGGCGGCGCTGCCGCGCACTGTGCAACCAACTTGCTTGTGCGACACCGCCCAGGGCCCTAGTGCGCGGCAAACATGGTGGCAGATGTGCACGCTGCGCGTGTGAAACTTTGCAGGGAATGCGCGCGGAAGTGCGGGCCCCCACGCGTCCATGGCCTGGATGTGCGTGCTGTGGCAGCGCCTGCTTCAGCACAAGAACCTGCAAGTGCAGCGTGCGGGCCTCCGCTTGTTCTTGCAGCGCGCGTGGCACCTGCTGCCGCCCGGCCCACGCCCAGCTGTTGCAGCCATCTCTAGTTCTGGGCCTACAGGTCGGCACTCAGCACTTACGCGCCCTCCACCACCACACCAACCGTTACCGGCGCCACCAGCATCAGCCTCACCAGCAGCAGTGTTGACAAGGCCGGCAGCCATCACTCCTGCGTCCAGTCCCGATGCTCTGCATGCCCCTGCTGCATCTGGGGCGCGCCCCAGCACCCACGTGCCAGCCGCGGCAGCAAGCCAACCTGCCGCACATGAAGCAGTCGATGCCGATGGGCAAGCCACCCCGCATGCAGCCATCGGAAAACGGCCGCACTCCAGTGCCACCAGAGAAGCGGGGGGGCGCCATGATGGAGAGGGCGTGCCCCAAATGTCAGGGCTGGACAGCAGCGGCCGCGTGCAGGGGGCGGTTCAAGGCGCAGGCGTGGCGCACGCACATGGGCCGGGATACTGCGTGCATGCCTTTAGCCACGCTGACGTGCCCTGGGCTTTTTTGTCTGAAGTGCTGCTTCCGGCGCTGTGCAAAGATGTGCACTACAAGGGTGCGGAGGCAGGGTGCTGCAATACGCAGGTGAGGGCTGCCAGGGTCGAGGGGGCACGGATGCCCGGTGTACCCTTGCAGCCTTTCATGACTTTATAGTCACAGGCCTGCTGCCACTTGTTAGTCTTGGAGGCACAGACCTGCAGCCGTTCATGACTTTTTCTGAGTCACAGGCCTGCTGCAACTAGCTACTCTTGGAGGCACCTGCCTATTGCTGCTGCCACTGGTCTCTTTTAGGCACCTGCCCATTGCTGCTGCCACTGGTCTCTTGCCACCTGCCTATTGCTGCTGTCTCTTGCCACCTGCCTATTGCTGCTGCCACTGGTCTCTTTTAGGCACCTGCC
>LKMJ01002914.1_pt1 | contig 15854 bp, 17 predicted proteins | sample 643391 | NCBI WGS metagenome assembly LKMJ01 (sample SAMN04112250, study PRJNA286221) | soda lake metagenome | biome: soda lake; feature: Kulunda Steppe; material: water; isolation source: sample PL-Br10 brine of Picturesque Lake | place: Russia: Kulunda steppe | collected 2010-07
CACACACACACACACACACACACACACACACACACACAGTCAGCCATACATGACATACATATGTTTCTATGCACGATCATGGTTGCTAATTGGCTAATTGGCTTAGTCAGGTGACTAACCTGGCTGAAAGATTGCCGCCTTCCATTTAGGCTGCTTTCCTTGACTATGAACACAGGAACCTCTAGGTTTCTAAGGACTGGATTATTTATGCTGGAGTGACTGCAACATGTGCACCATGCTGTGCAAAACGCACACATGCTTGCAAGCCTAGGGTGGAAATTGCACCCCATGGCCTCGAGACTTTGTTTGCTTCTTAAGGAGTTTGAATCATCTCTTGAAGTCCGTAGACTGCGCTTAGTGAGCCTTTTATGGTGGAGAGTCAGGTCAATCACACCCCCAAGAAAGACCAGGGGCGGTCTACCTCTACTGGAACAAATGCTCAAATCTAAAAAGTTATCTATACTGGTTCAATCATCAGGTCAACTGCCTGCAAATAGGCTAGAATTTTGTCAAGCACTTGCCAATATGTGGTCCTAAATAACTCGAGTTTGTGTTCAAAGTTATCCTGACCATCCTAGGATTTGAAAGTGAAGTATTCTCAGCAACAACACGCTTGCCTGGTTTTGGGGGGATGCTTATTGATCTTTGCTTGGCCCCCACAACACAGGCCAATCCGGGTGTAGCAAGCATCGATTCATACCCAATTAATGCTCAATGAATAGTTTAATAATGCATCGGATCACACAATATCTTGGTGAGACAAACTGCTGCATTAAACTGTGGTGCATAAGCAGCCTGTAGCCTTGAGCGTTGATGGTTTGGCGCAAGTTTGAAGACTTGCTGCAGAAAGGCCCGAACTGGCCCCAGATGCTGCACAGGTCGCCAGAGAATCGGTGAATATTGTATACAGCATTTATTTGATATCTTTGTGAGACAAGTTGGTGAATTCAATGAATGCCAGCAATCCTTGCCTCTGGGACGACCCCTGGGTTGACTGGCTCCTCAGAATATGAGGAGTTGCCCTAAAACGCTTATTGTGATGGGGGGGTGGGGGGGGGGCTTCATGGGGACATCCATCACCTTGTGAAAGTCTTGATGGAGGAAGGTATTTCAAGTTGTGCGCTGGATGGCCAGAAGCTAGGGAAGCCGGAAGCTTGAATGAATGTTGGCTTTTGGTGGATGCAGGCAGTTGGCGTTCCTCTCCTAAGGACTCAGCCTTACTGGCAGTCAACATACAGATTAAGAATGCACATCATATTATTTTTTTGCAAACAGGAGCTCTTCCACCAACCCACAAGCCAGAGCATTACCAACAGCAGCATAAGCTTGAAAGAATTGACATGAATCAAGGTGAGGAGATGGATGTGAATGCACTTGTTGACTTTTCAAAGCTCTTGGTAAACATCTGACAAGTTCTGCTGCTTTTATTGGAAGCATAGGTGCTGGTTTTACTTGTTTGGCATTGGATTAGTTGCTTCAAGAGGACAACCTAATGCATTGTTTTAAGCACCGCTCACCATTGTGCTGTTTGAAATGGCAGGTGAAGCTAGTACTGTTTCCCACGAGAACGCTCAAGGACCAGCTCCTATGTAGGTTACGCTGTTGTGCATCATTACATGCATAGCTTCTTATAAGATACCATCTGCAACTTGCTCAAGCTTGTTGGTCATGTCCCAGAAGCCTGCCAAGACTAATAGCCTCAGCTCTCATCCTTTCCATCAGTCAAGTGCCCTATCCTGTGAGCCAAGTGGGTAATATACTGCCTTTGTCCCCCAGAGTAAATGTGAGCATTCAGAGACATGGGCAACCACATGCTGGACATCCATGATGAAATAGGTTACTTGGAAGTAGCTCGGTTAGACTGCCCTATCACAAAATGCATGTATGCTGCCTCTCCATCGGCAGCCCCGCGCCCAAAAATAAACAACAAACTCAATTATAATACCTAAGCTATTGGACCTTCGGGAGCCCTTGAGTTGCAGCCTGACTGTATCCCGGTGTCATGGGCTTATGCATAGGTGCCCCTTGCTGCTGCTGAGCAACAGGTTCGTACAGCCAAGGTATTTGGTGTTGAATCAGAGGATCAGAGGGGACTATCTCATGTGCTTGCGATAGAAGGATGAGGAATCTCGGGTTAATTGCCTGAAAGCTGCAAATGTTTTGAGGCATTGACTTGTCAGACCACTGTCTGAATTTTGATCTTTTGCATCCAAGGCAAGATCTGTCGTAGACAACCTCAGTCTGTCTGCTATAATTCAACAAAGTTTAGGGTTGGGTTATGCAAATTTCAACTGCATTACTAAAGATCTCAAGAATCCGCATTGAAAAACCCAATGCGTCAAATGCGGACCCCCCCACCCACCCAGCATTTCCCGTGTCCCTACTCAGCCTTGCTCAGCGGAGCATTCTTTGCACTCCTTGGCGGTGCTGTGCTCCTTGGCGGTGCTGTGAAGTTGCTCGCAGTTGCTGCTGTTCTCCTGTCGAGCTGCAATGCTGCTGCTAATGCTGCTGCTGCTGCCTTGTTCTGAGCATCGACAGGCCCTCATCTCATATAGGACAGGACGCAGGACTGCTTCATCCATTCTGCACTAAATTACGCCACAAGCTGGATAAATGTGCAGGAACTTCTCCTTGGTGCCAGAAGCACCAGCTGCAAAGACACGCTTGCGGTACTTGCACTCCACCTTGTGCTGGTACGACTTGTCTTTCAGGTCAATGATCTTGACATGATCCCATCTCTACCCCTCTTCTCTTGGCATTCAGAACATTTGTAAATGTATTGGGGTGGCGACAGGTAGCTGGGAGGGCAGTTGATGTCCACTAGCCCCCCCCTAACCTCTCCCCTCAAATATGATCCCTAAATGCGGACGAATTGACATTGAACGTGCGCATTATTCGTATCATATGTGCATTGGTCTGGGCAAATGGGCACATGACCCATCTCTGACAAATAAGATGTGAGGCAAAATGAAGCCTGATGCCTCCCAAAATCTCCGAAATCCAAAGCGCACAAAATGTCCAAACAAATTTGTACTGGTGAGAGCAGACCCTCTCTTCCCTTTCCTGGAAGTTTTCCGTGCTTAAAATCAGAATCCTGGTGACCAGGGCCTTCACAATGACTGAAGGGAATAAAGTACACTGTGGGGGAAGCAGTCTCGGAGGTCTTGTGGGAATAGGGTAAGATTGACCTCCCACGCTTGCATGAGTGCGCTATGCCCAGCAGGGTGCACCAATTGCTACCACACTTGTGGCAAACAAACAAGGTCATCTTTCAAAGACCAAAGTAGCTGTGCTTACAGTAGCTGCGCTTGCAGTTGGAAATGGTGGTCTGGTTGTGAAGCTGTGGTACAGGAATTTTTAAGTTAGTTGTATTTAAACTTAGCCATGTTGCCAAATTCTTATCTAACGATTTTTAGAGTTGTATGCAACAGCACGTAAGCCCTGGGAGCCAAGATGTCAGCAGATGTTCATTTTTACAAATTACTATTTCATGACACACAGTTAAAGCAAAAACACCTTGCATCGCTATTTGGCGACACACCTCAAAAACTTAATTGCACTGAGCACCTCCCAGCGTTGCGCTTCAGCATGCATCATGCAAAGTGCGCAAGCAAGCAAAGTGAGTTTATAACTCAACCTTGCCCTGCAATATCATGAACTGGAAGCTCTCATTCCACTTCTATGTCATCTATGCCTGTGCTTTTTTTTTACCCAAATATGCAGCAACAATGGCCAGTCTACCATCCCAAGCTTACAAGACAAAGCTCCCGATGCTTTGGGCTGCGCTGAGGCTTCTGCAGCACCTAGCCTTGTCAATGCAAGCGCAGAAGAGGCATGTAGCAGGAGAAACGCTCTATTTTTTGTTCAACTTTGCCCTATAGTCGATTTCTGATTGACGTACATTTTAAGGCTGAGCTGCAGGCAGGACTCTACTCTGCACGTATCTACGACAAGTTGATATGTGAATTGCGGCAAGAAAGGATGCGCTGCAACAAATAGCGCACTCTAGTGAGAGGCAAGAATGATCCTGTAAGCGCAGGACGCATTTCTGTAAGCGCAACATTGCTGAGGGAGCTGGTTATGTACACAGTCGCAAAACAGTGTGTGTGCATGAATGCGTCAGCTTTAAGTGGATCTAGGCTTCTAGGTTAGTACCTTATTATTTGCAGTGAGGCTTGACGGCAGTAAATTCTTATAGCGTCTGTTGGCTTCAGGAAAACTTATACTGATGTGTTTGTCTGCAGGGTACAACAAAGGAGTTGCCAGGAGTACAGCAGCAGGGTCCTGGCTGTAGCAGCAGTTCTGCCTCTGACGCGACGGGAGGTCATTTCCGGGATCAGGTCCGACGCATGGGTTACAGCCAAAGACTTTTGCTGCTCCTTTTTCGTTTTGATGCAAGTACCACAGCTTTACACTCGTGCAGATGGCTGCCTGAATTTTTTTTTCAGTCAGCTGTCCTTGCTGTTGCCTTGAACCTTGTTTTCAAGGTACTTGCCCCCTGGCCCTTACCTTTGCCCATTGCAGCTCTCAGTTCTTGCCCTGGCAGCTTCAGAGCAGCGACGCCAAGACATGATAGAGGGTGGAGCTGGTGTCAGCAAAGGAGTGGCATCATGCACAACTGGGGGATCATTACCACAAAGGTTGGACGAAATGATCCTAGCCAACCTGAACAAGGGTGAAGTTGCACAGCAATTCACTTTGCTATTGCAGCAAATGCAGATCCTGCCAAAAGTGCAGCAGCGGTAGCAAAGAGGTAGCCATGGAAGAAGCCGCATGTTTTGCAAGGTACTTTATTTTGTTCCATGGGCACGCATGAGTTCTGTGGCTAGTCCTGTCCAGTTGCAAGCCGAATCTGCAGAGGGCTTTGCTCGTCTCATGATTACCAATCCAGTCATGGATTGGAAGGCTGAGGCTGCCAATATGTTCGGCCTTACAAGGTAGGACCTCATCAATTTAATATAGGCCATTGACGGCACCACCTTCCTAGTTAAAGAAAGAGTCAGGTGCCGGAGCTGTACCTGTATATTAGGGCCTTGACTTGCCTTGGTCTTATTCCATTCTTCATTATGCGTGCTATTTATTTTGCTTTTTTGTTAGTTGACCCGGTTACGTTAGTTGACCCAGTTCGTTAGTTGACCCGGCTTGTGGTGCTTTGGTGGACCACAGATCCAAGATCTGGACAAAAGTTTTCTCGATGATATCATCTGACAGGCTGAAGACATAACTTATCTCAAACACTGAAGTTGAACGCTGTTAAGCTTAACAACAGGCTGTCATAGCTCCATCTGCAATATGTATCACAGATTTTCTGTTTTATCAGGGAGGCACAAGGCATCACAGTGGCACACTTGGTGAACCACTTTTAAGCCTGAAGCTGGTGACATTTATATGTGAACAATGGAGCTGATCTTTGCGGCATGTTCAACATTGCTATGTCGGCAGAGCATTGGCACGCACAGCCAGAAAGGGTGTGAGGGCAAGAAAAAGAGAAAAACACTTGCGAAGTGAAACACTCCCTACATCAGTCAAGGAAAGGGGCCACCTAGGGCTTAGGCACCGTATGCCCCCTCAGGAGGCTCCACCAGTGAAGCAAGACAAAAGCAGGTTATGGGGATCAGGAGGGTGACGAGCAATTTTCACTCCTGTCCTTGAAGTTAAGTTGTGGCATCAATTTTCTCAGAGCCACCTGGTACTACAGCACTAGGGGTTACGAGATACTGGGCCAAGACACTGACCTCCCCACGACAATCCCAGCTCTTCTACTAAAAGGTAGTACCCAAGTCGTCCAGTGGGCAAGATAGCAAATTTAATATGGCACCACAAAAGGAACAAGGCTCAATCCACGTAGCCCATAATAGCCATAAACTCCATCTACAGGCACGAACTCAATTATAAACTGATTGACCGCCACAAACTTTTCAAACTACACCGGAGAGTGGGCTCAAAGAACTCCCCACCGGCTTACTAGAAGCAGTATCACACCCTCTGAGACCCTACTAGGGTTAGTATGATCAAAGAAAAGTGGGCCATCCCCATTTTCGCTGCAACTGGCTTTAAGAGAGCCTATGTGACTGCCACAAAACGTTCTGATATCACTTGTGCTTGCTGTGAAATCTGCTCTGATTGGAAAGGAATGGAGTCCCTAGCTGAACCCTTTGAAGGTTCTGCATACATACATACTTGTGTGTACGTATGTATGTAACAACATACATATGTATGTCTGCAATTTCTGCAACCGTACTTCAAGTTTTGAGCATGAGATATGGCTTTCTATTGAAACCAAATGTGTGCCGATGATTCCCTTCAAGGATTAAAAAGTTTTTGAACTTCAAACTTTTGAAAGAGAGCAGTTCGGTCACAGGACTTTTGGGCTGGCCTGACGCAGAGCGGAATACTTGTCTGACCGTGGAGAGGCGTCTTTAAAGACGTGGTACAGTTGTTACATGTCAACAAGTGATACAAAGCCAGCATGGATCCAGCAGACAAAGAGAAAGTTAAGTCTGGACTGGGTTTCTTATCAATGACACAACTCGCAATATATACCAACTCTATAATAGCCACACAAGTGTATGTATGGTCGGCAGCATTACAAGTGGCTTCAGTCTCAACCACACAATCAACAAGTGGTCCAAGTTACAACCTCTCACAACTTGAGGCTCTCAAGCAATAATGTATAATAGCCAGGTATAATAGCCACACAACATTAAGTGGCACCATCTTTTATAAGAATACAACAGTCTTCCCATATGTTAAGCATATTGGGATACTGCAGGTCTTGCATACAGTCTGCTCAAAGTACGTCAATAGCAAAGTATGTCAATAGCACAGGCGATTGCCAATTATGGCACTTCAACTCGAGGTCTCAATTCATAGCTATTTAGTGTACACTTGCAGTGGTACAATTGTGCATATAATTACAATACACTTGATTGCTCAGGTAGCATTGCACCCTCTTAGTGCCCATGCAGGCGCATGTATATTTGGTACAAAATAGTACAATTGGGCGCAAGCTCAAGTAGCTTAAGCACAGTAACGTTTTGTCGTAGGCCTCCTCAATGCAAATATGTGTCTTAGAAGGCAGGCGTTGGCGCTTTGTAATGTCTCGCTAAGTCATGATATCTAGATGCTATCCAGAGGGTGCAAGCAAGTTATGACCTCTTCTGGTCTGGATTTCCCTCTCAAATGTGATGCATGATGTGCAAAGTCTTCCCTCCTTTCCTCTTAGACATTGTGGTGTGTGATGCACAAAAACACAAATATTGTATTTATACAAGTTGTAAGTTGTCACTGGTCCTGCCTTCTAAGACTTGGCTGCTATAAAGACAAAGGACCGGGAACCCGTTAAAAAGGATGGAACCTGGGCCTGCCCTGCTTGTGCTTGCCTCACTGTTTCAGAGTAAGAAGTAAACCTACAATTTCCTTCCAACCAAACCACAGCTGGACATCCAGCCCACGGGCCATTGCGAGTATTGGGTTCATGAAGTTTGTCTCATGGACCATATAGACCAGAATGCACAACCTGGCGAGCAGGAATCTCAGCCCATTAGCTACTTTACTTTCCTTGCTGCACGCTCACACCCGAACGTCTACAAATTCTCCACCAAAAATACAACAAAGCCAAGAGCACAGGCCTTCACCGCGATGTCAGCCCACCACCACAGAGCTTTGCTTCTGGGTTGTTTAGACTGTTTGTACATTGAGCCAGGGCCACCAAAGAATTTGATAGCAAAAAGATTGAAAAGCTCCTTCCATCGTATCAACCCTCCCCATGTCATAGCAGCCTTCAAACATTGCTATGACCCAAGTGAAAATGGCCTCACCATTGGACTTCAATCCAGACCTCCCACTGAGAGGTGTGGCACACTACTGGAGCAGCCATCCACATGATACTTTATTTGGTGCCTTCATGGACTGTTCCTCCTTCTCTTTCTCTGGCTTCTCTATTTATCATCCCATCTATCCATCTATGACGATGATATCATGTGTAGCCTAACGGGAACCATCTCATCTCAAAACCTTCAGTACGCTGACTCACTCGAATATCCCATTCTGGAATGATTCTCGCACCCCTCTCCAAAAGGACCACTGGGACCTGCAGATCATTGCAGTTTGCAACACACTAGCCAGGCTGAACTTAAACAACCGCGAACCCGAGTGGCTCAATCACCTGGCACAGAGCATCCCTGAGGCTAAATTGAACACAACCAAAATGAGCAACGACGCTCATATCCGTATGCCCCACTTGGCGCACCACCTCCAGGCTTAAACAAACTCAAGAGATTAAAGCCTGACCACCTCCTAGTTGCTAAGCTCCACAACCAGACACATTACTGCACCCTGGACAAACGACAACTACACAAATACAAGACAAATCAAGCCCTCATCTGGCCTTAAAAGTAGCGGACTGGAAGAAGATTGCCTACAAAGATGGGATCTGCATCCGTCATGATCGCCAGCAGATCATTGGCGCAGGCGTCTACATACCTGACACCAACAAAATTTATCATCATGATGTGAATCCCAATGGCTCCAATAGTACTAATACTGTCCATAGGGCCGAGCTTGCAGGCATTGCTGCAGCCGTTACTCATGACTACTTTCTTCTTTCTCATGACTACTTTCGGACGGTAGCTACCGACAGTGAAAACTCAATGAGACGAATTAGAAAACCGATCAGATACCCAGAATTGCACACCTACCGCATTCACCACAACCCCTTAGAGACTATCATCAAAGCAATCCGCAACACTGCAACACTCTCCATCAAATTCCTGAAAGTCAAAGCCCACACCGGCATTATTGGTAATGAGCGCGCTGATCAGATAGCAAAGCATGTGGCCAAACATCCTGAAGCTGCTGACACTGGTATAAAAATGGCAGGGCATGCAGGTAACCCTTTTCACAACATCATTTGGCTTGCAACCTCCACGGATAATTCAAACACACAATGTCTTATTATTGACAACGGTAATCAATCCCAGCCTTACCAAACCCACATGCGCTACATCCCCAACAAACGCGACGCGCTACAAGCACACATCACAAGGTCCACAAACTAGGCAACGCACAAACTGATACCAGCTACTACACCAACTACCAGAATTTATTCAAGAATAAGAGTGCTCACAGCAAGATCAGTAATGCCTTCTGGTCTATGCCTGAGATATCTCACAAAAAAAGAGAGTGCTTTAATACCGGTCTGGCACGATCTACAACCAAAAGTATGCTGTCCGTTCCAAGCAGTCCAACAGCCTTAGTTGCCCCATCTGCTCCTGCCAAGACAGTGCACTCCACATCCTCTCAGGTGCCAGCATCCCACCATTAGAAACATGGTGACAAAATGCCACGATATTGCAAGCAGACTTATCACAACAGACATAAGTAAAGGTTCTCTAGGCTCCTGTCTTGTATCCACAGATGTGGGCAGCGCTGACGAGCATTGTATGCAACATCTTCAGATTCCTGTCACAGTGTCAGCAGAATCCAGAGTTCCTCCAGCTTGGATTTTTGCCAGAGGGGGTTATCTGAGGCCCAAAATGGGTATGGTTCTGGCATGCTCCCAAGGCATGGGCCCCGTGACGTGCAATTTTCAAGCTTAGGGTCAGATGGTAGCGCTGCTTGCAAGCTGTCCACAGCACCTGAGGTTGAAAACTGCGCGTCACGGGGCCCATGCCTAATGGGCCGCGGCGTGAACCCTTCTTTTCACAGCAAGATGTCCACACCAGATCAGCCACTGCACCAAAATGCATGATTCTTAGAGTTTTGGTGCTCTTGTAATAAACAAACATCATTGCAAACGAATTGGAGTGAAACACCCAGTGGTTGGTGAGATATGCATTTTGCAGCACGGTAGCCTTTGACATGAAGAGCATGGTCTCCTGCAATGCTGCGTCTTTCTCTAAGGTCTAGGGGGTGCTATAAATATTCCTCACACTTTGGTACCTTTGAAGAGTCTCGGCCTTGATTCGCAAAGAGTCAAGAAACTCGCACTCAAGCTTCATGCACATTCTGTGCACTATGCTCATAAGTTTGTGCAGACCAGACGTTCTCTTGAGCATTCTTTTCACCTTCAAACTAATCGGGAGAGGTCTGCTGGCTTGTCTGCCCGCAACCCTCCTGATCCTCACTGACCGCCCTTTTCTTTTCTGGTTAAGGGGCTTTACTTCCCAAGTGACCCCTTTTTCTTAATTGATGTGAAGAGCTTTTTTGCTGCTTGCGTAGTTTTTTCTCTTTTCTTCTTCTTTTCTTTCTTTCTACAGCACTCATTGGCTAACATGTTTGTGAGCATACTGAACCGAATGAGCATGAAGCTTCACAGCAAGCTTGGCAGCTTTCTAAGGGTCAAGACCGAGATTCTTGAGAGGCTCCAAAGTAAAGAGGCTGTTAATGGTTCCACCCTTTTTAGAAGGGTGGCATGGAGGCTCACATTGGCTGCAGCTTGGTGAAGGTCCTGACAAAGCATGCTGTGCTGATGGTTGGAGCTGGCTTTTAGGCCTGGTATCTTGGCATGCGCCGCTTATTGGGCGAAAGTTGACTGGAGTTCCAAACTCTAGACGAAGGCTGGTAGCCTGCTACATGATTGGTCAAAAGCTTATGATTACTCTCCACACAATGATGTGGCGCTTGGTTATCGTACCGGAGGTGGTCTAACGTTGACAACCTGATAGACTGTGTAGGGCACTACCTGATGGATGACGAATTACGCAGTACCTGGGCTTCTCAGCTTACATAGCTGTAAGCCCTGTAGGGCCAGCTGGCCCTCAACACCCAAAATCCTACTGCTTAGTAAGCAGGCACTGCTCCTCCAGGTCAAAGGCAAATCAGTGATTTGAAATGATGTACGAGGTGAGTCTCAGAAATGGGAAGAGAGGGCACCAATCATGGTCATGAGAGGCCCTGGATGAGCAATTGAAGAACGTCCCTGCAGACAATAGTTGCTTGCACGTGTCCTCTAAAATTCAGCTACATAGCAACCAGCTACGTTAGAGACTGGCTTTGGCAAAGGAGCTGCTTGTGACACGTATGGATCCCTGAAATGGGTCTGAGTGCAGGACAGTTGGCAACTGCACAGTTCTTTGTAGGTAAGGTACATGCTCTGTCTCTGGCAATCAGGAAGTGCCATGGATGCAGTTTGAAGTCCTTGACAAAATTTTCGAGTTGTTCACGTGACTTACTTTATACTTGCTTTTTTAAGCGTCACAACAAGTTGTACATACAGCTACTGCCCACTTTTGTCAAGTTTGTAGCTTTGGCTCCCAGGTGCCTGCTTCTGCTTGACAGGCGCATGTGGTGCCTCTAGCATGCTCAAATTTTCTTTCGTAATTCTGAAGTCTGCATGTTTTGCAAGTGTCACCAAGCAGTCTGTAAGTAGAACTCAACTTGCGAAAAATCTACTACGAATTGTGGGATGAAATAGTCACCCTTTTACCTCGTTCCACAGTACACCCCTTGAGCAAACTTTGTTTACCTTTTTTCAAACGACGCTTGTTTGAAATTTGAATCAAATGATTTGATCCCTACTAGGATAAAATGCCATGAGGTTTCAATGCAATGCATCAAGAATTGCTACTAGCTGAATTTACAGAGCTTTTTGCTGCTCGCGTAGTTTTCTTTCCTTTCTTTTCTGGATTTACAAAGTAGCTATTTTTTATAGGCTGCAGCTTCAACATTCGAGTGACCTTTTAACAAGCTGTTGGCATGTTTGCCAGCGATTAAGTTTCCCCATCCTGTCACGTCAGATTAGTGCAGTCCCAGACTTATGCTGCATTGTGACCCAGAAGTTGGTTGAGTCAGTTGGCAGAGTATTTGATCCTATTGTGGGTTCAGCTATGGCTGTATTTGAGCAAATGTGGTGTGTGGACTGGCTGCGGACAGCGACAGTGTACAAAAAGCAGACAACAGGTTGCCTGTGATAAGACTGTGGAGTGCTATGGCCATGCCGCCATAGTTTGGATGCAGCAGTCTCTCAGCGTGACAATCCTAATTAGGGCAGTCAGAACAAGGTTTTTCTCAATAACTGCCCTTCCCCCATGACCCTTAATTTTTAAACCTGCTTTTCAGTATTGTACATCCTCATCCTAAGTCAATTGTTCTACATCTAAAACACGGTCAAGGAGCGTACGATCTGGCATACTTTGGGCCTCCGCGGACTTATACCCTTTAGAAAGGCTTCACCTGTCCCCAAACAATGCTATTTTGTCTCATATACAGTTTTACAAAGTAGCCCAAGGTGCCTGTTGCCAGTTTTGTGCATGCTGAAAAAACAGCGTCGAGTTCCCCGTGTCACCAAACTTAGCCATGTAATCATCCATATCCGCAAATAATTCTTTGTAGGCCACCAATAGCTCACGAAGGTATACCATACCCACTTCAACATTCAAGTACTGCCTAGCAAAGGACAGGCCATTCTCAGCAATGCGGCGTGCATAGGCATCATCCTCCCTGAAGCGGTCAACCAAGTCCAACACATCATCAGGGTTTGGAGATCCATCAGACAAAGGTTTGAAAACCTCCTCGTGGTGCACACCTGTAGGCAAAGGGGGACTAAATTCAGTGGACAGCTGGTACGAGCTGTTCATGAAGGCTGGGTAGTATGCAAGCTGAGCATCATGAGAAGCGTGAGCCTGGTACAAGCGTGAGAAGTGTAGTTTGCCAGTTGTCAAAACACTCACGCAGCAGAGGAAATTAATAGCAATATTATCTACCTTACAATGCCTCTCTTTGCCACAGACACACTTTCTTTGGTCATAGCACCATTTGCAGGCGTATTACAAACAAGTCCCGAATTCTTAAAAATGGACGCGCATTAATTTCTGCCTGACCAGGGCAATTGCAGAATGCAGCATAGCAGACATGATTGCACCATACCTGGCACAAGTGATTTGTAGTACCATTCAAGGTAGGGCGATCTGTGCTGTGTCACCAATACAGATCCCGTGTGCATCACAGCTAAGTCTCTGTTAGATCCAGCTAGACCATCAATGGAGATGATGTACTTGTACTGCAAAAGATGATGGAGGCAGGATGAAGGCTCTTAGCAGTCCACATCCGATTTTTAAGGGTGGGTAGCCGACTCGCAGAGGCTTGCTGAGAACGAGCCTTGGCGGGCCTCAGCAAGCCTCTTTGCCAAAAGTGCCAGAGCCTCAGTGACCCTCTTTCAATGAAACAGTGCTTGAACACACTCAAAAAGTTAATTTAAGTCTTACAAGTAACAAACAACAAATCTGTAGTTTATATTACATGCAGAGTTGTGCAAATACGGCGTCAATCAGAAATGGCACCGTAAATAACGGTGCATAATTGACGTTTACGTCATATTACCGTCAATTACCGTGAAATTTATACTGACGGCAGGAAACCGTAAGAATGGTGCTGCGTCAGGAACTCTGTGGCTCAGAGGCCAGCAAGCTTAAGAGGCGCGCTCATTGCCCTGACTCCTCACAAACAAAATTTTAAAGCAACGTGTCCTCTGGCAATCATGCTTAGAGGGTTGTGTGGCCCTAGGTCAGTTGAGCTTGGCCCGGCCTGGCCAGCTGCTGCAAGCACCACCTCCCACAGGCCTGGTAGTGGGTGGGTAGAGGAAGAGGGGTGGCAGGAAGGTCAAGAGCAGCTGGGTAAAGGCAGAGTTTGAGAGGAAGGAGACGCAGCAGGATATCAAGACAACTGTGGAGTACAGCTGCCTGCACTGCCAGAGGATGCTGGGCCGAATGCAACGTGGCTCAAGAACCACCTGCTCAACCCTGGCGCGTGCAAGTTCCTGTATGGCACCTCTGCGCAAGAGGTGGCAAAGCAGCTGGCAGAGGTGATGAAAGCGCTGCAAAAATGCAAGCCAGCCACTTCCAGATTGCACCTGGCGCACACCTTATGTTCCAGGTGAGTCTGCGTGTATGTGTGCGCGTTTGTAGGTGGTTGGATGGGTGGGTGCAGTTGCAGGCCTGTGCTTGACTGTCTTGAATGCTGTGTTGTGCTCCACCCACCCATCCAACTGGAAAAATGAAGATATTTTTTGCTTGTGATAAAGCTGAAAATTAAAACCCTTTTTTGCTTTAATAAGAATGCAAATTGTGCAATGCATCTCTCTACAAATTGCATGCCTGCAGGTGGATAAGATTACCCCTGCAGAGAAGGCTCAATCGCATCTTGCTGGGCAGGATATGGCTGATGGCTTTCATCTTCTTCATCACCAGCATCATGCAGCGCAGGAAATGAGGCGCGCCTGGATACTTGTCGGCTGCTTTGAATTGCACAGAAGATCTCTTTAGACGTGCTGCTCTTCCCTACCGTGCACATGCTAGGGTCTTGCAAACCCTAGAACTGGAGTTGCATGTTGATCTGCATTGCAGGGAGCTGTTTGATGCCAGCAAGGAGCAGAAAAAGGAGTTTGCAGCATGGCTATAGACAGTCCAGGATGCTGCAGAGCCAGATGCAGATGGGGTTGCAGCAGTGCACATGGATGTGGAGCAGATGGAAGTGGATAAGGAGGGGGATGAGCAGCGGGAGGGGGATGAGCAGGGGGAGGTGGATGAGGGGATGAGGATGAGGATGAAGAGGGGTATGAGTGACAAGTGAGAAAAAGGAAATTTGAATTTCAGAGGCGAACTTTGGAAATGGTTGGATGCAGTAAATGAAATTGAATGCTGCTGAAATGTGCTGCTGAAGAAGACTATGTGAAATTTCTGATGGTTTTTAACCATCTAAAAACGCGATCGTCAAAAATGAAAATCACTGCATATTACTCAATTTCTGACGGTCAAAACCGTAAATCATGCCGTACCGTCAAATGATGGTTGACAGCGTCAGTAGTAAAGTGTACAGCCCTGGTTATATGTCAACATGCTAATATGAATTTACGCTACAGCAGATTGCGCAAGTGCCCTGCAGCTGGCACCTAATGAAAACTTTTTATTCCAAGCCGCGGGTGACCCACCGCGGCAGCCCCAGGCATACGTCACCTACCCACACATCTCAGTCACACTCTGGATGGCCCTGCGCCCTGACGCCGCGAGAATTCCATGGAAACGAATGATCAAGTTTTTGAAGCCCTCCTGGAGAGGTCTGGGACCTGGGCTCCGCGCGACGGCGGAAGGATATTCCCCGGATATTGCACGGACCAGACCTGAGGCTCCGCTTGAGACTGGTCACAAGTACAACAATTTTAAGTTCAGCATTCAAATGTATATTGATTCTATGAATGCGGAACACGCTGAGATGACAATCGCGAAGCTTCTGGTCGAAGCTTTAGCACGGAATTAACGCTGCTTGGAACGCATATTATTGGAACTGAAATCCATACCTAAAATTTTATATTATCCATGAACCCCAGAATGCGCTGAATTGCATTACAAAGTTTCGGTCAAATTTGACTTTAAAGCTTCTGCACGGAAGCTATGCAGCTTGAAACGCATGTAATCTGATCCATTTCCTCGCTATCTGAAATCCGTTTGGAAACTACTTTTATCAAGACCTTGCGTAGCATCCAGGTTTTGATCCAGGCTCCCCTGGGGGGCCGACCATGGAGCCACATGCTTCAAAGGGTCAAAGGATACTATTTGATGTGGGTTGCACGAAATGGAAGCGCTCCAGCGATGAGCAACCTAGGGAGCTCCGCATCCGTTAGATGCTGACATTGCTCGTCGGGTGGAGAAGCATGAGAAGCAGCAAGCAGCGGCCATAGCAGCCCAGCCCCCTCCCCCACCTCTGCTGCCTGTTGTTGAGGCTCCCTAGGGCCAGGAGCCTGTTGTACCACCAGAGCCCCCTGTGAGGGATGAAGAGCTGCTCAGCAGTCAAGAAGTGGCAGCTGAGGCAGCAGCTAGATGCACATCAGAGGCAGTGCTTGAAGGGGAGGCAGGCTTGGA
>LKMJ01002915.1_pt1 | contig 15852 bp, 11 predicted proteins | sample 643391 | NCBI WGS metagenome assembly LKMJ01 (sample SAMN04112250, study PRJNA286221) | soda lake metagenome | biome: soda lake; feature: Kulunda Steppe; material: water; isolation source: sample PL-Br10 brine of Picturesque Lake | place: Russia: Kulunda steppe | collected 2010-07
AGCAGACCGGAGCTGAGCAGGGTCACTCGTTCATGCAGCGCCGGCCACTCCGGATAGAGATACTGCAGCCCCACCCCGTGCAGACTCACCATCAGCACCAGCATGGTGGCATTCATCAGTACGTAGTAGAGGTAACTGCGCTCACGCAGCGCCGAGTAAAGGAACAGGTTGAAAATGACGATCACAAGAAGCATGCCGTAGAACATGCTCCGCCCCATCATGTCGCCCTCATTGGCGCTGAAGAACGCATTCGGCTCCCAGAGCCGCATGGGCACCTGGTGGGAGCCCGATGTGGCGACGCGCAGATAGACACTGGCCTGCTCTTCGGCGGCCAGTGTCACGGGGAAGACAAAGGTCCGGTGCGCCAGCGGTCGGGTTTCATGGGCATGACTGTCCCCGGTCAGCACCCGTTCAACGGGCTCACCATCGGCAATGCGGAAAAACTCGATGTCATCAAGCAGCGGGTAGCTGATCTCCAGCAGACGATCAACAGGTTGTGCCGTCGGATTGTCCAGCGTCAGCCGGTACCAGTAGGTATCCGTGGTATAGCCGAAATTGACCGTACCGTCCGAGCGAACCCAGGGCGCGGAGGTGTCCTCGGCAAGCAGGGTTTCAATGCTGTGGCGCTGCTCGGGATCATGCAGGTGGCGCAGCTCACCGTCCAGAGACTGATATCCAGCCTCGGGCGCAACGGTGACAGCCGCATTCGCCACGGTCAGCGTCAGCGCGATCAAAGTCAGCAGAACCAGTGTCAGCCAGGCGCGTGCACGCTGTATCCGGCTCCGGTCTCGTGAGTCAACCATAAACAGCTCGGTCGGGGTCATCTTATTGTTATTGGCCGCCCTGCCACACGCTCAGCTCCGGCCAACCGTTCCAATTACGAATTATAGACCCCAAACACGAGATCTGCCTGCTCAGCCGATCGCACTGCCGCTGCCAACGAGCACGCCACCACAGAGGATGGGGTCCCCAGTCAGCGCCACAGGCTGCCCGTCCACCAGAATGGAGGGGTTGCCGGCGGCGATGAAACGCGGATGCGGCGGGTTGTAGGGCGCCGTATGGGGTGCCAGTGGATCCCCCACCCGGGCGATGGCCCGGCCATCAAGCTGAACGGTGACGCTGCCGGCGATGACCGGTGTCGGGGGGAAGGCACCGTGGTTGGTGCCTATGTCACCCAGAAGAACAACGGGTCGACTCATGGTTCTGCCTCCTTGCAATGGGTGTTCAGTATAGCCTCCGGGGGATGGAAAAGTCCTCCAGAAGCGATTCCGTGAACGGGTTGGCCTCATCCGCCGCGTGCAGGCGGTAGGTCATTTTACCGTCATCAATGGTAAAGGCCACATCAATGCTGCCGCGACTGGCTCCGGTCAGCTCGGCTTCATCCAGCAGGCGGAACCAGGCCCAGGGGCCTCTCTTGATCAGGCTCCGCGGTGAGCGGTTCACTTCCGTGGGGATCAGCGTCACGCGGCTTTCCACACTTTCGCGCAGGGTGTTGGGCCAGATCAGGGGCACGCTGTTGCGCGGGCCATGGCTGTAATCGACCATCTGACCGTCCACATTGGCCACGCTGCGGCGCTTGTTCCCGCTAAGGTGCACCGGCTCCAGAGTGAATTCCACATCCAGTGAGCCGGAGCGGGTGAAAAACGCCTCCCGGATGCGTTCGGCCTGCTCCAGGGTATCCGTCACCGACTCGCGCACCAGCGGATCACCGTCGGGACCTCTCACCTGTTCCGGGCTGTCCTCAAGAAAGAGCCTGAGCTGTTCATCGTAGAAGCTCGCCAGTGTTCCTTCCGGCTCAAAGAATTCCTCGAAATCGGCAATGCCGGCATCACGTTCGGAACCCGGGCTGAAGGGATAGCGCCCGGCGAGCTGACGCTGGAAGGGGCGGACCACCTCTTCGTGCCAGCGCCGTTCAAGTTTGTCTGCCGCAGCATCCAGAAGCACCCGCCAGCTCTCATCCGCAAGCCGGGTAAGCATGCGTGACACCGGTTCCGGGCTGTTGCTGGCAAGGCGACGCAGATTGAGGATGGGGTCCGGACCATCGAGATTGAGTCGGGACCGGGCCGCCTCGAGTGCCTCCTTGCCGGTGTCCGAGGACTCCCGGATGGAACGCATGTGATCGTGCAGCGCCTCCACCGCTTCCATGAGCTCCTCCAGATTGGACTGCTCGTCCTCCTCGCGCTCGGCCATGAACTCATGCAGGGAAGCGAAGGGCTGCTCCACCCCTCGGGCCACCGGATACTGGGGCAGTTGGCGCAGTGCCTCATCCGCCATATCGGCATACTCTCCCCCGCTGGGGTAAAGCAGCGTATTGGCCTCCACAACCTTCAACAGCCGGACCAGGGGCCGGGAGCTGCCGGTCAGCCCTTCGAGCACACTCACGCCATGGCTGAGATCCTCGAAGGTGGCCACATCAATGGCCTCCAGTGCCCCTCGCCAGGTCCGGATGTAGTCGCGGATATAATGGTCCTGGACCTGTTCCTGCAGGTGGCGGGTATCGGAGTCACTGAAATCCACTTCGTCCCGGCGTCCCAGTGCCCAGTTATCCAGCAGTGCCTGTTCAGTGACCGAATCCATGCGCCGGATCACCACCTCATTGAGCCCTTCGCGGGTATGCATACGCGAGAAGCTCAAGGCATCACCGCTGTCGTCATTGCGGTTCTCGAACACCAGATTGAAGCGCGGCCCCACCTGCTGGCGCAGGTCCATGGGCAGGGTGAGCTCGTTTTCGCCGCGCTGCTGCAGATCCTCGTAGACACGCTCGGCCGTGGGAAGATCCCCCAGGCGCTGCTGGGTACGACTGATCAGGTGGCGGAAAGGCGCCAGTGTGGCCACGGCCCTTGGATCACCGGCATCACGCGCTCCAGCCAGATCGGTGTGGGCCATGGCGTAGGCCAGGTGATCGCGCAGTTCTTCCTGCACGCTGCGCATGCCCGGGAAAGCCTCCTGCCAGACGCTTTCCATATGCCCGATCACGGTCTCACTGTCGCGGCCGCTGTCATCGTAGAGCATGCGCAGCACGCGCAGCAGTTTCAGTTCACTGCGGTAGTCCGCCTCATCCACCCGGCCCAGCTCCTCGGTGACCCCCAGCATCAGCGCCGGTACAAACTCATGGGCCAGCATGCTCAGATAGGCCTGTTCTACGGCCGGACGCACCGCTTCTCCCTGATAGAGTCCCATATGGGCAAGCCCGGCAAAACGCGGCGAACTCTCACCGAAGGCCAGGGTGGCCCGGCGCAGCGGCTCCAGCGGTGACAGCAGATGCTGACCGGTGGTATCCAGGGCCGGGTCCTCGCCATGCCAGTGGCGCTGGAAATTCTCCACTTCCTTCACCACCGTGTCGGCGGCTTCCACGTTGTAGCGGTAATAATGGTGCCAGCCCAGAGTAATCAGGCCACCGGCCACCACACAGGCGGCGGTGGCGAGGATCAGCCGGCGCCGCCGGGCACGGACCACGGTTTCACTGTCACTGGCCAGCCCGCTTTCCCGGCAGATGATGGCCGGGAAGAGCTGCCCCACGAAGTAACGCATGGAGCGCTGTGCGTACTGGGCGCTGCGCTCGCCTTCCTCCAGCCCGTAGTGACGGGCGGAAGCATCCACAAACACATCTTCCGGCACACCCTGCTGATAGACGGAGGTGAAATAGAGCCCCCGCACCAGCGCCGGAGTGGCGAAGGCATCCTGACCCAGCAGGGTGCGCAGACCGGCTGTCAGTGCACCCTGCAGGCCCCGAAACTGACGGGGAAAGGCGAAGGCGGCGGCGCGCTCTTCCGGACCCTGGCAGTGCTGCTGCACATGGGGGAGACGGGCTTCCAGGCCGGCGACAAAGGCTTCGAACTGCTGCTCGAACTCATCCAGCCAGGCATCGGGTTCGCTGAACGCATCAAGACTGAAGGTGAAGCCCAGGGGTGCGTCGCGTTCGGCGTCGGGGAGATCACGGAAGAAGGGTTCGAATCCCTGCAGCAGGTCCATCTTGGTCAGGACCACATAGACCGGCAGCCGCGAACCCAGGGTTTCCATGAGCTCACGGAGGCGCGCGCGAAGCTGCTGCAGGCGGCGCTCGCGCTGCTCCGCCGACTCCCGGGCCAGCAGTGAGAGATCCAGGGTCAGCACCACGCCATCCAGGGGGCGAAGCGGGCGGGCCGTTTTCAGCCAGAGCAGCAGGTGGTGCCAAAGTCGGTCGGAGCGTTCGTCGGCCATGGTTTCGCCAGCGCTGGCTGCACCGATGAGTTCGCCGCGCGGATCCACAAACAGGCCCTGGTCACTGACCCACCAGTCCAGAGCGATCCTGCCCGGCTCACCCTGGTGGGCCCGCTCGAGTTCATCCGTCATTGAAAACGTCTGTCCGGAATGGGCCAGCAGGCTGCTCTTGCCCGAGGCCTCACCGCCCAGCACCAGGTACCAGGGCAGGCGGTAGCGGTGCTGGCGTTTGCCGAAACGCCTCCGCAGCACATTCAGCAATCGATCCAGAGTGCGGCCCTGACGCGCCTCCTCCTCCAGTATCGGATCCTGCTGCTCAGCCTCGGCCCGTTGCTGGTCACGGTCAAGCTCCGCCAGTCGACGTCTGAGCTTCAATCCCCACAGCAGCGCAATGGCCGCCATCAGCGCCACGGTGATCAGCAGGGGGACCTGAATGTTGCCGAAGGGGCGGTAACCGGCCACTTCCCAGTCCCGGCCCCACCACCACATGAACGCCAGGCCAACCAGAACCAGTATGCCCAGCAGAATCGGCCATGCCCTGAGCAGTAACGGCAGGCCCTTTTTGAGCATGCTGATGGAAAGAAAACGTCGCCACATAACCTGTATCCCTGTGTTCCTGTATGACCTGGGGCGTCCTGCCCGTTCAGGCGATTTCCAGATTCCGATCCAGCCGCGACAGCAGCGCCGGCTCCCACTGATTCAGCGCCAATTCCTCGCTCTGGCCACGCAGATCCTGATAGTACTGGCGGGCCATGGCACTGAGTCCGGCCTCGCGCAGCAGATCCGCAGTCAGCAGCCGCCAGTAGAAGCGATCACGCGGCTCCCGGGCCTGCCCCAGGCCTTCCTCAAGCAGGCCCAGTCCGGCGCTCAGACCCTCGTTTTCAAGCCGCTCCCGAGCCTGCTGGTAGATCCCGTCCCAGCCTTCGGCGCTGCCCTCACCGGCTCCGCTTTCGCTCTGGCTGGCCAGCCAGGCCAGGGTCTCCGGCTGGATGAAGGGGGTGCCGTCGTTGAAGCGCAAAGCCTCCAGTCCGGGCAGGCGCTTGAGCAACCGGGAGAGGCTCTCGGCAATGGCCCGGGCACAGTCGCCGTGGCCGAGCTTCATCGCCACTTCCGCACTCAGGTAATGGCCATCCAGCCAGAAGGGACTGACCGACAGACTCTGCTCGATGCGCGCCCAGAGCGCACTGTCCGGTCCCTGGGCCACGGCCTCACGGTACTCGGCGATGCGATCGGCGCTGGCCGGGGCCAGTTCAGTGCGCTCGCCGTCGCGGGTGGCCGGCAGCGCGGTCACGGAATACCAGATGGCATGGCGCCGCACGCGGTAACCCAGCGGCTCGCCGGGCGACTGTTCGCAGAGAAAATCCGCCACTTTCAGCAGGGCCTGGCGGACACTGCGCTCGCTGCCGCCGTCCAGTCGGACCCCATCAAGGCTGCTGCCCGAGGCGCTCTCTCCCGAAGAGGCAGCCGCCGAAGACGCACGGGCTGCCGAAGGCGCCGGTTCCGGCTTTTCAGGCTCCGGAGCCGGCGCTTCAGGCAGATCCCGCAGGGCGCGGCCGAGATCGTCCAGACGCTCGTCCGGGAGCCCGAGTTCATCCGCCATGCGGCGAATGGCCTCGTACTGACTCTGGCAGTACGCCTTGGCCGATTCACCGTTGCGCGGAGCTGCGACCTGCTCGGCGGCCGAAGCGCTGCGCTGGATGATCTGCCCGAAGAGCTTGCCCCGGGCCCGTTTGCCTTTCTCCCCCGGCCAGGGATGGGCATTTTCCCACCAGTTCTCCAGTGCACCACGCACCAGGCGCAGTGACAGCCCGAATCGGATGCCGTCCGGACGGCGCTGCAGAGCCTGCAGCAGGTGGGTCAGCACCTTCAGATCCTTGCTCTGCTCACGCAGCAACCGTGCGGATTCCTTCTCCACCTGATCCCAGTCGATGCTGGCCTGATGGAGCGACCCCACCTTCATCAGTTCCGATTCCAGAAAATCCAGCGCCGGATCCTCGCCCAGGGGCTCGCCCACGCCCTCATTGGTGGTCAGTGGCGTCAGTACGTCCTCAAGTATCGGGTGTTGTTCTATTGCTTCCATGTCGGTTCTTTCCTACCAGCTGCAGACACGACGCAGGGGTTTGAGCGCCTGGTCCAGGTCCGTCAGATCAAATCCCATACCATCCAGCACGCGGTGGCGGCTGCTGAACTGTACCGAGGAGACGTCCAGCCAGGCCCGCAGCGTCTCGATGGCCGGGAGGCCGCGACCGGCATGCACCATCCAGCCGTTGTCCCGAACCCGCCACTGCACCGGCTCACTGTTGTCTCCTGCGTTCAGTGTCACGGCGACGCGATCGGTGCCAAGAGGCCGTGTCAGGGCAAATTCCAGGCGCGTAATGTTGTCACGACAGCTCATGGCCATGACGGTTCCCCCGCCAGCACGGGTGGTCACCACAACCGTCCGGGGTTCGTCCTGCTCATAATCCAGACGACGGACCCGGAATTGCCCCGGGTCGTCGCCGTTTTCGGTTGCCTGCTCCATCAGGGTCCGCCAGTAAGGCGATGGATCAGCCCGTTCGGAAGGACGGCTGCTGCTGTCCACGCCAACCACCTGGGTTCCGAAAACCTCGTCAAAACACGCCAGCCGCTGGGCCCGCGAGACCACCTCAGTGCACTGGCGGGCCTCGGTGAGCGTCTCACCGGCACCGTCTGCGTTTTCAGCCGCTGCCAGTGGGGTCCCCAGCCCCAGCATCAACACCATTACCCGTATGACTGTCTGCATGATCTACACCGTCAGATTCAGTTTCTGGCACTTGTGGGCCAGGGTGCGCTTGGGGACGCCAAGACTCGCCGCAGTCCGGGCACGATTGCCACCAAACTGCTTCAGCCGCGCCTGGATGACCCGCGCCTCGAAGGCCTGGGTGGCGGCACGCAGATCATGTACCTCGGAGGCGGGCACGGCAGGGGTGTCAGCCCCGGCATCCGCTTGCGACTCGGCCGCCTCACTTTCCTCCATCCAGGACAACGGGAGGTTCTCCACCTGGATGTCGCCGTCCGGTTCAGACTGGACGCAGGCGAATTCGAGCAGGTTGCGCAGCTCCCGCACATTGCCCGGAAACGCATAGCGCGCCAGCTGGCACAGCGCGGCACTGCTGATCCCCAGCGGGCCCTGACCCTCGCGCTCGCGGAACTGGCGGATGACAGCACGGCTGAGCGCCTCCAGATCGTCCCGGCGCTCACGCAGCGGCGCGATGCTCAGCGGAAACTGGTTGAGTCGGTAGAACAGATCCTCCCGGAAACGCCCTTCGCGGATGCACTGGCGCAGCGGCTGATGGGTGGCCGCCACCAGACGGAAGCGTGAATGGATCTCCTTCTGCCCGCCCAGTGGCCGGAACTGCTGGCTCTCCAGCACCCGCAGCAGCTTGGACTGCAGGTTCATGGGCATGTCGCCGATCTCATCCAGAAAGAGGGTGCCGCCGTCAGCCTGGGCCAGCAGGCCTTCCTTATCCGCGTCGGCTCCGGAGAAGGCACCTTTTTTATGGCCGAACAGCTCGGACTCCAGCAGACTTTCCGGAATGGCGGCGCAGTTGAGCACCACAAAGGGGCCATCGGCGCAGCCGGAGAGGCGGTGAATGGCGTCCGCCACCAGGTCCTTGCCGCAGCCGGTCTCGGCCTGGATCAGCACCGCCATGCGACTGCCCGCGGCACGCACGATCTGCTCGCGCAGCTGGATCATGGGGGCGGACTGCCCCACCAGCTCCCTGCTGAGTTCGTCCGCTCGGGACTGGGTGCGGGCACCGGTCTCCAGATGCTCCAGGGAGCGCTTGAGCCAGTGCTGACGGGATTCGCGACCGGCATTATCGAGCTGGCCCGCCCACTGCAGTGCCAGCAGGTGTTCCAGGTGGTGGAACAGTGGATCCTCACGCAGGGCGTTGAGCACGGAGAGCGGACCACCCAGCACCACCACGCCCAGCAGCCGCTTGCCATCAGGGCTGACCGGCGTGATGTAGAGGCCTGAGCCATGGGGTAGACCGGCCCACCAGGACTGAAACCCGGCATGATCCAGCCGCGAGACGGCAACCGCATCAAGCAGCCGCGCCTGGCGGTCCCGGGCCACCATGGCCATGGGGTGGCTGAAATCATCGCAGGCGAACTGCCAGTCACGTCCGTCGCGCTGTCCGCTGAGCTGGCGTCCGCTGACGTCCAGGTCCAGGCACCAGACCGCGGGCAGGCCGAACAGCTGCTGCAGCTCCGCACTGAACTGGCGCTGCAGCGCCTGGCGACTGTCCTGTCGGAGTAGGCGCAGGGCCAGTCCGACGCCGGTTTCCAGGGCCTGTCGCGTCATCACGCCACCTCACTCGTAAACCCGTGCTCGTCCACACCCAATGAGACCCGTTCAATGGGCTCCTCCCGGGCCAGACGCTCAAGTACGGTGCGTGAAACCGGCGGCAGCAGTTGCCCCTCAATGATCGACTCCAGCATCCGGGCGCCGTTCTCACTGCGCCAGGCCTGCTGACGCAGATGCTCGACCAGTCCCTCACCGACTTCCAGCTCCGCCTGATAGCGGTCCTCCACCAGCTCGCGCAGACCATCCAGCTTGTCGCGGATGATGGCGTTGAGGGTGTCATCGTTGAGCGGCAGGTAGGGCACCACCTCCATGCGCGCCAGAAGCGCCGGACGGAAGAAATCGGCCAGCACCGGATGCAGCGCTTCCTGCATGACCTCGGGCTGATCCGCGTGGGCCACGATCTGCTCATAGCCCAGATTCGAGGTCATGAAGAAAACCACATTGCGGCAATCAATCATCCGCCCTTCCCCGTCGGCGAGCTCGCCCTTGTCGAAGGCCTGGTAGAAGAGATTGAGCACATCCGGATGGGCCTTTTCCACTTCATCCAGCAGCACCACCGAGTAGGGCTTCTGGCGGATGGCCTCGGTCAGGCGTCCACCCTCACCAAAGCCCACATAACCGGGGGGTGAGCCGATCAGGCGCGAGACGGTGTGCTTTTCCTGATACTCGGACATGTTGATGGTGGTCAGGAACTGCTTACCGCCATAGATCCAGTCCGCCAACTGCACCACGGTCTCGGTCTTGCCCACGCCGCTGGGGCCCACCAGCAGGAAGGCGCCCATGGGACGCCCGGGGCGGCGCAGATCGGCACGGGCGGTGAGCAGATGTTCGTGGATGCGCGTGATGGCCAGATCCTGCCCCCGGATCTGCCCGCCCAGATGCTCCGGCAGACGGGTGACGCGCTCCAGCTCGCTGGTGGTCATGCGGGTCACCGGAATACCGGTCCAGTCAGCAATGACCGCCGCGATCTGGGCGCCGTTGACTTCCGGGTGCACCAGCGCCTCATCGCCCTGGAGCTGATCCAGCTCCGCTTTCAGGGCCCGGGCCTGATCCTGCAGTGACGGGTCTGTGTCATCCTCGCCGGCCTCCGGTGTTTGCTCCTCGCCTCCGAGGAGCTGCTGGCGAAGTTCGATGAGCTGGTGCACCAGCGCCTGCTGGGTCTGCCAGCGCTCCTCCAGATCCGCCGCCTGAGCTTCATCGGCGGCGATGCGCTCACGCAGGGCGCTCAGACGTGGCTCATCCACGGCATCGCCCAGGCGCGCTTCGCGCTCAAGCAGCTCCAGCTCCATGCGTTGCTGACGGATGCGGGTCTGCAGATGGCTCAGGGCATAGGGGGCGCTGGTGAGGTTGAGGCTGACCCGGGCACAGGCGGTATCGAGCACATCGATGGCCTTGTCCGGGAGCTGACGGCCGGTGAGGTAACGTGAGGACAGATGGGAGGCAGCCTGCAGGGCCTCGTCGCTGATCAGCACATCGTGGGTGCCTTCATAGGCCACGCGCAGCCCGCGCAGGATGGTGGTGGCCGAGTCCGGGTCCGGCTCCTCCAGACCGATGCGCTGGAAACGACGGCTCAGCGCCGGGTCCTTCTCAATGTGCTTTTTGTATTCGCGCCAGGTGGTGGCGGCGATGGTGCGCAGCTCACCCCGGGCCAGGGCGGGCTTGAGCAGGTTGGCGGCATCGGAGCCGCCTTCCGGGTTGCCGGCGCCGATCAGGGTGTGGGCCTCGTCAATGAACAGCGTGATGGGGTCAGAGGCCTGCCTGACCGCTTCAATGACGGCCTTGAGGCGCTTCTCGAACTCGCCACGCACCGAGGCACCGGCCTGAAGCGCGCCCAGATCCAGCGCCAGAAGACGCACACCGGCCAGGCGTGAGGGCACCTCACCGGCGACGATGCGATGGGCCAGGCCTTCGACCACGGCGCTCTTACCCACACCGGCCTCGCCCACCACAATGGGGTTGTTCTTGCGCCGGCGGCAGAGGATGTCGATCATCTGGTCGATTTCAGCATCGCGGCACATCACCGGATCAATACGGCCACCGCGGACTTCGGCGGTGAGATCCGTGGCGTAGCGCACCAGCGCATCCTCATCCGCCTGCTGGGCCGCTTCACTGCGGGCACCGCCTTCCTCGCTGCGCGGCTCTTCCGCCGATTCGCGCATCATTTCCGGCAGACGGCCACGCCAGTGCTCGGGCCTGATGTCGCTGAAACACTCGGCCACGGTGCGTGGCAGATAACGGTCGGCATGCAGCAGCATGGTCAGCAGAATGGGCCCGGAGCGAAGCTCCGGATGTGCGTATTCCGCCGAACCCAGCAGCCAGGCATCCTGCAGCAGCTCCACCAGCAGCGGGGAAAAGCCCGGATAGGGTTCGCTGGAGGTTGGGCCTTCGGCGAGCACCTGATTGATCCGGTCCATGATCGGCTGGCGCTCCAGCCCGACGGCACTCAACAGGCAGCGCACGTCCGAAAGCGGGGTGTCCAGCAGCTGATACAACAGGTGGGAGGCGGTGATTTCCGCTCCCTGGCGGCTGATGCACAGCGCCGCCGAGGATTCCAGGGCTTCCCTGGATATGGCATTGAGGCGCCCGATCAGCGCCGGCAGTTCGACTCGTAACACGGTTTTCTCTCCCTGAGTTTATTGCGGCAGCGCATCCAGCACTGCCATGACCGATGTCATGTGTTCGCTCAACGCGAATCGATAGAGCCCGTAGACCCCCGCCATGACCACTGTGAAGATTGCGAAGACACCCCAGACCGGCATGCCCCGGCTGCGCACCACGGGCTCGGTAACGACCTGACTGAGCGGGTCGCTCAGCGTCTGGCCCTGCCCCCGGGACTGGCCGTAAAGCAGGTCATAGAGCCCCGAGCGGATGGACTCGTATTCCTGCTGCGCCTGGGGGCGGATGCGGTACTTGCCCTGGAAGCCCAGCGACAGGCACAGGTGGATGAATGCCAGCAGATCCCTGTAGCGCTCCGGTTCCTGTTCGAGCTTGCCGAGGATGGAGAAGACCTTCTCACCGCCCCAGGTCTCGTTGTGGAAACGCGACAGCAGTGAATGCTGGGCCCAGATACTGAAACTGCCCCACTCGGTGGAGAGCATGGCCTCATCAATGAAGGCACAGAGCACATAGCGGTAAGCCATGAGTTCGGCCCTTTCCATACCCCCGTCCGTCAGCTGGGACGAGAGCTGGGTGACCTCACTGACCACCTGCTGGTAGAGCGCCTCCACATCCCGGCACTGTTCCATGCGGCGAGCCCGCAGCACCAGGCCAAGCAGCGGCGCGGCGGCGTCCACCAGCGGATTGCCGGCACCGCTTCGCAGCCGGAAATCCGTGGCATCGCCCTCTGTGCTCAGGGCGGACGCCGTAGTGTTGCGGGTGTCGAGCGCTTCCATGGTTCAGCTCCTGATGGCCCAGAACTGCATTTCCAGCGCCGGGAAGTCTCCGGCCACGTGGAAGGCAATACCGTTGGTACCGGCCATGTTCTCCCAGGCATGGCTGCGCTGATCGAGCTGGAAGTAGATGTAACCGGCGTGATAGGGCAGCTGGCGCGGTGCCACCGGCAGTGGCTGCAGTGGCACACCGGGCAGCTGCAGGCTGATCAGTTCGCGGATGTTGTCCACCGTGCCGACCTTGCAGCGCTGCTGGAACTGGGTGCGCAGGGTCTCCAGCGGCAGGTCCGCCTTCACTGCCAGAATGAAGTCCGAGTCCTCCAGCAGCGAGCTGTCCTGAATCGGTGCCACACGCAGGCCGTACTGGCGCTCTTCCAGACGCAGTGTCACAGCCTTGGGCTCGAGCACGGTACTCAGACACTGGCGCAGGGTCTGGATCAGCGGTGCGAAGGTCTCGGCCGGGGTGTCGTGATGGTAGGCGGGCAGATCCCCGGCCAGGCGCTGTTCGTCGGTGAAGGTCACCAGTTCCGAGCAGGTGCCCACCATGGCCTCATAGAGACGCTCCGGGTGCAGATGGCGCAGCCGGGCCAGGTGCTGGAACACCGGCACGCTGCGGTTGAGCATCTGCAACAACATGAAATCCGCCACATCGGCGACCCCGCCCTGATTGGGCGAGCCGACCCGTTCGGCGATATTTCGGGCACGTTCACGCATCAGTCCTGCTGTTTCGCCGACAAAGCGCTGCAGCTCCGGTGCAGCCTGGACACTGAGCATGGTCGGCATGAAATGCGGGTCCATCACCAGACTGCCATCCGGGCGCTTTTCCAGGATGCGACCAACGGCCAGGGTTGTGTAGGCGCTGCGATCTTCGGATTCGAGCATGAAGCGGGGGCTGACCTGCCCAAGATCCAGATCGGTGGCATCGCCGTCCTGGGAGTGGAGATCGCGCACCGGTGTGTTGCGCACCCGGTAGCGGGCCTGTCCGGTCGTCTCCGGCCACTTCACTTCCGCCACACTGTCATCCGCCAGCGGCAGGGCCAGATAGACAATCTGGTTGGCGACGCTGGCATCAACGATCTCCAGCGGGTCCGGCAATGCATCATTGGCCGGCATGCGGAACTGGGTGCCATCGGGGAAAACCCCGGCCGCCCGCACCAGAGCCAGGCGCCCGAAACTGAGATACTCCGGGTTGAGCGCCAGTTCGCTGAAACCGTAGAGGAATTCACTGACGGCGGCGGTACGCTCCACCATCTGGTTCTCAAAGTAGCGCAGCTGCTGCTGGAAATGCTGGGGTTTTATGAAAAGCCCATCGCTCCAGATGACGCGGTTGTTGATCGACATACGACTAGTCCTTGTCCAGTACGACTTCCGATTCGCGGAAATTCATGAGCAGGTGGTAGTTCCCGCCCGTGGGTTCCACTTCAATCACCTTTTTCCACTGGGCCTGATTGGGCCTGGCATAGAAGGCGATCACGCCGATGTAATGGGTCCGCTCCGAGATCTCCTCGGGTCGCAGGATCTTGAACTCCCCGGGCATGAGCGTGAAATCCTCATGATTGACGTAGTTGGTGCCCAGCGAGGGCTCAAGCTCTGTGAGCAATTGTTCAAAATCCGCCGCCATCAGGCGTGATTTGTCCCGTAATTCCAGAACCTGATAGGCGATCGGAGAGGGGTCTCCGGAATTGTTCGGGTTCACCGCCGGATCGGCCAGCATGGCAATGGTGACGGTGGAGGGCCGGTCATCGGGTTCGCCAATGGGAATGGACGGATCCCAGATCACCTGTCCAGTCTTGGTTACGGCGTCATAGAGGGTACTGCAGCCTGACAGCAGTGCCACCAGCAGCAGGCTCTGGATCATTCGGTACATCATTGGCGGTTTCCTTTCCTTCGAATCCCTGGCAGCACCATGGCTGCCTCGCGCCCGGAAGCCGGCGCCGTTTCACCGTCCGGGGTCAATATATCGGTATCCAGATGCTGCTCTGCGTCGATCTCCGGCAGCAGAGTCCGGTCTTCCGTCTCCCTGCCAAGCGACGCCAGGCCGATCAGCGGGTCCAGCTCCGGCGCCCCGGCGGTCTCCGCCGTCGGCTCACGCTGCGCTGGTATGGCCGCGCTGCCTTCCAGCCACTGATCCGCACTCCAGCCATCCATGGCCTTCTCCGGAGCCCGATCGCCCACCCTCAGACGGAAGGGACCGATACCGATCTCATCGCCGGTGCGCAGTGCCGCGCGGCGCCCCTCGCCCACGGGGACGGTGGCGGCGTTGATGAAGGTTCGGCCGCTGTAGTCAACCAGGCAGAAACGCCCGTCCCGCCAGCAGATCCCGGCATGGGCGGGACGCACCGCACCACCAACGGCGGGCAGCTGCAGCTGGTCCCGGGCTCCTGATCCCAGAGTGCCGCCGCTGCGTTCGAACCAGTGGCCGGATGCAGCGCCTGGACTGATCTGGTGGGCGTTGATGACTTCCATGTAGAGTCGTTCCTTGATGTCCATATCAGGCTCTGATCTGTATTCGAATCGGGGGCTGCTGGGCGCCCGGTTCCGGGTTGCAGAAGGTATTCCACCCCAGACGGGTGTCCTCACCCATGGCCAGTGGCTTTGTGGCCTCCGGCGTCAGCGACAGCTCCAGGTCATAGGCCAGGGGCTCACGCAGGATCACGTCCATAAGCCGCACCAGGCGCCTGAACTCCTTGCCGTCCGGCAGAAAATCCGGAAAGCGCTCGGCGGACAGCCCACCGATGCGCAGGATGAACTTGCCGCTGCGATCGAGCTGGGCATCCCCCAGGACGGTGTCCTGCCCGAGACGGACATTGCGGCGACCGACCACGCTCTGCTGATCCTCGGGCACCGCCACCCGGCGCAGAACAAAGGACTCAATGGTCACATCGTCCAGATCGAAACAGTGACTGACCACGCTGCACACCACCTCCGGTGAGCGACTGCGCCCGGCCAGCATGCCGGCGTAGGCCAGCAGCTTGCTTTCACTGACCCCGATACTCTCGCGCACGGTCCGATCAGACAGGCCGGCCAGGGCCAGTACGTGGTTCGAGAACCCATCCACGGCGCCGGGCCGGAAGCGGATGTAGTAGCGGTACTTGCGCCAGATCCGGTGAAACAGCGTCACCATCCGGTGATTGAAAAAGTCCAGGAAATAGCGACGCACGCCCTGGTTCTGGCAGTACTCCCAGGCCAGATCCTCCAGGTAGAACCCGGGCAGTGGCGACTGGGAGCCGTGCAGCCCGAGAAAACTCACCTCCATTTCATAGGGCGCCCGCCCGCCCGAGGGCCCGGCGGCACCCACCACGTCGCTGCCCGGAAAGCCCAGGCCCGCCGAGGAGGAGAAACGGATGCGCTCATCTTCCGGGCGTGGCCCGTCCGGTGCCTCCAGATCATCATCATGGTAGCGGTGGATCAGATCCACCAGCTGGAAAAAGCTGTAGCGCCGGGCGTCATCCAGAACCGGCTGCAGCTCTAGACCAGCGGTTGCTGTCCCGCCTGACACGTCCATGTGTACTGATCCTGATTCTGCTGGTTTACAACGTCCAGCAGGTGAAAGGAATTGATGCTGGCGTAGAGACCGAAGAAGCGGCTCAGCACCGTCCCAAACAGATACAGGTCTCCTTCCGAACCGAAACAGCGCGGATCCAGCGTCAGCTTTGAGCGGATGCCGCGCACCGGAAGCCCGCGATAGAGCCGGTCGGCCGGTTCGGTCTCAATATCGACAATGCCCGCCATGCGCTGCTGCGAGACCCGCTCGGCCTGACGGTCCACCAGGGCGCGGAAATCATAGACGCGGAGGACGGATTTCAGCGCCTCGAGCGAGAGCAGCGATTGGTAGTTCAGTGACAGATTCGAGATCAGCGTCCACAGCAGACTGCCATCCAGCGAAGGACGCAGCGTGGGCGTGGGGCGCGTGATGTTGCGAAAGGCCACGAAACT
>LKMJ01002916.1_pt1 | contig 15850 bp, 17 predicted proteins | sample 643391 | NCBI WGS metagenome assembly LKMJ01 (sample SAMN04112250, study PRJNA286221) | soda lake metagenome | biome: soda lake; feature: Kulunda Steppe; material: water; isolation source: sample PL-Br10 brine of Picturesque Lake | place: Russia: Kulunda steppe | collected 2010-07
TCTCTCTCTCTCTCTCTCTCTCTCTCTCACACGCACACACAGTCTTTCACACACCCATTGGGACTTGTTTCAAGACTTGTCACTTGCACTCAGGTGCACAAAACTTCAGTTCTTATTGCAACCACCTTGTCCTGCCTCCTGTGTGCCCCCCTCCTCACATCCTGTAGGTCTACCTTTGCGTTGATCATGGCTATGGGCCTGGAAGCAGGCATCGCGGCAGGCATCATCGCTTCAACCCTATACTTTGCGTACGAGTATGCGCGCAGTCAGGTGGGAATTGCACTATCTTGCATGCAGAGATTAGCCAATGCATGCGCCCTGCGTACAAGCGTGCGCACAGTGCCAGGCACTGGTGTAATATCTGCTGGTGGTAAATGTGCTTGTGGCACTTAAATAGATGAGCCAGTTCCGGTAGATAGTTTGGTGCTGAAATTTGTACCAGTGTTTGTGGATGCACCAGCTTAAAAGTGCTGGTGTGATTAGGTGTACCAGGTTGAAATGTACTGATGGCATATGCTGACAGCAAACTGATATCAGCATTCACTTTCAGGCATTATATCATGTTCAACCTGCTCCATGTTGAGGGCCCACACACATGTGCATGTGCTCTAGATTGCTCAGCTTCAATGATCAGAGACTTCAGCTTACATTGTCACTGAAGCCCTGCGCATCAGCGCCTAGCATGGCATTGGCATGGCACATGCATGAGCGCGCACTTTGGGCTTAACTCAGCAAAAGGAGTTGCTTGCCGCAACGGGCAATGAGCGCAAAGCAAGACGTCATGCCCGGGCTGTGCTGCGCTGCCCCCAATGGCAAGCACCTTGCTTGCCATGCATGTATAACCGCTTGACGATGCATGCACGTACACCACGGCTTACGCTTATTTGGATTGATGTAAACGCACATACACCTTGTACGGCTAACGCTTGCTCGGATGCGTGTGCAACGTGCCGACATGCACAAATCCCTTCCCTTGTGTTACAAGTTGAACAACACACGCATACACGCACACACCCTCCGCGTGCTCAGGTCGCTGCGCTGCACCAGATTGCCGCAAGCTCTGGCACTGCACACGGCTACGAGGCCGCACGGCTGCTGGACCTCATGGCCAGCCGCCATGTAGCGCTGTCGGTGTCAGGCTACGTGTTTTTTGGGTCCAGCCTGGCACTGTCAGCGCGCGTGGAGGAGGTGCGCGTGCTGGCCGGACCACTGTCACATTGTGTGATGCTTCTTTGTTGGGGCTGCTGAGGACCGTGGGCGTTGTGTGCTGTATGTGCAGGGTGGTGCAGATTCCTGGCCATGTGTGCCACGTGCCCATGAGCTGTGCATCCATGGCATCAGGTTCTAGTGCTGAGGCAAATTGCCTGCGAGGGTGTGTGGCTGTTGCCTGTATTTGGGAGCCTCGGAGAGTTTGTTCAGCAATATCTATGCCCCTCCAGCATTAGAAAGCTTGCCTTCTCTGTATCTCTCCTTGTGTGCTTCAGCCTGTGTGCCATGGCCGATTTTTGTTGATGGCCTCAGCGCTTATCCTGCCAACTGGCCTGGCCCCAAAGAACGCGTGAGCTGTCACCATCGCCTTCCATTGCTTTGCTCCCAGAGTCTGACTTCCTTCGTGTGCTTGCAGCCCAGGCACTACTTCATGCTCGCGCATTCGAAGTCATGCACTTCCAACCCTCACACATGTCTGCCCCTCACACACACACACACACATGCCCATGCAAAACGCTCTAGCTCTCGCAATCCATGCATGCCTCCCCCACATGCATGCAACAGGTGGCCAACAAGCTGTTGCGGGATGTGGCTGATCTGGAAGCCGCAGCTGACAACGCGCTGGCGCAGCACCATGTGAGTGATACCACCTGCACACACACACAGGAGCTGTGGGTACGCGCCATTCATTGCCCAAGCATGGCAGCTATAAACATGCAATATGTGATTGTCTGGTTTTATGACAGGTGTGAGTTCATGTACTCTTGTGCGTGAGTGTGTGTGCTGTGTGTGTTGTGTGCGCATGTGTGAACGCACACGTATTTCTGTAGGAGCCCAAGCAGAGTCACAGATGGGTCTAACGCCGCTTTGTTCATGGGCTCTGCATCCATGAGCAGTGTCTTGCAAATGCACTGTGTGCTTGTCCTCTTGTTCAAGGACAGCATGAGACAAGCGCCGTCTTGGCGACAATGGACCAGGCGCATTTGGCAGGGGAGGGTGAAGGGGGGAATGGAAGGGGCCGCGCGCGCAGATGCAAGTGCGGCGCATTGCCGGACCCCTGTTTGCGTGGGCTTGCATCTGCGCGCACAGCCCCCTTGACCGCGCTCGTTCCAGCCACTGTCGGCAACCCGCCCCCTCCCCCGCACGCCATTGCTGTTTTGAATGCTCATTGCTCGCAATGCGGTGTATGCAACGCATGCGGGGGGCGCCTGCGCAGATGGACAGACCTAGGTCTGGCCGGTCCAAGGCGTCTTAGGCAAGCACGCATCGGAGCACTACGCCCTGCCCATCTCACGCCTGCCTGTGTTACCAATACACCACACAAACAAATCAGGCTCCAGATCGCAAACTCGGGGCGCGGGAAGGTGCCAGCGCGGCCGCCTGCAGGCCAGGGGCACCCTGCTCAGAGGTGCACTGTTTGCCAAGCTGCAACCACCGGTATAGTCATCGCGAACTGTGCTCTCCATGCACCTTTTCCTTATACCCCAATACCATGCTCTCACATGAATTTAGCTGTATCAGAAACAGCACAATTACCTGTACAATTGGCCCAATTGCCTGCGGGAGGGAGAGTACAAAAGAAATGCCTCAGCAGAGCATGCAGCATGCAGGCAGGGCACCTGACAATCACCCTCCAAGCCAGGAGGCGCCTGTGTGTGGCTATATTTGTGCACATGCACAGGCCGACGTGCTGCTGGCTGCGGAGGGTAAGCGCGCGCCGCTGCTGCCTCCAGACCACCTGCCACCCGTCCTGAAGGCCTCTTACTGGCGTGCCAGCGGCCAGATGGCCCCATCTCAGCTGCGGCAGGAAAAGCAGCAGGAGCAGCAGGGAGGAAGGGGGTCAGAGGATGGCTACCCGCTGCCGCCGTCCTTGGCATGGGCTGATGCAGTCAAGGCCATGTCTGATGCCAGCCTGTACGTCATCCTGGATTGCAGGTGAGGCGGGGGTTGACCTGGCTTGGGCTGCAGGTGCAACTCACCTATGCTGCAGGTGCGGCCAGCTTACCCTTACCAGGCATGTTTGTGTGCCCTGCGCACGTACATGGTCAGGTGCACACCTCTTAAAACATGCACACCCCCGCACAAATTGTCTCCAATGAGTGCAGCACTGAGCTCGCATGCATGCCTTGGTCCCATCCCATGCAGGCATGTCACGCATGTGGATGCCACTGGCGCGCGCACCTTTGGCAGCCTAAACAGCAGCCTTGGAGCGCGTGGCGTGCGGCTGCTCTTTGCCGGGCTAAGCCCCAAGGCAGGCGCGGTGAGTTATGGGGCTGTTTTTGCGACCTACAATTATTGGGGCGCAGACAGTTGTGCGTCCCAACTTTTTGCGCAAAATCTTAGAAGTCCGGTAGGGGTGAGTTGCTGGTGCTGGGTGACGTTATCCTGTGCGTGTGCGCGTGCATGCTTCAGGAGCCTGGTGGATTCTGATGCGCCTGGGCTGGTGGTGTACACGTGCTCTGACATGTCCTTCACACCCTCTCGTGCCCAGGACAGCACACACGCACACACACACACGCACACTCAAAACACGCAGGTGCGAAAGCTGCTGGGAGCGCACGGTGTGCGCCTGCGTGCGGGACCGGAGGTGGTGGTGGCAGACCTGGGCACCGCCGCTGCCGCCGCCGCCTTCCATCACGAGCAGCAGCGGCAGCAGCAGCAGGCAGGTAAGCCAGTGAGGAACATGGCCACAACAGGCCAGGCACGAGTGCAGGCGATGCTGATGCCCTCCCTGCTCCCTGGCATGCAGCAGCGGCGGCGGCAGCAGCAGGACCTCCCTCTTGAGCTGGAGCAGCAGAGGGTGAACTTAACGGTGTTTTGCTGTGCCTGTGCAACTCTCCATGTGGTGCACCAAGCCCCTAGGCGTCCCCCACGACGGCCCTTGCGTGCCCACCTCATGCTTTTGTGTGCGGCCCCCTAGGACACATTGTGCTGTGCAGTCTTTTGCAGTCCTCAACAACCCCTGCCCGCCCATACATGACTACTTGTGAGGATTTCGACACACAGTGTGTGTGTGCACCTGCCCTTCTTGCCTCTCACAGGGGGTGGCTGGTGCTGGGAATTCCGCAGCCTGGCTGCGGCGGTGGCGCACGTTGAGCGCTCCTACCTGGCCACTGCGCTGGCGAGGTGTGGTGCAGGGGAAGGCGGAAGGCGGGGCATGCGGGGGGATGGAACAATACTGTACAGAGCCCTTTCGTGAAGAAGATGTGACTATGGTGACGTAGAGCACTTGCAGGGGGCCACTGTGCTGGTTTGTCACAACTGTGGCTGGGTGCGCATGGTCATGGTGGCGGTGCACACCCATGTAGGTTCCCCCCAGCAGGATAAATCCCAAGGTCATGTCAGTGAGCATATGCATTTCTGCCGATGCCTGCGCACTGTGCGTTGTGCTGTGCCATGCCTGGTTTGCCCCATGGGCTCCATCGCCTAGCCTCCCTGCTCGCCCTGCACACACGGCATGAGCAAGCTTGCAGTGCATGCAATGGCAAGGCTGTTTAAATTGGGCCTGTGCGTCTGCTGGGCTGCCTTTTACGCTGCCTGCTTGCCTGTTATGTACCCTCGTGAGCAGTTGTACACACCACTGTCCAAGCCTTGCACTCTTTTTCCACGCTTTTCATGCCCCTCCCACAACAGCTCACGCACTGCCCGCCTGCCGCAGGGGGCTGCTCCCCGCACCTGCGCCCAAGGTCGGCCTACAGGAGGTGCTGGGCACGCATGCAGAAGAGGTGGGCTTTTCAAGGGCACGCACCTCATAGCGCGGTGTCATTGGCACTGCCATTTCAGCAGAGCTCTGCTTCAGTGGCTTGAGCCGCCACCGCCAACTTGTCTCCACACACATGGAGTGGCTCATGGGAACCCATCTTCATGCAGGCTCTGCGCTTCATGCAAAGCCTGTTGGTTGGCAGTCTTTATGTGCGGCCTCACTACCAGCCTCGCGCTCACCCTGTATGTGCTTCATGAATCTGTCTAATGATGCTTTGGTGCATATGGTGGTGATGGTGCGCCCAATGCCCCGCGCGACCCAACGCATCAGCTCCAACTAAGCAAATCCCATCCCTGTCACTCATGGTATTCATGGAGGCCAATCTCCTTAAATTCTGCTCCCTTTCAGCTCAGCCATACCTGTAAGAATCCTTGCCCGGGTGAATGGAATTCCTCAGAGGGGGTTATCTAAAGCCCAAAATGGGTATGGTTTTGGCATGCTACCAAGGTATGGGCCCCGTGACGGGCAGTTTTCGCTTGGTATTAGATGGTAGCCCTAGTTTCAAGCTTTCCACAGCATGAAAATTGCCCGTCATGGGGCCCATGCCCTGATTACTTAATCAGCTGTAGTGTGAACCCTACTTTTAACAGCCGAATGTCCACACCAGATCACCCACTGCACCGAATTGCATGATTTTTGGTGTCTTGGTGTTCTTGTAATAAACAAACATCATTGCAAAAGAATTGGAGTGAAAACAGCCAGCACTTGATGTGATGTGCGTTTAAAATTTCTGCAAATGGGTTTTAAGATGGGTTATAAACTACTCCCTCAAAACCCGGGTTTCAATATCCAATATCAATCAGCAATATCATGGAAGAATACTGTAATGGTGGGGTTGGGGGGGTAAAAGGAGCTCTGATGGGCTCTTGGTGAGGGCGCACATGCACTATCTATGCCAAAATAGGCCAAAAACAGAGGCTGAGCACCCAACCAGGCCACCAAAGGCATCCATTTCACCCCAAACTCTGTCAGTAGCCTAGTTATATGATATTATTACAATTTGCATCCAAAAAGGAGCATGCCTGGAAATTTGCTCAGTTTCCCCCCTCTTGGAGTTCCTTAAATTTCGTTTTTGATTGCTAGACCCTGCAATGTCTGTGTGTTGGCAAGCAGGCTTGTGTGTTACAGCACGGAGGTGCATGCGCGGGAAAGAGTTGCGTGAGTGGGATGGCGCTCCACTGCCCGGGGCCAGCCAATTATGCAAGCTCAATTGCACAGGAAATCTCTTGAGGCTTTGCAAGGCTAGGGCAAGAATGAGGGTGTTTTCAAGCTAAAATGTTGCCTCCCTGGGTGGCACTCATGGCCTTGAATATTGATGTGTAGGTAGACATGGGGTCTTCAGGGGTACTCAAATTTACCTGGGATTCCGGGTGTGCGCATCAGCAACGGCCAGCTCGTTGATAAACAAGACGACTGAAGATTAAAATTGCGACCAAAACGTTGAGGCAGTTGGCCACTCTTCATTTCAGTCCCATTCAAATTCCAACAGGTCTGAAGGGGTCTCTACCTATTTGTTCAGCCGCTTACTTTTACTTTAGTTTGAATCAATAAAATCAAGACGGGGGTGAGGGTCCACAAATTAAGGTGTGGACCTGTTCAAGATGGGCCGTCCCACTACTGCTCAGCAGCAGCGCAGGCAGCTCAGCAGAGACATTATAGCAAAGCAAGCTGAACTTGGCAGGCACCCTAGTGTGTTAAGGAGCAAATTCAAGCAGCAGCCAGCCCCAAGGGTCAACCCTCAGCAGCTTGAGCTTGCAGATGTAAGCCAGCAGCTGGCTGAGACGCAGCTGCAGCTGACAGCCCTGCAGCAGCAGCAGCGTGCAGCAAAAGGCGAGGCTCATCGGCAGCAGCTCGCAGAGAAACAGCAGCGATTGGCAGCACTCCAGGCGCGTGCGCTTGCGCTGGAGCGCTGCATTCCTGTGCTCAAACTGGAAACTAAGCAGTTGAGGCAGCTTTAGAAATTGCAAAAATAGAGCTGCAACAGGATCTGGTAATTGGCATGGACAGAGCTGTCAGCTGCGTGCAGCAAGCCAGCGAGATCTGGGGGAGGTAGCTGGAGCTGGAGCATACTGAGCAGCTGCGTGAAAAGGTGCAGGAGGTCTCTGTAGTGGCTCATGTGCAAGAGCAGACAGCTAATCAGATCTCCAGGGTCACAGAGCAGTTGCGGCATCAAGAGCAAGACCATGCAAATCCACAGGTGCAGCTGCGTTACTTGGCAGCGATGTTTGACGTCCCAGAAGAGGCGGTCCTTGCTGCCGAGCAGCCCCTTACCTGAAATGCAGCCCAGCTGCTTCACATATTTCTATCCCTCACCAATCCCATGCTTGCGCGCGCATGTGCACACACACACACACACACATGTACACACACAAACACACACAACATTAACACATTATGAATGTGTATTGAATGTGTAATAATACATGAATATTGTACACGTGCAGCTCCCACTACCGCCCCCCGAGGTTGCCTCCTTGGTCATGAGCCTGGCCCCCTTCTTCCACAAACGGAGGCTGCTGAGCGGACAGGTGCTGCTGCAGGCAGGCCAGAACGTAGAGGAGCTTGTTCTGATTGAGCAGGTGCGCGCGCAAGGTCCTCTGGCTTGAAAAGCCTGACACTTAAAAACCACCAAGGAAATCAGGTAAACCACACTTGCACTGCACTCCCTTACCATGTTGTGACAGCATACCAAAGCACTGCATCAGACCTGGGCTTGAGCGTGCGCTCTAGAGCTGGGGAGGGGGGATATCTGTATTCAATAACTGAAGCCCAGCATTCAGCTTTTCAGGGGGTATTTCATAGCCCCTTTGTAGGGCCTGTGGCTAACGGCGGATGAGAGGCGCAGCACAGGGGCCCGTTTTCACAGAGGGGCTGTTCCTCTGCCCATGGGCTGGGCCAGGCTGCTGACTCCTTGTGTCACCCTGCTGCCTCTCTGTCAGAGCAAACTGGTGCCCTGCTGTGGCAACAGCCTGCTGCCAGGTGTTCCTTGCTTGTGCCTTCATCCTCATGATGGCACAAGGACCACCAAGAAGGCAGCACTCAGGGGTATGCAGTGTTCACCGATCATTCATGGAAATGTTGCCTGCTTTGGCAGTCTTTATCAAACACGCATCTAGTATGCGTGGGTGCGCATACACGGCTTCGCGCAGGGCTTCTTGCAGCTACACCTGGGGCCACCAAGCAGCAGCACTGCTTTGGATGGCAGCGTGACAGAGCAGCCAGGCTACCCTCAAGCCCAGCAGGCGCAGGAGGCACAGCTGGGCAGCGGGTTTGGCTATCCATCTTCCATGCACGAGTCTAGTGACAGCACAAAGGAGGTGCATGTCAGGTGTGCTTTGGGCGGGGGGCTGGGGGGATGCTTGGCACGGTGTGTTTGGCCTGGATTAAGTGCAGGTCTTGCAGTTAGCCATTTTCCCTGCTGCTCTGCTGCTTTAGCACCCTCCACTCTGCTGTTCAACACAGCTGCAAAGCTGCTGCACAGTCGCTGATGCACAGACAGCCCTCTCATGCCATGCCCCACTCTTGCCATGCCCTCTTTTTTGCCGCTGATGCATAGCCTCCCCGTGTCATGCTATCCCTCGCAGGACCAGCCAGTACGGCCCTGGCTGCTTCGTGGCAGCGCACGAGTTCTTCCTGCGCCGTCCTGCGGCCGCCACAGCTGTGGCTGTGGCAACCCCCACCACCACTGCCACTACCCCCACGCCGCCCGACTCAACCTTGCAGAATCCTGAAATGGGCGCAACAATGGTAGCGGCGTGTGCAGACCAGCCACGTGCTGGGGCTTGGAGCGGCAGCCGTGGCGCTGGGCGCTCTGTTGAGGGAGGCAAGCCCGACATGCTGGCCGTGGACGAGAAGGAAGTCAAGGCAGCTGGAGCAGCAGGCATGGGAGCGGGCTGCACAGTGCTGTGCTTAAGTAGGGGCGCATTTGAGGTGAGCCTCAAAGCTGCAGGCAGGGGTTGGCCTGTCTTGGTAACGCGTCCTCCATTTGATCTGATTCAATGGGTTGCTATGTGTAGATACAGTTGCAGGTGCTGTGTTGCTGGAGTGCGCACTTGCTGATGCGCGGGCGCGCATACGTGCTGTTGCCTGACAAAAGGCTGCCTCACAGCGCTTGGAAGCAGTAGCTGCCCATAACTCCCCTCGCAGCTTGTGCAGGTGCATTTCCCTTTGATCTGTGATGCTTGTCTCACGTTTATTAGTCATTGCTTTACTCTTGCAAGCATTGTTTTTGATCCATGGCTCATCGCGCATCAGCGGAGCAAGCATTTTCACTGGTCACCCTGTTTGAGTGCAGGCTGCATTGCATGAAGTGCCGGGGGCTCTGTCTCTCCTGCAGTGGGCCGCCCTACGGTCGGTGTGCCTTGACCTGACCGCGGCCCTCGATCTCATGGAGCGCAACTCTACGTTCTAGACCGTCCGTGTTTGTATGTGTGTGCAGCACGCCGCTGTGCTTTGGTCAGCGCCCATCACAATGTGCACGAGTCCATTCATGGGCTGTGCCTGGCTCAGTGCCCATCACGATGCACAAGAGTTCATTCATGGGCCGTGCTTGGCTCGCATGCATTGGAAGCCTGGACTGCTCTGCTACCTGTAAGATCAGATGTAGCCAGGTCTGCAGGTGCAGAAGAGCTTTTTTTGTGTGGGTGATGCCTTGCTCAATCCAATAATGGGACGGGCAAAGGCAACATATTTATAGAAAAATGTTACCTGACAGGCACTCTTGCGCCTATTAGTATACCAATGGCAGCTGCCTTACTTCTTTTGCCTTAAAGGAAAGATCCCGTGTCTGTTTAAAGCGAGTTAGGGTTGGGCAAAGTCTCTGCAGCCCAGACCACGTGCCTGTCTTTGGCAGCGTGCATAAAGAGAACGTCAATGGACACAGTTAGAAGCCTGCCTATTTTTGAACAATTGTGACAGCCCAGCTGAGACAATTCATTGGTTAGCACAAAAGAAATGATTCTACTCATGTATGAGGTTTTGGCTTGCAGTTCTGGGGGTTTCACACGAAATTCTCCTTCCTCGCAAGGCTGCAATTGCATCATTGGCCCTTTGACATGTTCGCTCCCATTTTTGCCGGTACTGCTGCGTGACCCTAACAAGCAATTACTGAGGTAAGACCTTCAGTCAAGAAGTGCAATTGCTAGCCTTCTCTTTCAGCGACTGCTGGCCTGTGCCCCTTACATCATACAATGATTCACAAAAATTTTTAGAATAAGCAGTGAAAAAGTTTGAACATCATACACAGGGTCCTGTTGCAATCTAGGGACAGAGCCATGATGCTCATGCTTGGATGCACATGAAAGATGTGAAGACGGCTGTCATGCCGAGAGTATGCTGCAGACAGAGAAGCGCCATGGCAGCTGGATGACACAGGAAAATGCAGCTTAGATATGGTGCTGCAGGAATCTGGCGTGACACGGATCAGCGCGCCGCGCTGATTACAGTGTAACTTGGGTTAAGGTTTCAAGGCTGTATCCGCCGAACGAGGGCAGCTTAGCCGGTTGTTGAGCCTCCAATGAGGTTCGAACCCCGAACCCACTGGGTGCGAGGGTGGACAGCCGACTTTCCAGCGCAGGTGCCCCGCCGCCTGCTTGAGTGTCTGGAGCTGGAGTTTGACAGTGTAACTTGCTGCATATTCGTCACTTTGCGTGCAAAAGGAATAGCGCGTTCTTGAATCCTACAACGTCTGAAATCAATGAAGAGGTCACAGTAATGTTGAAGCTTCATGATCTCAGGTAGGCCATGCGGGTTTTGCAAGGCGTTCTTTGATGACAGTGGCTCACTGTGAGTCGGAGTCACTGTTTGTTGAATCAATGGCCTTGAGCTTTCAGTGGGGACCAAGTTGAAATAATGATAAGCCAGCATGGGATTGTTATAGCCTATGACATATGCTTAAGGTGTATAGTCTTCATGCACTTGACCTTAAGGCACGCCATTTACTTTGCCATCATCAGTCCCCATGATATACCCACAGCAACTTTATGCTCCTCCCCTGCTGGGGCAGATCCATGAGCACAAATGCGTACATGGCATTATACAACCAGTTCAACCACATGTGTAGTCTAATGGGAACCATCTCATCACAAAACCTTCAGTACGCTGATATCCCATTCCAAATGGGAGTCTGGAATGATTCTCACACACCTCTCCCAACTTGGAGACTTTGAAAGCACCACTGGGACCTGCAGATCATTGCAGTTCGGAACACACAAGCCAGGCTAAACTTTAACAACTGCAACCCTGAGTGGCTCAATCACATGGCACAGAGCGTCCCTGAGGCTAAGTAGAACACAACCGGAGTGAGCAACGACGCTCATATCCGTATGCCCCCACTTGGCGCACCACCTCCAGGCTTTAACAAGTTTTAGCAAACTCAAGAGATTAAAGCCTGAACACCACCTAGTTGCTAAGCGCCACAACCACGACACATCACAGCACCCTGGACAAATGACAACTACACAAATACAAGACAAATCAAGCCCTCATCTGGCCTTGAAAGTAGCGGACTGGAAGAAGATTGCCAACACAGATGGGAGCTGCATTCGTCAGTTAGGTTAGCTTAGGTCACAAAGCTGTACCTGCCAAACGAGGGCAGCTTAGCTGAAGCCAAGCAGGCCTGCAACCGAAACCAAAAAAGGCAAGCTAGGTTGTGCCACAGTGTCCTGAAATCTAGGCACAGCAGTCCGACTGGAGTCCAGGCACTCATGCACGTACAAGGCCAGGCTGCATCCGTCAAGATCACCAGCAGATCATTGGAGCAGGCGTCTACATACCCGATACCAAAAGAATTCATCACGTGAATCCCAATGGCTCCAATTTTACTAATACTGTCCACAGGGCTGAGCTTGCAGGCATTGCTGCAGCCGTTACTCATGACTACTTTCTAATAGCTACCGACAGCGAAAACTCAATGAAACAAATTAGAAAACAGATCAGGTACCCAGAATTACACACCTACCACATTCACCACAACCTTTTAGAGACAATCATCAATGCAATCTGCAACACTGCGACACTCTCCATCACTTTTGGCAAATTCCTGAAAGTAAAAGCCCACACTGGCATTAATGGTAATGAGCGCGCTGATCAGATAGCAATGCGTGTGGCTTAACATCCTGAAGCTGCTGACACTGGTAATAAAAATGGCAGGGCATGAAGGTAACCCTTTTCACAACATCATTTGGCTTGCAAACTCCACAGATGATCCAAACAAACAATGTCCTATTATTGACAACGGTAATCAATCCCAACCTTACCAACCCCATATGCGCTACCTCCCCAACAAATGCGACGCGCTACAAGCACACATGCATAAGGTCCACAAACTAGGCAACGCACAAACTGATACCAGCTACTACACCTACTACCAGATTCTAATCAAGAATAAGAGTGCCCACAGCAAACTCAGAAATTTTTTCTGGTCTATACCTGGCATCTCTTACGAGGAAAAAGAGACAGTGATGAAATACTGTTCTGGCACGATCTACAACCAAAAACATGCTGTCCGTTTCAAGCAGTCCAACAGCCTTCGTTGCCCCACCTGATCCTGCCTAAACAGTGCACTTCACATCCTCTCAGGGTGCCAGCATTCCATCATTTGAAATATGGTGACCGAACGCCATAATATTGCAGGCAGATTTATAACAAAAGCCATAAGTTAAGGCCCTTAACCGGGTTCCCTAGGATCCTGTCTTGTATCCACAGATGTGGGCAGTGCTAACAAGCATTGTATGCAATATCTTCAAACACCTGTGACAGCAGAATCCAGAGTTCCTCCGGCTTGCATTTTTGCTATAAATCACAATCAAAGAGACAGACTCACTTCTCGCCCTGACACCATTTTGTGACTCCAAAGAAAACATGCAACATCAATTCCCAAAATCAACAGAACCATCCCAATGAGCAAGGCCTTACTTTAAGGAGTGGAAGGAGGGTGGTTTTGGGTAGAGGGCAGGGTTCTTTAGCAGCAACCACCGCAGCTGGAGGCAGACCCCCATCACCAGCCACAGCTTACCGGCCTAGACAGACTCGCCCCGAGAACCTCCCTTGGCAGCGTCGTACCACCGTTGAGATCAAATACTGTGAAAACACTTGTCCTGAGCAGCAGCTCCAAGTTGCCCATGCTCAGCATGGTCACCTTAGACGTAGCATTGCAGGAGACCATGTTCTTCATGTCATTCTCTTAGGTGTAGGGGGTGTTACTTACATTCCTCACACTTTGGTTCCTCTGAAGAGTCTCGGCCTTGATTCACACAGAGTCAAGAAACTTGCTCTCAAGCTTCATGCTCATTCTGTGCACTATGCTCATAAGCTTGTTCAGACCAGACGATCTCTTGAGCATTCTCCTCACCTTCAAACCAATCAGGAGATGTCTGCTGGCTTGTCTGCCCGCAACCCTCCTGATCCTCACTGACCCCCCTTTTCTGGTGAAGGGGCTTTTCTTCCCAAGTGGCCCCTTTTTCTTAATTGATGTGGGGAGCTTTTTGCTGCTTGCGTAGTTTTTCTTTTCTTTCTTTCTTTCTTTCTTTCTTTCTTTCTTTCTTTCTTTCTTTCTTTCTTTCTTTCTTTCTTTCTTTCTTTCTTTCTTTCTTTCTTTCTTTCTTTCTTTCTAGTCTTTAGATGTGCATTTGGGCACATTGAGGCAAAAGGCTGGGTGCCGAAGTAAGAAAAATGACTATAGCAGCAGGCACGAGCCTGTTGGCATGCATAGAGGGAAAGATTCACAGCTGGTTCACGGTGAACCCTCACCATCAAACTAGACAAAGGTTAGGTTAGGTTAGGTTACATAGCTGTACCTGCCAAACAAGGGCAGCTTAGCTAAAGCCAAGCAGGCCTTCAACTGAAACCAACAAAAGGCAAGGTAGGTTGTGATCTGAAATCGAAGCGCTGCATTCTAGGCACTCATGTACAAACAAGGCCAGACCTTTGGTGTCTGCTTGGCAAATAAAGTCTCTTAGCCTGTTTGAGCTACTAGAGGGGGTGCAGAAAAGTTGGTGGTGCTTGACGCACAAATTTGCCAAGTCAGCACTTGGGCAGTCTAAAAGTACATGCGCTTCGTCAAAAAATCAAGTAGGAGTTTGAAACATATCAAGGAAAGAGTATACGGCTCTTTTAAGAACCCTCCTGACCCCGCTAATGACCTTCTTCCTAGTTTGATGGTGGAGGTTTGCCTGATGCTTGCACCACCAGATGTAAACTTCCTTAATTCACGCAAACAGGGGTTACCTTGTTGGCGCAGTCTTTTCTGTTTCTTTTCTTCCCATGCGCTTCATTCATCTTACACACAGTGCCAGTTGCATTTAGTGCAGATTCTAAGCTCATAAGGAACCCTGTGCCATTATTGCCAGAACTGCTCGACATTCAGGTTATGACCAGAGAGTCTGAGTCTGGAGAGAGTGCGCAAAAGATGGTTAAGGACATTTTGTCGCAGGTAAGAAGGAAGAGATGGTTTGGTTGCGCGTTTCTGATCGTCCCACCAGCCAGTGTGACTCCCTATGCCGGCATTCCAAAATGGGTTTGGTATGTCCTCATGACTCTGCTGGAAACATGGGCATCATGTGGATGAATCTGGTCCAAATCTCTCCATTCCTGTAAGGTTTGCTCACGCAGCAACAACTCAAAGTCACTCATGTTGAACTTTACAGAAACGCTTGAAACGCTCCTGTATTTTTGAAGATTTTAGTACTTGGCATCAGGGAATGATTGCCTCAAGCAACCCAGCATGCATTTGGAGTTTGTCAGGACTTCTTTAGCGTGGACATAATGGATCACTGATAGCTTTCACTAGTTGTGTCAATTTCTTTTTGTATGCATTGCATTCACAGAAACAAACTGCAGCAACAATGGGATGAGAAGGTGTGTTTTGGCCTTATACTTGGTGCAAACTTGGGGCCCTTGACAAGCGGGTGAAAATCAGGACCTCCCAAATGCAATTTTTCTCATAAACTTCGATTAGTTGTGATGCTTGCAAAGAGTACATAAAGACGTGCATTTGGTGTAAAATGGCCTCTGGTAAAATGGACTCCTGTTGGGGCTCTTTGCGAGTCTGCTTATATGCAAGGCCAAGGCCTTGGTTCGCAGCTTCAGCCAGCTGGTTCCGGACCGCCTACCTCTGATCCTTTTTGCCCAGCTTTTTTCAGAGATGAATGCGTTTTGATAAACATGTCTCAAAAGGACCGGGAAAGGTGCAGTCGCTGGGCCCCATAATAGTTGGGATGATGAGCCTGGGCGATAGGGCCTGACAAATACCCTAGGGGCTCCCATGATAGCCTGTGGCATCCCCAGATTAGGCAATGGCAAGATGACTTTGTCCTCAGGCTTTAATTTGTCTTATAATACCGTGGATGTGACTTCCATTTACAGGCCTGCTAACCATGCATTGGAGCATGCCAACAACAGCTTTTCCAACCACCCTGGGTCTGGTAAATACAATTTACACTTTATAACCATGTTTGAAAAAGTTTTGGTCCACTCATCACCACGGCATCTTCTCTAGTTGTGCAATAGCAGCTTGATAAATGGATCCTATAAAGAAGGATCTTATGCACGATTTATATTCACTCTTGCCGTTACCACTAGGGGAGGATAATTTAGCATGGATGTGACGAAAATTCAAGTTAAATGAAATGATATCTAAATTGGAATATGACATTTCACCAATGGCTCTGCCATGTCAGCACCTGCTTGCCAGCATAATTGCAAAGCCTACTATGACACAGCTTGTATAGGCTTAAGATATGGAAGTTTCTGATCATAAAAGGGGTACCACCGCTGTTTGGAACCGCCATGGTGTGGAGGGCCTTTTGACTGGCCCTTGAACGGAAAGAAACGCACGTACGCGCACACACACACACACACACACACACACACACACACACA